>Ga0207074_1028_pt1 | contig 25686 bp, 41 predicted proteins | sample Alteio_BWMinHeat_66_FD_153567 | JGI IMG/M metagenome (GOLD analysis project Ga0207074, IMG submission 153567) | Enriched cells from forest soil in Barre Woods Harvard Forest LTER site, Petersham, Massachusetts, United States -... | ecosystem: Environmental > Terrestrial > Soil > Temperate forest >...
GGAATTGACAATGGCTCTTAATCCGAACCTTACGTCAACGTCGGGTCTGAATGACGCGTCTGCGATCTTCTATGATCGCAAACTTTTGACCCGCCTCATGTTCTCTTTGTTTTTCCAAGAGAACGCTGAGAAGCGCACCCTCCCTCGTCAGAGTGGTACGCAAATCCAGTTCCTCCGCCCTGTAAACCAGGCTGCGGTCACCACGCCCTTGGGCGAAGGTGTAAACCCGAACGGACAAGTTTGGCAGTCTACCAAAATCTTGTCCACGCCCGTACAATACGGTGCGTATGTTTCATATTCTGACCGGCTCATGCTGGAAGCGTATGACAACATCACTGAAGCCATCCATGATGTGCTTGGTTATCAGGCGGGATTGTCGTTGGACACCATCTGCCGGAATGCTCTCTCCGGTAACATGACCATCCAGTTTACTGGAACGGCTGTGTCTGAAGCGACTGTGAACACAGTTGCCCTCGCGGTTGACTTCCGCAAAGCGTCCGCTCACTTGCGCGCGCTTGCAGTCATGCCGTTTGAGGATGGTACGTATCACGGGATCGTTCACCCGAACACGTCGTTTGACCTTCAGTCTGACTCCAACGCTACCAGCTGGATCGAACTGAACAAATACGTGTCGATTGAACGCGTCCACGAAGATGCGTTGGCCGGCGAACTTGGAAAGATGTCTAACATCCGCTTCCAGGAATCGCAGAACGTGCTCACCGGCACGGGCGCAATGTCCGCTGTAACGTATCACAGCTGGGTGTTTGGCAAAGAGTCTTTCGGTGCTGTCGATGTCGCTAACCAGGGCATCCAGAAAATCGTCCATCAACCCGGAGATTCGGGTGTGGCCGATCCGTTGAACCTCAATGGATCAATCGGTTGGAAATGCTACGCGGTTTATCCCGTGTTGGATTCCCAGCGCGCCATTGAAATCATCGGCACCAGCAACGCTTAAGCGTTAAGGTTCGGGGGTTATCCTGATAACCAAAACCCCCTCAAATTTGATGGTAAGATGCAAAGGAGACTACAATGAAAGATGAAAAGAAAGATGGCGAAAAAGGCGGATGGTCTGTGCCTAGTTTCGGCAAACTGACTGTTGGTCCTTCCGGCAAATTCGATCAAGGCTCTGCCTATGACGCGATGAACTCCCAAGAGACTGGCTCAGATAAGACCGGTGATGGAACGTATGGTGGGAAGTACGAAAAGAACAGCAAAGCCTATGATGGACCTGGGGCGGATGAGTAATCAAAATGCAAAACCCAATGAGCGGTAAGAACGACGCAGAATTCAAATGCCCCTCTTGTGGGGAGATGCTTTCTGTGGAATCCAAGGGCGAGTCCGATTCTGAACATGCCAGCATAGGAAAGAAGCCAAATACCGCGAGTATGCCGATGAATAAACTGAAAGATCACATCTCTCAGGTTCCCGGAATGCCGCCTACGGTTTCAAACCCTCCGAATCTGAACTCCTACTAAGTCATGGACCTAGAAGGAATGCGGAAATCATTCGTAGACAGTCAAGATGCCTCTGGAATGGGCACTTTTGAGGGTTTATCGAAGCTATTGAAGGGCGCTGGCGCATCGCCGGCAGACCCCGGGACAGCCAAGATTCCATTATCTTTGCTCCCTTCTGGGGCTCAACCAGGGCAAAAAATCACCTTAATTGTCTCTGGGGTGGACTCTGTGAGCGGTACAGCCACGGTCAGTCCTGATACTTCAGCTGCTGCTGCACCTCCGGCGCCCGTAAAAGCCCCGGATGCCGTTGACAAGTCACTTACGCTGGGTCCGATGGACAGTGTTCGTTCATATCTCATTCAGAAGACTCAAGATCAAGGACAGGAGAATCAATAATGAAAGGTTATAAAGAAGAGCCCAAACTTGGGCCGACAGAAACAAAACAGGCCGGCAAACTGCACTTTGATCATGATATGCTACACGGTTCTGATGAGATGGCTCCTGGCCATCGCGTAAAGCTCATTGTTCATGGTCATGTGACTTCCAATCGCGGTAAGGATGAATTTAGTCCAGGGCATGTGGATATGGACATTCATTCCGTTGAGCATCATCCCGATGTCATAGATGGCGTTCAGAAGCCGGCACCGAAAAATGCCAGCACAGTTCGCCTTAGTGACTTGAAAAAGCATATCGAGGGTTTGACTGAACGCGAAGAGAATAGCAAAGTTGAACGTGATCGAGATATGGAAGGTCATGTTGAAGACGGTATCAGAGAAAAGGGCAAGGACGAATAACTGTGGGACGCGCGATCACAGGGATGTACGGGGGAGAGTTTCAACGTTGTCTGAAGCAGCTGAATCCGAAGTTGAGAATCTGCTGCTTGGAGAATAGCTCTCATGCTGCCGGCATTTACTTCATCGACCCAGTGGAAGGTTATATTCCCGTTTGTGGAGTTGATAAAGGCTTTGTTCCGGTCGCTACGACAGTAGACGAAGTAGGTCACATTCTGAAGAGTGGTTGGTTCCGAGTTGTCAATATTCTTTTGATCAACAAACTGACAACGCATGAGAAAGTCAAAAAGGTTTGGCCTAATTTTTTCCTTAGCCGAATCCCGCCCGCTGAGTTTCAGAACGTCGATCCGTTGCTTAAGAAGATGGGAAAGTTTGTCTTTGAACAAGCTGATAAGCGCGGCGATGGAAAGATGACTCCTGATCAGATTCTTGACGTGGCTGCAGATATCCATAAGAAAGATACAGAAGGCAAAAAGGTTCAGGATGACAAAGCCAAATGGGAGCTGAAGAAAGCTCTTGATCAAGATCAAAAAATTTATCTGTAAATTGGAGCTAGGACATGGGTGTTCTCACCTACACATTCCCAACATCGACATTTAATTTCGTGACCTTTACAGCAAAGCGTTGGGGCTACTTTCCAACAGTCACCTATGTCGCCGGCGGAACTGCAGGTCAGGAAGTTGTAAGCACGGACGGGTCACACAACATTTTTGTTCAGATTCAAAGTGGTGTTTCAACCAATGCTCAAATCAAATCAGCGATTGATGCAACGGTTCCATCACCTGCTGGAATGAGCGCCGGGGATTATGTAGATGTCATGATCGCAGCAGGTCATTCGACAGATACAAATGTGCCTGGGACAAGTCCAGCCATGTCAGGCGCTGTGGCACCAGATGCTCTCGGGTTTTACGCAGATGAGAATGTGAAGCCCTTGACACCAAGCTTTCAACTTTACAAATTTCCTTTAAACGCGCGCGTTGTGCTTTTAGTTAATCGAACTCGGGAAGGAAACGCCAGCATCGTTTATAGCTGGGATGGCATCAACAATCACGGAATCATTGAAGTCGGCCAGTCCCACACACTTGACAAGAATAATGCTTGTGCGATCTTTTTGAAATATATCAATTCAGCGCCATCATATAAGTTGATGGTAAGGACGAATGTATAATGAGCAGTTTTGAAGATGATGATGTAACAATTGTCAATCCGCCCGCTAACCCGGTTCCGGTTCAGATTGTCTCTGAGTATGTCAATCCGGTTAACGTCTTTGGCGAAGCAGATGTTCTCTTCTCTGCGGAAACCACAATCGTCTCATACACTGTCCCATTAACCAAAACGCTTGATCTTACCAGCATCGTTGGCTGGGGTGATTACGTTGGAGAATTCTTTGTGCGGGTGGATGGAGTGCAGCGCGGAGGCGGTTGGACAACGGCTGCTCAGATCACACTCATTCTTCCTTTTGATGATGCTCCGATTATTGCGACACCGGGGCAGGTTGTGACTGTAAGCATTATTCATTACAGCCCGGCCACACACCATTTTAAAGCCAATATCTGTGGGGGAACAAACTAATGGCAGATATCACTGTCAATAAGAATTTGAGCCGTGCTCGGCTCAAGACCCACATCCTTGAAATGCAGTTGCAACTTCAACGGATGGATGAAAGACGTATTTCAATCCAGGATGAATTGGATAAGATCAAAGAGAATGAAGCAGCGGCCCAAAAAGATTTGGCCGAAACACAAAGACAATTAGAACTTTTAGGAGCTTAATAACATGGCCGACAATGACTCGAAACTTCCAATCCGCAGTTTAGCTGTTGACAACACCACAGAAATTGCTGACTCTGCCGGCACTACGATCAATCCAGCCAAGGAAGATGGACACCTTGCAACGATTGACACAACGACTGCTGAAATCGCTTTAGACACGGATAAGCTTGATGTCAACTTAAGCACTCGATTAGCTGATGCTACCTTCACGGGCCGCATCAACACGCAAGGCCAGAAGACGATGGCTGCTTCCACTCCTGTGGTTATTGCATCGGATCAATCTTCCATTCCTGTTACGATTACAGGAAGCGGCTTAGAGTCTCCGCAGTATAGCACTGTTGCTGCATTGGCAGCTGGCGCGTCAAGCACCCAGTCCTATACACCAGGGTCAACTGTGAATTTTGACGGGTTCGACGGCGCAGCCTCTGGCCAGGCAAAGTGGGAATTGCAGTATGGAACGACTGGCTCTGAAACCACGAAAGTAGTGAAGTTCACCAGTAAGGGCGATTTGAATGTGTCCTTTAGGTTTCCGCAGCCCATCAGCGTCACTTCGGCAATGACCATTAAACTTATCAGAACGAATACCGAGCCTTTATTGGCGCAGGATTTATACAGCACCATTCAGGTTCACTAAGCCATAAGGAGGAGAGATGGCTGACTTAGGATTAGATGCCAGTCCTACTCCTGTAGAAATTGTTGATGATGTTACAGGTTTTGAACTTGGTATTTTGGCAGATCGAAGTTTAAGAGCTTCATTAGGAAATACAGGTGGGAAGACAACAGTTCTCAAGACAGGAAATTTAGTCACGACTGCTGTAACCGTTGATCAAGTAGTTTTAACCTACACTGTGACAGCTGGAAAGACATTCTTTTTAGAATATCTAGATATGTCTGGGGCTCAAACAGCTCCGGCTGGTGGTACATCAGTTGCTTTAGGAACGATCAGTACAGAAACGCCATCAGGAACAAAAGTGATCTCCAAAAGGTTTATCGGTGGAGGAGCAACACCAATTGCAGATTGGTCAGCCTCTTTTGCAGAACCTCTCCCAATTGTCGCAGGAACAGTAATTCGTGTAGTTGTTACACCAGCATCAGCAACCAGTATGACCTGGTTTGCAAATTTTGGAGGGTATGAACGCTAATGGCTGATTTAGGAATGGATGCGAGTCCACTACCAATTGAACTTGTTGATGATACCACTGGCTTTGAAGCTGGGGTCAACTCTTCTAGAGAACAACTCGTTCATGATGCCACTATTGCTTCTGACTTAGGCATTATCAATGCAGATTTGACAGGCGGGGGACAGAAGACTCAAATTGTAGACGGCAGTGGTAATGTTATTACCTCCACTGCTCAAGGAACAAAGCAGAGTCTTGATGTTTCAATGCTGGCTCCCACAGCAGCATATTATTCAGCACCTGTGAGTATTCGTCAATCTGCTGCTACTGCAGCTGGTTCAACTGTTTGGACAATGCGTAATCCTGCTGCATCAGCAAAAACTGTTTATATTGAACGAATTTGTTTGACGGCTGATTTTGATACTGGCAGTCCCTTGGGTAGAACATTGCAACGATATGACTTAGAACGTTTTACTGCTGCTACACCGACAGGTGGAACTGCCGTTACTGTCGCAACAATGGACACTGCCAATGCAGCCACAGCCGTAACTGATGTGAGATTTTTGGATACTGGATTAACAACGACAAGTGTTGTATTTGCTGCACCATTTGTAACTATCGGTGTGCCTACATCAGATGGCTCAATAAACCCTTTTCTTCGTGAACGAATTGGTTTTAAACTTGCAGCCGGAGAAGGTTTAGCCATTCGTCTCAATAATGCGGCAGTAGTTGGTCAAGGTCTGACAGGTGAGATCGTTTGGAGTGAGAGATAATGACCATTGCGACCATTTCAGTTGTTGATCTAGGCAATCCATCAGAAGTTCAAGATTGGTTAACTGCCAACCCATCAGCACAACTTGTGCAGGTTGCAGTGGAAGGCCACATGTTCTACATTTTTTACAATTAAGGAGCTATTATGGCAACAACGGGCAATGATCTTGTGAATGACGTGAGGGCCGAAGTTATTGAGCCAACACCAGCATTCTTTTCTACGCCGCGCATGTTGGCCCTTGTCAATCTCGCTCAGAAAGAATATGTCCGCCGGACTCGCTGTCTTCAGAATTTTGCTTGGACATCAACTGTGCAGGGGATTGGTGTTTATCCGATGCCTTCAGATTGGCTGGGAAGTGAAGCAATCTTCTGGCAGGATCAAACCAATGTGACTTCCCCAATGTGGCGCCGGCTCCGGCCTACCACGCTTGAGAAGATGGCCCAAGAGAGCCCCAATTTTCTTTCCAATGACACGAATATGCAAGGCAAACCACTCAAATATTTCATCATTGGTTCCAACCTTTATATCTATCCGAAGCCTCAGCTTTCGGGAAGCAATGACATTTTCATGTACTATCAATCCCGGGAAATCCCGCTCACGGACTTGACCCAACCCCTGACCATTGATGATTCGCTTTCTCCTGGACTGCGCGCGTATATCCTGTGGAAGATGTGGAAACAGGACCAGGAAGATTCTTTGGCTGAAGAGCAGCATCAGTTGTTTGAAAAAGAAATCGGTCTTGGAATCAAATGGCGCAATGAAAGAATTTTGGACTTGAAACGAAAGATTGACATCGAGTCATACATGCCGTTCTCAATCGGTGGTAGCAACTATTCTGCCAATGGCTCAATCAACCCGCTCGACCTGAGCTAACATCATAGGAGAAAAACAATGGAAATGCAAGAAACAGTAAAACTCAAAGGCAGCGTCAACATTCGATTGATTGGGCCCGATGGGAAAGTAAAGCAAGAACAGACTGATCACAACCTCGTTGTGACGGTTGGAAAGAACTTTTTAGCTACCTGGCTGACTGCCTCTACGCAGTCTCTGCCGTTTATGCCTTGGGTAGGCTTAGGAACGCTTCAGACCGGGCCGGCCAGTGGAGACACTGCTCTTGGTGCGGAATCTGTTGTGGCTGGTTATTCTCGTGTCTCTGGAACGCTTACGAGCGCTTCAAACGTGTGGACCAATACCGCGACCTTCGCTCCTGGCAACGGAACGGATGCCATCAAAGAAGCCGGATTATTCTCAGCTTCAACCAGTGGGACAATGTTTGCTCATCAGACATTCAACGTCTTCAATAAAGGCGCTGCTGACACCATGATCATTGTGTGGAGTGTCACGTTCTCGTAAGCCGTAACGAAACAATAAGAGGACTCTAATATGGCAAATTTCCCTACGTCTGTATCCACTAACAACAATTTGTATATTGCTGTCAATGGTGTTCAGACAACGCTTGCTGCAAATATCCTTGCGACTGATACATCTATTCAGCTCACATCGACGACTGGTTTTCCTACTGTCGGATATGTGACCATTGACAATGCTGAAATTGTTTTATACACAGGGATCAGCGGTGCAAACTTAACGGGATGCACAAGAGGAGCAGATGGTACAACTGCTCTGCCTCATAACACAGGAGTGACGGTTGGCGCTACCATTGTCGCCGCGCATCACAATCTATTGAAAGATGAGGTCATTGCCATTGAGACTGCTCTTGGTACGAACATGAGCAATGTGTTTCCAGCCACACCCACGACTGGATCAGGAAATGTTGTTCTTGCCACATCACCTACCATCACTTCGCCTACCTTAGTCACGCCCGCTCTGGGAACGCCGGCCTCTGGTGTTCTTACCAATGCAACAGGACTTCCACTCACTACAGGTACTACTGGGGTTCTTCCCGACAGCAAAACCACTGCCACTCCCAACGCCACGCCAAGCACCATCGTGGAGCGGGATGCCAACTCTAATACCAAAGTCAATACAGTCATTGAGAATTTTGCAACGACTGCAACGGCTGCAGGAACTACGGCTTTAACAGCCGCGAGTGCCCCGATTCAGCAATTCACTGGAACAACCACACAGACTGTGACTTTGCCGGATGCAACGACCTTAGCGACGGGTTATCAGATCACTGTGCTCAATCGAAGCACGGGTGCCGTCACGGTTAACAACAACGGAGGACTGCTTCAACAGACTGTTCCTGCCACTGCTCAAACAACTTTCACCTGCACCAATACCGGCAGTGCAAATGGAACATGGGATGTCAGCACTTCTTCTGCGGCTGGGATTACAGCCTATCGTGAAGACTATGTGGTTGGTACAGCGTTAAATAACTACACTGGTTCTACCACAGTCTTCAATCTTGTGACAGCTTACAGTGTTGGCGGTCACAGCATGGTTGTCACCTTAGATGGTGATGTTCAAACTATCGGTGCGACAATCGACTATCAGGAAACCAATTCAACAACGATCACGTTCAACAATGCACTTGTGACTGGTCAAAAAGTCAGCTTAATTTTTCAAACAGCCACCTCTGCTGGTGGGACTGTCAATAGTGGAACGACGGGACAAATTGCTTATTACCCGGCGACTGGTCCTACAGTGTCAGGAACAAGTGATCCGACCTTAGTCCCAGCTGTTGCTCTTGGAACATTGAATATTCAAAATATTTTAGATAATGGCGGATTTGAAATTTGGCAAAGAGGGACGAGTTTTACGAATCCTGCAACAGGCGCCTATGCTACAGATCGGTGGTCTATTCAAAATAATGAAGCTTCTGGTGTCACAGTTACAAAAGAAACTACAATGATTGATACTGAACTTGCATCCGCAAAGGTTGTTGTGACTTCCCCTGGTGCTTCAAAAACATGGTATTTTAGTCAACTGATGGAAAACTTTGCCAGCTTCCGTGGTAAAACTATTACGTTACGCGTTCGTGTTAATACAAGTGTAGCCAATGCAGTTAAGGTTGGAATGTATGATGGCGTGACAGTTTCAGAATCTGCCTATCATACGGGTGGCGGTGGTTGGGAAACATTATCTGTTACAGCAACTATTAGTGCTACAGCTGCCCAGCTTCAACTCGAAGTTGGAATGCTTGACAATGGCGACAAAAAAGCGGGTACGTATTACTTTGATTCAGGTATGTGTGTATTTGGATCAGTTACGCCAACATTTGTTCCTACCAATCCACAAGTTGATCTTGCTCGGTGTCAGAGATTTTACTGTAGGATTGGGGGAAGTGCTTCTGCAGTATGGATGGGAACAGGACAGTGTATTTCAAGTACGCATATCAGAGCCCCATTTCGTTTTCCCGTAACCATGCGGGCAACTCCAACCATTACGATCCAAGGTTCTACAGGTTTTAATGTGACTAATGCTACTGCTGGAACAATTGTGTCTACAGCTACTACAAGTTTTGATCCAAATCCCGAATCTGTACTATTTGATGCAACAGTTGCTTCAGGCCTCGTAGCAGGAAATGCTGGTTTTGTGGAAGGTACAACTACCAGTTATGTTGAAGCCTCAGCAGACTTATAAGGAAAAAATGTTACGAATTACACGAATACCAAATGGAAATTTTAGTGATAACCGCTCCCTTCATACTGCTGATATATTTTGTGACACTTGTGGTTATGCTCAGCCGGAAGTTAATATGAATAGTGTGGCTGTCTATGTAAATGGAGCTATTAACTTAAAGTGTGCTGATATTGGTGGGTCATGTAATTCAAATACATCATGGCCTCTCGTTGGCGGTACAGCTGATGCTGTTGAACTTGCTTTGGTAAAGAGCGCGTAAGGAGATATTATGTCACGAACACAGATTGACGTTTCTTTAACCCCGACGCCACAATTCCTGTCCAAATATCGGCGTCCTACGATGTCATGGGTGGATGTCAATACTATTCAAGTTGGTGACACCAACGATGTATCAGGTGCGAGTGTAGTTGGTATTCTCTTTCCTGATGGTACTTATCGCACAAGCAATGATAATGCTCATCAGCAATGCAGCCTTAATACGACTGCTGTTCTTACTGCAACACCCAATGCCGGACTTCGTTCAAGCTTAAGTCGTACTGCGAATACCTGGTATTCAGTCTATGCGGCAAAATCCGGTGATGGCAAATGGGTAGCGGTTGCAGACAACACTGCTCCAACACAAGCCAATGTGAGCACGTTGAATAGTAGCTATGGCACAAATGGTTGGGTCTACATCGGCATGATTCGCAATGGTGAAGGATCATTCGGCGGCCAGACAAATCAAGTTCTTAAATTTGTGCAGACCGGGAATCAAACTCTTTTTTACAATCCTATTGGAAGCGGATTTCCTGCAGGATTCGTTATCACTAACACATCAGGAACTTCTTTAACCTATACACCTGCAGCTGGTTTTGGTGATCAACAGATTCCAAATACTCTTGGTATCCTCTGCTATAATATCACGATTGTTCCGGGATCAGCAACAGAAGTTGGTTGTCAAATTGCAAGTGCCAATACCACACTTTTACGTAATGCTGCAACTGCAGGAAGTATTTGGGGTGGTCGTTTATATTTTCCAGGCACTGTTGCCATCAATGCATTTTCAGGTGCTAGTGGAACTCTTACTATTAGCGTTGCAGGATTCATTGATACTGTGTTAGGTGCTGGTTCAAACGCGTTAATTTAAGGAGACTATCATGCAAAAAGGAATCGTAATCAAAGATGGCGTAGCTGTAAAAGCAAAAGCGTGTTACGCTGGGAATATTTCTACTGATGTGATGAATGCAGAGATTGCTCGTTTAGAAGCAAAATATCCCACATACACAGTTACTTTTTATTCATCTGATCAGGATGCTACTTTTGTTTCAACGGTTGTTGATAGCCCACTGCCGGTAGTGTAATAGATGTCTGCTTTAAATCCTGTTCTCTATGGGCAACGCCTTTTTGGACGCACAACCTATAGTGAGAACCTTGATGGTACTACCACAACTTTCAATTTTAATGAAAGTATCTCCTCGGCTGACGCCATTGGCGATACCATCAACAAGCCTTTAACAGACACGCTGAGTTTACTTGATGCCTTTGCCAAAACTGCTCAACTTGTGAAAGCTGACTTTTTGACGCTTTCTGATGTGAAGACTCTCATGATCACAAAGGCCTTATCCGATTCTGTGACTCCGACTGATGCTACCGCTCTCACTGTGACAAAAGTTTTACTGGATGCACTGACTTCAACAGATTCAAAAGCTTTGAGTGTCAGTAAAGCTCTTGCCGATGCTTTGACTCTTTCAGATTCTAAGGCTCTAACCGTAACGAAGAGTGTTAGCGATTCACTAACACCGACAGATCAGTCCCTCATTCATTTTACCAAGGCGCTTTTCGATTCAATGATCCTTTCGGATTCCCCGGTGCATACGATCACAAAAGGGTTATCGGATTCCATGACTCTTACCGATGCATTTCAATTAGCGCTCGGGCGAGCCTTTGCAGACATAGTGACACTGGCTGACTCAATGGCCAAAACGGTTTCAAAGCCAAATGCTGAACTATTGACACTCTCTGATACGATGTCAAAGGCCATGAGCAAAGCCTTGTCAGATTCGATTGCTTCAGCCGATTCCAAGTCTTTGAATGTGTCCAAGGCGCTTGCAGACTTCATGACTGTCTTGGATTCGCCCATTCGATTCAGCTTCATCAAAGCCTTTAGCGACATCCTCCTTGTTCAAGACTGGATCAGCATCAGGATTGAAAAGCCAACTCTTTGGAATGTGCATCAGCTTCCACCGGCAGCTTACATGTCACTTTATGGCCGTGTCCTTTATGGACGAAAACTTTATTCAGGCTTGGCCGGCGCACCCTGGATCACAATCAAGCCCGTTCAACCCAGTGTCAATGGCTGGAAAAGCTACAACCAATTGGAGGCAGAAAGTTAATGAATAAACAGTCTGTAGTTCTGCCTGGTCCTGCCCGCAAGTGGGGGTCCTACATCAGCAAGTATCAACCTGATAGCTCTGATGTGCTGGACAACATGTTCACTGCCGGGTCCAAGAATTTTATCACAGATCAGACAGGCATGATCGACAAACGCCAAGGTGGAGTTCAATGGAACCGCACCAATTTTGGTAATGTGGCGCAAGACACGTATGAAGCTGTCTTTGAATCTGGCGCGCGTCACTTCCTGCGTGTTGGTGGTGGAGTGCTTTCAGCCTCTACTGGAACTGGACTATTTGATGTCATCACCAGTGGTTATTCGACCCTAGGTAATTTTGAATGGGCGACCTACCAGGACCGCTCATATGGCTGCAACGGAGTAAATTCTCCGCAGACCTATGACATCGCTACATCCTATGGTGGAGTGAGCTATTCTTTCACCACAGCCAAGACCAAGATCATGGGTGCTCAAGCTCCTTTGACTGCTCCAACTTCCGGCGCCTATACCTCGGGCGGTGCAGTGCCAACTGGAAGTCACCGGTATAAAGTCACCTTCATGTACTACAGCTCTGAGGAAAGCAATGGCTCTCCGGCTTCAGCTGTTCAAACAGCCACGAGTGGCGTTCAGACTGGACATCTTTCATCTGTGCCTATTGGTGGATATGGTGTGACTGCGCGCAATATCTATCGTGACAATAATGATGGCGTGTACCTGCTTCTGGACACGATCCCAGACAATACCACGACCACATACACAGACACTCTGTTGATTGGATCGACACCAACTCCGATTCCCCAATTCAACAATGTGCCACCCACATTCTCGAAGATTGCTTTGTGGCTTGACTCTTTGTTCATTGCTCCTTCTGGCGAAACCAATATTATCCGGTTCAGCAATACCGGCGCCCCGGACATCTTTGATCCCGGGAACTTCATCACTTGCCAGAGCGATGATGTGGTCACTGCGCTCTATGTGTACAATGGAAAGCTCTATGTCTTTGGCCTTCACTCCTTCGGCAGCATTGAAGGGAATACGCCGGACACTTTCTTCTATCGCAACATCAACAATTTCATCGGCTGCGTTGATAACCGTTCCATCCAGGTTCGGTCAATCGTTTCTGTGCCAACGCTTTGGTGGCTCAGCAGCAAAGGATTTTATTATTCCAACGGGTACACTGTGGAATACGGATCGGACTTTATTCAGGACTTGGTTAACCTGAACCTCGCTCAAGTTAACTACTCAACTGGCAAAAATACGCAGACCAGCTTTGCGGACTTTTCAGGGGACACGCGGAGCCCTGGAATTGATATTGACTCCAATCCTGGTGCGATCAACACGATCAATCCAGTTCAATCCTACAGCTCGATGGCCGATTGGTTGGCCGGTCTAAGCTTGACCAATATCAAAACGTCAGATAGCCCCTTTCTTGAAGTTCCTACAGAATTTGCTCCTTCTTTAGGTTCTGGCAGTCTTGGTGGACAGGCACAAATCAGTGGGTCCAATATTACACTGCCGAGTGCATCTAACTTTACCGGTGAGCATCGTGGCGTGACTGGCCGGAAAGACTGGCTCAGTGATGCAGTCAATACCCGGTATCTTGCCAATAAACTTGCTCAAGCTTTTATTCCATCTCTGACAGGAACCTTGAATGTCACGGATGCAATTGGCTTCCGCGCATATTGGGCCAACAGTTCAGGCAACTGGACCATGACAATCTCGATCAATGCTGATGCAGGTGGACAGCCCGGTGGAGCGCTCAGCTCTGTGAACTATACGTTCCCTACGCAATTTGATACGCAGCAAACAATTCCAGCAACAACCTTCAATGTGGGACTGACTGGCGGAACGCGGTATTGGATCGTCATTGCCATCACGCCTAAGAGCAATGATGGACAGTTCTCATCCATTGATATTTCTTCTGGATGGTCAGCTGCAAATCCAATGATGGGCGCGAACCTTGGTGGAACATGGAGCAATCTATTTCCTCCGCAGTCTCCGTCTTTGGCACAAATGGCCGGCGGTTATTCCTATTCAACTACACCAGTCTCTGAAAGTGGGTCATGGACTTCAGGGGTTTATGATAGTGGTGCAGCAGACGGAATCTCTGGAACGATTATTGAATCAGGCAGCTATCCCAGTGGCAGTAGTGGGAGTGTGACAGTTTTTGCATCCGCGGCTTCCAATATGTCTGGGGCTGTTTCACAAACGGTCAGTAATCCCAATGGAACATATTCGCTGAGTTTATCTGGGTATCGCTATTGGCAGATTGTGCTCAATATCACTGCACCCAATCCTTTAGCGACATTGCCTTTGATGGGCACTCCTGTTTTGACTTTTAATATCACAGGCACTTGGATCAGCACTCCGATCAATGCGACCACTGACAATACCGGTTGGGGAACATTAACATATACCGGCAATGTACCGTTCGGTACAAGTGTGTCTTTGCTTATTGCTACATCGGCCAATAACATCACCTATTCTTCTTTTGGTCCAATCGGGAGCGCTGTAACGCAGCCCTGGGCGAAGATTCAAGTGGTCTTGACCACAGATGCTGGTAATGTGACGAGTCCTGCTATTTCCAGTGTGACTCTGACTTGGAATCTGACTTCTCAAATTGAGAGTTCTCCAATTGATACAGGAACGACTCCCGCAGGCTTCAGCGTGGTTCAATGGGAATTATCCAACACGAATGGCACAACGACCTTCTATCTGCGGACGGCCACGACCGCTCTTGGTTTATCAAGCGCTACCTATGTGAATGTTTTGAATGGTGACTTCCCCAATCTTTCTGCTTTGCAATTTGTGCAATGGAAATTGGTTTTGACTTCCACAGCTGACAATACGCCAGAAATTACATCAGTCACTGTCAATTGGTTTATAAGCTCAGGAGTCGCGGGCGTTCGTTGCGCGAGTCTCTTCTTCAACAAGACCTATTACATTTCTGTGGCTACAACGGGTTCCACTGCCAATAATACCTTGATTCAGTTGGATCAGTTTGGAAATTGGCGTATCCAGCAGGATACCAGTGTCGGTTGCTTACTTCTTTACTTCAACACGCTTTATTTTACGGACGGTCTGTCTGACAAAATCTTCAATGGCTTTATTGCCAATACGGATAATGGAACAGCCATTGTCATGGATGTTCGCACGAAAGCTTGGAATGCCGCCAATGACTTATTCCTTAAAGTCCCCCGGGCTTTCAAAGTCACGGGCGTCAATACGGGAACCACGATTCATGCCTATTATTCTCCTGACCGGGGCGCAACATGGTATGAGATGTTGAATGAACAAGGTACGACCGGGTATACGACAACGGTAGACCATTCTGAGTTTGTCACTCTCTTTGTGCCTGATGCAACAACTTTGACTTCAGGCCGGACATTGATGTTCAGAATCGTTTCTGCAGATGTCTTTCCTTGCTCGATCATGAATTATACGCCTTCCTTCTACTCACGCAAAGGACGGTATCTCAACAATGGCTAAGTCTCAGCAGCGCCAGATTAATCCCCCGGGACCGACTGACCGGGAACTGCTTCAAGATTATACAGCTGCTCTTCAGTTTTCTTTTGATGAGTTGTTTCAATCTGCACACGATCACAAAGTTATTACCGCAAATCCAGGAACAAATGATGGAAGTGTTCAAACAGTATCCATTGTGGATACAGGCACAAGTGTTTATTTAGTTGTGAAGACAAACCGGGGCTGGTTTAAAAGTCCGGCGTTCACCGCAATCTAACGGAGAGATAAAATGGCTGATTCAGATAATGTTGTTGCAAATGGCGCGTCAGGCGCAGCCGCTGGTGGATCGGTAGGTGGACCCTGGGGCGCTGTCATTGGTGGAGCGGGTGGAGTTCTTGCGGGTCTGTTGAATGGAGATCGCAAACAACCCACTCCTGATCTTGCTGCCCTTTTCCAAACAATTGCTGCCTCTGGTGCGAATGAACGTCAGCTCATCAATCAACTTCCTGTTGATCTTCAACCTCTGTATGCAAATTACAAAGCTTCTTTAGGAACAGCTGGACAAACCTTTCAAGGTGCTAATGCTCAAATTGGTCAGACTCTCGAAGATAAAACTGCTGCTCTTTATGGTCCGAACTCGCCGGCTGTTCAAGCTACTCTTGCTGCGCTCAAGCAACAGGATTATTCAACGCTTCCAGGAACACTCAATACTCTCAAAGCTAATTTAGCAGCGACTGGTGGACTTTCTCGTGGTGGTGCAGGAAAAGCTATCACGCAAGCAGTTCTTGCCCCGGCAGCGCAATACAGCCAGCAAGCTGCAACTGTGACTGGTGCACAACTTACAGCAGAACAGCAAGCCAAACAAGCAGCCATTAATAAGGTGGCCGCGCTGGATGAAACGACTGCTCAGACGATGCTTGGCATGAGCAAAGAACAAGCCATGCAGATTCTGCAGTACGGGCGTCAAGACTTACAGCAACAACTCACGCAACTGATCAATCAATCCAATAATCAAACCACGCAGACTCTCAATGCAGAAGGTATTCAAACCAATGCAGGATATCAGAATGCTGTGGCGAATAACGCCAATCAAGCTGCTGTTGTCAATGGCTTGGTGAATACGGGTGTGGCTGGCGGGACAGGGATTGTGAATGCTCTGGCCAATACGCCGTCCAATGATGTTGGCTTCAATCCAAATGTGAATAGCACTCCAACGGGTGCTAATGCAAATCCCGAACTATACGGAATCACTCAGTAAGCGAGGAATAAAATGGCTGACAACTTTAATATCAACACAACTCAAGACCAGGCTAACGAAGCTGAAGGACTGGAACGCGACAATCCGTCCATGACTTACGTGGACTTCGCCAATCAAATGGTGAGGAACAGTCAGTCTCAGCAACAGCAAGCTGCTTTGATTGCACAGGCACAAGAGCTGGCGAAGCAACAGAAGCTTAAGACTGGACAAGAAACTGCAGCGGCTGGTGAAGGAATCAATCCTTCCACCAAGGGCTACATGTCTAAGGATGAAGCTCTTGCTTTGATCCAAGCTGAGTTGAGCCGGCAGAAACTTTTGTCTGATGATGTGAAAGCTGCACTTCAGACGTGGTACAATGCTGCCCCGCAAATGGTTGAGCAGCAGGATGTGAAAGACTTTATCTCGCGCTATCAGCCCAAGTCTGCCAAAGTTGGCGCTCCTTTTCAGGCCACTGCTGCAGATGCTGCTGACACAGACAAGACAGATGAATCTGGTAAGCCTCTTGTTGAAGGTCAAATGTATTCTGTCACACAGGATGCAGATGGCAATACCATTTATCAACGTGGTGGTGTGGACAAAGAAGGTGCTGTTCAAGATAAAGCTGATGCCAAACAGAATGCTCTTGATGAACATCAATTAGCTGATCTTGGCAAAGAGCTCAGCAAAGTGACCAATCCTTCTCGTGGAAACTTTATCTCCCAGAACATTGGACGTGCATTCCGGGCGCTCAATGAAATTCAACGTCATCCTGATCTGCCCAAGCCAACACTTCAATATATTCAAGAGGAAGTCGGTGGTATTTTCATGGGCGGTGTTCCACCCGAATCTGCTTTAGCTGCTGCGGATGTGACCAATGCGAAACAACAGATCAATGCCTTGATCAACAAATACACTGGCGTGGTTCAATATTTCAACAAAGGAAGCATCACTGACCAATCCAATTATTTGAACTCGCTCTTGATCAGTCTCTATCAAAGCACCACATCAATGGCCAAGTCTTTAATGGAAGCCAAAATCCAAGCCTATCCTGGTTTAATTGAACGCCGGCCTGATGATGTGAAAAAGCTTTTGGATAGTCATGAAGCCATTTTGTCTAAAGGCCTCACTGAAGAAGCACAAACGAAAGTCACAGAAGAAGGAAAAGGAAAAACTTCGGCAGCTCCTGCGGCCAATGCTGCGCCAGCTGCTGCACCTGCAGCCAATGACCCTTTGGGGATTAGGTAAGGATAACCATGTCATCTATTGACAACCTCGCGCAGAAGATTAAATCTGTTCATCCTGAGTATCAGGATATGGACAGCCTTGAACTTGTCCAAAAAATACTGAAGAAATTTCCACAATATTCAGACATGCTCGATCCGGGTGACCGAACTTTGCTGGGGAATATTTCCAGCATGGACAATAAAGGTCCTGTGGATGACCTGATGGGAATATCCAAAGACATCGGCAACATGGTTAAAGGCGGTGGCGCCGGAATCGCAGACATTGATGCAGCTCTGTTGCCCAGAGCGGCCAACATGATCCCCGGAGTCAACATGGAGACGCCCTCCTTAACGGGTGCCGTCCAACAGGCCGGGCAAGATGTGACCAATGTGGAGAACAGCCAGCCGGCGGAAACGACTGCCGGGAAGATCGGATCGACTGTGGGGTCCTTTTTCACTCCAAATCAGATCGCTTTGCAAGCTTTAGGCGGAGCTGCTGCAGAACCTATCGCAAATGCAGTAGGAAATGTGGCTGCACCTGTGGCAAAAGGGCTCGTAAATGCCTTCCCCAAGATTTCTCGGATGATTGGCGCCGCTCCCGAGGCGATTTCTACCCTCGCGGACAACCCCGAGGCCGTCAATGCAGCGAAAAGCCTTCCTCAAACAGCGCAAGATGTGGCCAGCGCAGTCCAAGGCCTTGGTCAGAAGGGCATGGAAGCGGCCAAAGCCGGCGCAGAGCTCCTAAGTGACAGCACTCCGGTCCCGGGAATCAAAGATCAGCTCATGAGAATGGCTGCGAAGATGGCAAATGACCCTCTGGCCGAAGAAGGGGACAAAGCTGCCGCGGATTACGTCTCCCAGGTGGCCAAAAGCGTTAAAAACAACGCAACTGAGAGTGATATCGGTGATTTGATCTCAAGTTTAGACGAAAAAATCAATACAAAATGGAGTAAGGCCAATCCAGGGCCGGCCACAGCCGCAAAAGAGGAGATTCGACGCCTTTTAAGCCGCGCACTGCAGGGCCAGAACCCGGCTTATGCAAAAGCGATGGCCGAATCGTCTGCTACCTTTGAACCGACTGAGACTTTGACCAAATCCTTGGGTCTTGGCCAAGGGGCGCCGGGCGACACCACTGTGAATGCCCTCCGCAAGATCAATGACCCTGAAGCGCTGGCAACTCAGCGCGCGCTGACCAGTCTGCCGGGCCTCGCCGGGCCGGTGGCCAATGCCGCGGCCAAAGATGCCCTGCAACAGACACTTTTGGGCAAATCTGCCCTATTTTTAGCACCGTACCTGAATCCTACTCTCCGGGGTGGTGTTCAGGCCCTCCCTGCCGCTGGGAATGCCGCTGCCCAGGCCGTCCAGGGACTCACTCAGTAATCCAGGACTTGATTCTACGGGGGTAAACCCCAAATAAGGAGCCAGACTATGACCCGGAGGAGAAAGACCCAATTTTGCCCTAAAGGGCACGATACTTTCATGCACGGTCGTGATAAGCATCATCGGTGTCATTTGTGCTCAATAAAACAACCTGAATATCGACTGACTCAGCACACAAAGTTGGCAGGGCGTCCACAAGCTTCGATTTGTGAGCTTTGTGGCCAAGAAGGAAAGACTGTCTGGGATCATGATCACAAAAGTAATTTGTTTCGCGGATGGATTTGTAATCGGTGCAATCTCGTGTTGGGCGCCGTTAAAGATGACCCAACATTGCTGCAAAAGATGATTGCCTATTTAGGAGATAAAAATGAAGCTTTCGTATGCTGACCGTAAGAGCCTTAAAAAGGGCTCTTTTGTATACCCAGGGGAACGTAAGTATCCTATTGAGGACATTAATCACGCCCGCAATGCCCTGGCCAGAAGTTCTGGCAAGCCAGAAGAAGCCAAGGTCCGCGCTGCAGTTCACAAGAAATTTCCACAGCTCCGGCATCATGCCGCGGTGCTGAAAGGCCTGGGGTACTAAAATGAGCAAAACAATGAAGCTTTCACCGCTGCAACGAATCATCATCTTGGAAACGAAGATGGAATCTCTTTTGTCGTTAAACAAGTGGCAACTGGGCGTATTATCAGCTATTTTTATCACCCTCTTGGGTGCATGGGTGACACGATAATGAGTGGGGTATCTTATGGAAAAACTAGAGCCGTGCCCAGGAACCTACCACTACCCAGTCCTCGCACAGAGGATTGAAGTTGACACCAAAGACAAGAAAAAGTCTTGGCTGATTACGTATTGCAGCAAATGCAATTTCAACTACACGCTTGAGGAGTACCACGGAAAAGTAAAGAGGATGGAAATCAATACTGATGGACTTCCTCCGCCACCGCCAGGTTCAAAACCGAGGCACTGGCCGCAGATATAGCGCTAGGAGTCCTACTCCTGAAGCCAAGCTTCTAGTCGTTATAAGCCGGGTGCGCGCCCGGCAACAGGTCATCAAGGGCCTCCTCCCCCTGAAGTGACCGGGCCGTGGGCCTCGTGCTCACGGCTTTTTTATTTTATGCACAGAAAACTGCTCCGTAGGCGTCATAACGTACACAAAATAGGACTTTAAGTGTATAAAAAGACTCACTTTTTATGTAGTTAAATACATATTCTGCAAGTAAAAAGGGGTAGTTTTTATTACAAGGAGAGAGTCAATGGATATTCAAATCAGGTGGGAAAAGCAATCTGAAGATGGATTGTTCGGGAAGCTGAGGGTTGTGGCCGAGGATGGAACCATCAAGTTGACGGTGGTTTGTGACACGAATTTGAAGCTGAGGATTTTGGATGGGGACTATAAAGCGAAGGTGGACATGAGCCCGCGACTACAATACCTGTGCCCACACATCAAGGTTCCTGTCCGGGATGCAGCTGCCGGCGGGGATGCTGGCCTACGAATTCATAAGGCGAATGAGCCAAGTCAAAGCCTGGGTTGCATATTTCCGGGAGAGGATGTAGACGGTGATGCGGTCGATGACTCCAAAGACGCCTTCAACTCGATGATGAAGCTTCTTCCTCAAGATGGCACCGAGTTCAATATTTCGATCTCGACCGATGAGTCTCTACAATCTTAACGGTGACATACCCACAACCTTTGATGCAGGGGGAATGACGATGTAAGGATTTCATGGAAGGATAAACTTCAGCACCACCCGGGTCCATTTCAAGGTGGTAGTCGTAATCCACCGCGCACATGTAGCCGAGTCTAATCTTTTTCTGCACAGTACGAATTGTAACTTTGGCATTCGGTGACCGTATCATAGTTGCATTCCCATTGCCGGGTATCAGAATTGAACCCACAGTAGGGCGCCGTCCCGATGTTAGCTTGAAAGAAGAGAAGCAACAGATGTAAGATGATAGCGTGTATCATAGCCAACTCCATACGATGTGAATGTGATGAGCTAAAGAAACCAAACCCCAGATAACTCCCGCCAAGGCCAATCCAATGGCAATACCTGAAAGAAGCAAGCCTGTAATAAGACCATCAAATATATGTCCGTCCATTAGTATCCTCCACGATCAAAATCAGGTGGAAAATGATGACTTTGTTGATTACGCTTATACGTTCTTGACTTATGACAGTTAGCGCACACTACATCACATTTTGCTATTTCCTTTAAAAGTTCTTTGATTGGCCGTGTAAAACCTGAAGTTACGTTGAACTTTTTAGTACCCCGTGTGTGATCAAATTCCATCTGCCATGTGTCAAATATTCCATGACAATCAAGACAAGGACGATTACGGAAATACCAAATTAAGTTTCTCCGTCGGCGCTTTCTGGTATCTTGCGCTCTTTTAAAAGAATCCGGATTTTTAAATTCCCAGTTCTTATGATATTGACTTGTTACCAACATTTAGTAACCTCGTTCACAGTCACAGATACAAACTCCTGTCACATGCGTTTTTCTCACACATTTGTGATGAAGCGACATTCGGCACCAATCACAAACTTCCAATTCACCACGCGGCTGTTCTAACGTAGACATTCGATGCTCCAAAGCAGCAAGGATAGATGAAGGGCTTGATCGAAGCCCACACAAACGAAGAACCAATGCCTTAATCCTGCGGCCCATAACTTTGCATTGACTCGGGAGGTTACGTAGTCGATGAGCCAATGTGCTGCACCATTGAGGAGAGCAACTTTCCAGCCAAAGAACAAGAGACAGATAGAATAGACCAAGACGTGTGCGGTAAGCCAAAAGTTTGACTTGCTTTTGTTTAACGCCATCTGGTCGCTTTGGCAAATGAAGTCTCCGAAGAAGTGAGCCCAGAGAGCCGCGATCATTAAAAGAAGAACCGAAGCAAACTGACGGCTGCTGCACAAACGAGTGCGAAGCCATAACAAGCCGGTTTTGGAAATACGAAGGCTGCGCTTAAAGCTGCTCCTGCTAGAATCCCTAAGAATTTATCCATGTTATCTCCTTTTCTCTGGTGCCGGGCCGACAGTGATCTTGTCCAGGAAGATGCGAACCTCGCATAACCAGTGACGATCCTGAATGACATCCTTGCACCATGAGCAACGCTTCATTCTTTTCTTTGGCAATGGCACTCCATCAGGTCCTACCTTATACGAATCTGTTTCGCCAATCACAACCAATGGAGCATCATCAGTCCCATACCATTGCTGTGTGCATAAAGGACATCGGTAGAAATTGGAGGCCTTGAAATATTTGGCCAATGTATGAGTGCAATAGACTTTCATGACTCCACAAACTTCTTACAGTCACAACGCGAACAGGCACCTGTATTGTGCTCATGTCCATGTTCCTTATGAGTGCACTTGCAGATGATCATGTACATACAGCTTCGCACAGATCGACATTCAGGACAGGTAACCTTCTTCCAATCCTTTGTCCATTTTGTGATCAGGCCATCTCGTTCAGGATTGTTGAGACTGCACATCGCATACCAGCCAGTGTACTCGATATAATGACCGTAATGAGTCTCGTTTTCAAATTTGCATGACATAAACAGTCAGCTCCCGTTTCGTTGCTTCCTTGATCATGTTCAATGTGCCACGACTCTTTCCATCCCAGATTGCAATGAGCGCGTCTGCATACTTGGCCATCTGTCTATTGCGCCGCGGGCCGGCGCTTGAGCCATAAGCTTGCCAAGCTGCATTGAACTGGGTGACAGGAAGTTTCATTCCTTTGGCCCACTGTTCTCCGAGCTTGTCAATGTTGCCCGAATTGCCTGAAACGACTTCAGTTATAGGTATTCCCGCTGAGCTGATTATCTCCATCAATCGGCTCATAGATATGTCTGCATCTCGTGATCCAGCAATAATAGTCTTCATGGTTTAATCTTCTCAGGTTCCTTCCTAACCCCTCGCAATTGATCCCTCATGCAAGTGTCAATCTCAAATTGAGCGCACTCTCTGTAGCCTTTTGTCCAAGCCTCTTCCATCCATTGTTTGAGCTGTCGTTGATCGGATTTCTTCTGCACCCATTCTCCAAACCAGAAGAATGTGATTGTGTACACAATGATGACCAGCCATAAATCCCATGTTCTCATTTGTAGACCACAACGACATTCTCAGGAAGCAATGCCTCAATGACCGGCCCCACATACTCCCAGCGAAGATGACCATTGCCGCACCCGGGACGGGGTAAAAGAATCCTTGCATTATGCACTGCCTCGCGCTTCAGTTCCTGACAGGACCTTTTGATGAGTTCGATGTCAGCTGTCTCCCACCAATTGTGCTTGACCGGGAAGCTATAGATGGTCTTGCCTTCAAAATAGCAGAGTGGCTGCACATGGTTGCCATAGTTCTTGATCCGCCAGCCAAGGAAGTAGTCAATGTCCTTGATCTTCTCTTTGGCTTCCAGGGCACATCCCCGGCCCATGACGGCCCGGCCATTGGGCTTGACAAAGCCATTGGTGGTGATGCAGATGCCAGTGCAGGGCGCCGTCCAGAGATTAGTCTTCAGTTCGAGCATTAAGGTCAGCCATGTGTTTGTCAGAGGCTGCAACAGCAATGATGGACCATGCTTCCAAATCATAATAGTCCACACCAAATTTTGCATCATAAGAGATAGCCACATTGCTTTTAAAGACTACTCGGTTATGAAACTTGACTCGCAGTTCACCGATGTAAGGCTTCACTCGAATGACTTGGACTGAGTACGGCGGATACATTTGATCCTGCTGTGCCCAGAGAACTTCTTCTTTGCCAAGAAACTTCTTGATCCAGTTCATCATGATTTTATCCCCAAGCGGCTGGCCAACCAACCGCAGATAAGAATGTCCAGGCCGCTATGATAAGGTTCCGGCCAGTTCTTCGCTATCCACTCATCCTTGCTAAACATACACCGCTGCCAAAAGAAATCTTGTGATCCCCGTTGACTAAAAGGTAAGGCATATTTGCATCTTTCAATGGAATTGCCTAACCAACTAGGCACCCATTTGGGAGGCCAGTTTACAGTTGGAACTCCCGGGTTAAGACTCTCCACAGTCCCGAGCTGCCGGCGCTGGAAGTCAAAGGTCCCCAAGATGCGCCATACCAATGCGTCATCCCGGTCATCTAAGAAGTCATGACATAGCGTATAAACCCATGCGTTATTCTCTTTTTTGGTGATGCGCCATATTCTCTGCAATCCCTTCTTATAAAGGGGATCATTCATCAAGGTCGCCAGCACATGAAGATGGATGGCCGCGCGATGCGTGTCATAGGAAGTGTCCCACCACAAGAGCTTCACCTTTGGATAGGCCAGGATGGAATGATACTTCTCATAGAGGTCCGCGTAGTCTTGAGCAAAGGATTGATCATAGATTCGGACCACGGATAGTAAAGCCAATAGTAAAGTGATACGTAAAGGGTCGGTCATCACTCCATCTTCAAGCTTTCCATACTGCGTTGGATTGCCTTGAAGATCAACCAAGGCCCAATTGTGAGCCCGAAGATTATTGGCCCAAGTGCGTAGAAGAGCGCCACTCTTATTTCGTACATCAGCTGATCCCCATCGTAAGGCAGCATAGAAGAAGAAGAGCATCCCTGTAGCTGAATCATTCGAGGTGGTGTCATTAGGTGTCCCATCATTGCGGTATCCCCTTATCAGAGTGCCATTCACAAAAAGCGTATTGATGAACGCAATTTGTGTATCCACATTGTCACCTTTCATGATCTTCATGGCTGTGCACAGTCCCTGAAAGAGGGCAGTGTCGCCGGCGTCTGCTGGCCGGGGAATCTCATAGAAGAATTCTCCCGAGGGCTGCATGAAGCGCGCTTCCAAGTCAGCAGTGAATAAAGCTTCCAGACTTCCAAGGTCATTGGTCAAGGGCACATCCACATATTCTTGGAATGGGTCCCAGCACCAATTGATCAGGTCAGTCAACCATATGACTCCTACTTTAACTGCATTGATGAATGGCATATACAAATTCGCTATTTGCATAATTGTCCTTTCTCCCGAAGTTCTTCAATGGTATCGAGCCGGTCTACTTTCTTCCCAAGTTTATCCAGTCTCTCATCACTTTCTTGTGCCAGAATCGTTGTCTCATTGGTCTTCATCTCTAAACGGATACACCAGCCTACCACAAGGAAGGCGCCTATAGCAATGGCGCTCAGGATCGGCCAATATTTCAGCAGATCATCGACTATCGACTTCATGCCAATTCCCCTTCAATAGCCCCGCTCTCTCCGGGTTTCAACGTAGGTTGAGTCCCAGGTGCGTATAAGCGTCGGACATTGTTCGGTTCTCCTGCCGGCTTGCGCCCCCGGAGTCTTAAGTCAATCTGAATGATCTCATGTGTCATGTCTTCCATCAGTTTTTGCATACGCATGATTTCAGTTCGCAAGTAATCCTTGACAACTTGCCGGGCTTCCATCTGCCGGCGCAAGTCATAGATGTCTTCATCAGGACTCAGGCGCGGTTGTTCTGTGACGACCTTCACTTCTTTTTCCAACTTGTTCACGTTTAAATCAAATCCTTCACCCATTTGTTGCCTCCTCACCTAGCTTCTT
>Ga0207074_1030_pt1 | contig 25385 bp, 28 predicted proteins | sample Alteio_BWMinHeat_66_FD_153567 | JGI IMG/M metagenome (GOLD analysis project Ga0207074, IMG submission 153567) | Enriched cells from forest soil in Barre Woods Harvard Forest LTER site, Petersham, Massachusetts, United States -... | ecosystem: Environmental > Terrestrial > Soil > Temperate forest >...
TTGGATGACTTATTTAAAGAAAAATAATTCGGATTCTGGATTTTTTTATACTTCTTCAGGTGCCTTTGCCTGAATACTGATGGCATGGATCTCACTGGTCATCAAATCGCCTAAAGCTTCGTAAATCATCTGATGCCTTTGCACAGCACTTTTGCCAGTAAAGGCATTGCTCACAATGTCAATCGCAAAATGTCCGCCGCCCTTTCTGGCACCTGCATGTCCCGCATGCATAGGGCTTTCATCATGGATAGTAAGCTGAGTGATCTCAAGTTTTTGCAGTGCACTTCGAATCAAATTTACTCTATCTCTAGGGGCTTCCACGGTGTTTCTCCTCTAATGCTGGTTCATTCGCGCTCGTAGTGGCAGGTTTTTGATGTTTTGCCATGTAGATCCCTTGAGCAATAATAAATAATACCGTAAGTCCTAATGTGCCAAATAATTTAAAATTTACCCAGACGTCGGTGTTGAAATTGTAAAGCACAAACAAATTGGTAAAACCCATCACCGTAAAAAAAAGCACCCAACTCAAGTTTAATTGCCGCCAAATTTTTTGCGTAAGCTGAATATTTTGTTCAATCATGCGTTGAATAATCGTCTTTTCCCCGATGAATTGGCTAAACAAAAACACAAGGGCTAATACCCAATACAGCGCGGTGGGTTTCCATTTGATAAATAATTCATTGCGTAAAAATAGGGTAGCACCCCCCCAAAATAACCAGGGTACCTAAGGTAATGAGGGGGAGTTTTTCAAAACGCCCGATTCTATAGCGGGAGATACCAACTTGCACAATACTTGCGGCAATGGCTGTCAGGGTCGCAAGATAGATATCCCCAAATTTATAAGCGATAAAAAAAAGTAAAATGGGGAAAAAATCAAAGAGTAATTTCATGGGTTCTTATCTAATTCCTTAAGTATTGTGTAGGATCCAAGGGGTTATGTTATCAACCCATCCAAAAATAAGTCAACTTACTTTTTTTAAAGACTTGCCTGTTTTCATTGTTCTTCGTAAAGTGATAGTAATTTTAGAAAATCATGGAATCTAGAAATAGTGAATGATAACAAGCTCGTCCTTAAACGTCCTCGCGTAGTTTCGGGAGCTCGCACGACCGGTCCCTTACATTTGGGAAATTATCATGGGGCTTTAAAAAACTGGGTAGATCTTCAGCATCAGTATGAATGTTATTTCTTCGCTGCGGATTGGCATGCTTTAACAACGGAGTATGAACAGCCCGCGCGCATTGCTGAATATACAAGAGAAATGATTTTGGATTGGCTGGGCGCGGGCATTGATCCTAAGAGTTGCACTCTTTATGTGCAGTCTCATGTGCCGGAACACGCAGAACTCTCGCTATTATTGTCTATGATTACCCCTTTAAGTTGGCTAGAACGTGTGCCTACCTACAAGGAGCTTCGCAGTAAGCTCAAAGAAAAGCATCTGGCTACCTACGGATTTTTAGGGTACCCTGTGCTACAAAGTGCAGATATTTTGCTCTACAAGCCAGAGTTTGTGCCGGTCGGGGAAGATCAGGTTTCTCATATAGAATTAACCCGAGAAATTGCCAGACATTTTAATCATTTATATCAAAATCGGTTAGAAGGCTCTGGCGTATTTCCTGAACCTCAGGCATTATTGACAAAAACGCCCAAGATGCCGGGACTAGATGGCCAAAAAATGTCAAAGTCCTATCATAATACAATAGGGCTTAGAGAAGATCCCAAAGTCGTTGAGCAAAAAATTAAGACCATGCCAACCGATCCGGCCCGGGTACGGCGTAGCGATCCCGGTGAACCAGAGAAGTGCCCCGTATGGCGCTTTCATCAGATCTACTCTTCTTCCGAGACCCAAGAATGGGTACTTAAGGGTTGTCGCAGTGCAGGGATTGGGTGTTTAGACTGTAAACGACCGGTGATTGAAAGCGTAATCGTTGAGCAGGCAGTGATGATTAAGCGCGTCGAGCCTTATCAAAAGGATCCGGCTTTGGTTCAAGATATTGTTCGAGAGGGATGTAAGATAGCACGGGCAAAGGCGCAAGAAACGATTGAAGAAGTTCGCAGTGTAATGGGATTAACCACGGTAAATACCATAGGATCCAAATAATCATGAATGATGAGATGAATGTTGTTTCAGGTACATCTGTTGATACGCCTCATTGTTATGGATTTTATCGAGGGGAAGCCGTTACCCAATTACCCGTGGATCTCTATATTCCGCCGGATGCCCTCGAAATAGTATTAGAAGTTTTTGAGGGTCCTTTAGATCTCCTTTTGTATTTGATTAAAAGACATAACTTGGACATCTTAAATATTCCAGTGGCCGATATTACCCGCCAATATATGGGATATGTGGAAATGATGAGCTCCTTGCGCTTCGAACTTGCGGCAGATTATTTAGAAATGGCAGCTTTGCTTGCCGAGATCAAATCGAGGATGTTATTGCCGCGCCCAGAAGGTGAAGCTGAAGAAGAAGGCGATCCCCGTGCAGAATTAGTTCGGCGTTTGCAAGAATATGAACGGTTTAAAGTGGCGGCAGAGAATTTAGATAAAATTCCCCGTTTAGAGCGTGACTTTTTTGGAGTGACGGCAGAGACCTCTAAACTGGAAATTGAAAGACCACACCCCAGCGTGGATTTAAAAGAAGTTTTATTGGCGTTTAAGGATGTCTTAAAGCGTGTGGATTTGCAATCGGTCATCACCATTCAACGGGAAGTATTATCCGTGCGCGAAAAGATGTCTCGGATTTTGTCTCTATTAGAAGGCGATAAATTTGTCGATTTTGTCAGCTTTTTTGATGTTTCAGAAGGTCGTTTAGGGATTGTTGTCACCTTCCTTTCTATTTTAGAATTGGTGAGAGAGTCCATGATAGAGTTAGTGCAAAATGAAGTATTTGGATCAATTTATGTAAGGGTGCCTGGATGTTAGCGATGGAACAATCGAAATTAAAGAGTTTACTCGAAGCAATTTTATTGGCGGCAGGCAAAGCCATGACGGAAGAGCAAATTTTAAATTTGTTTGCAGAGGAAGAAAAACCCAGCCTTGAAATTTTACGAAGTGCGCTTCAAGAACTCCAATCGGATTTTGAAAGCCGGGGTATAGAATTAGTGCATGTCAGCAGTGGTTATCGCCTACAAGTCAAACAAGAATGGGCGACTTGGGTGGGCCGGCTGTGGGATGAAAAACCCCCAAAATATTCTCGAGCATTGTTAGAAACCTTGGCCTTAATCGCCTATCGTCAACCCATCACCCGGGGTGAAATTGAAGACATTCGGGGCGTTGCCGTGGGTACCGCCATTATCAAAACTTTACAGGAAGATCGAGAATGGATTCGTGTTGTGGGTCATAAAGAGGTTCCTGGGCGACCGGCGTTGTTTGCCACGACAAAAACTTTTTTAGATTATTTTGGGTTAAAGACCTTGAAAGATTTGCCCCCTTTACCAGAAGTGATGAATTTAGATGAGGTTACTTTAGACTTTGCAAAGGCTTTAGAGCCTCAAGAAATAAGGGATGAAGTCGTAGAGCCAGAAACGATTGCTACTGAAATGCCTGAAACTATCGATGGTTAAGCCTAAATCCCCGGTTACCGAAAAATTACAAAAAGTTTTGGCACGAGTGGGCTTAGGATCGCGCCGCGAAATTGAAACGTGGATAGAGGCAGGCCGGATCACAATCAACAATCAGTTCGCAAAAGTCGGGGATAGAGTCAGTTTGGGGGATAAAATTGAAATTGACGGGAAGCGAGTACGTCTTGTTGATCCAGAAGAAATAAAACCCAAAGTTCTCATTTATCATAAACCCGCAGGTGAAGTGTGTAGTCGATCGGATGAAGAAGGTCGACCCACCATTTTTGATAATCTGCCAAGACTTCGTGGAAAACGTTGGATTTCGGTTGGACGCTTAGATTTTAATACCTCGGGCCTCTTATTGCTGACTACGGATGGCGAATTGGCCAATCGTTTAATGCATCCTTCTTCTGAAATTGAGCGCGAATATGCCGTGCGTATTTTAGGACGGATGACATCTGATGTGGAAAGCCGTTTAAAACGAGGGGTGCGTTTAGAAGATGGGATGGCGCGTTTTGATGATATTCAAGATGCGGGCGGGGAAGGGGTTAACCATTGGTATCATGTTATTTTGCGAGAAGGACGTAATCGAGAGGTAAGACGCCTCTTTGAATCGCAGGGCTTAAAGGTTAGCCGTTTAATTCGTGTGCGTTTTGGAAACGTAACACTACCACGCTTTTTACGATTGGGAAAATCTAAAGAGATGGATGCAGTAGAAGTTTCAAAATTACTGGAACTGGTGAGAGGCGTCAGGCATCCCGATTTTCGCGATGCCTGACTATTTCTATTATCGGTGCATTCTGGGCCGATTTTGAGCTTTTGTAACTGAACGCTTTAATATATCCTCCAAGATGCGTGCAAATGGCGAATATAAACGCGCCACTAAACCTGGCATGCATTTTCCCTCATCCTCAATGTTCAAATGTAAAATCTGAGCAATTTGTTCCATATGTTCCCTACCATAGAGTTTAGCAAGACTCCAAACCCGGGACAGCAATTGAGGAATATGTGCATTCGTTTCAGCGGCTTCAATGGGAGCACCTCGCGGGATCAAATCCAACGATTTTTGAATATTGGCTACGTTCGGGCGATCTCTTTCGCGCAGTGTTGCGACAAAATCTAAGACTTCTTTTAAAACAGTATCCACCGACAGGTTGGGATCGGACAATTTCAGTGCATCATCAATCTTCACTAAAGTTGGTAGCCCGTCCCGGATGAAGGTTCTGGTGAATTTATGCGCATCCGTGATAATAACGTTTCCTAGTGCATCGCGTTCGCCTTGTACCGCTGGGGTTTGCATTAACGCTTGAAAAGCGGGATCGTATAAAAACTGCAGGCAGGCTTCAAGGTTCTCAGAAATGGGTCGACGGTTACGCACTACTTGGCCGCCACGCGCTGCGTCTTGTGCTTGGAGTTGTTGGATGAGGGCTAAGCTTGCGGCTTCTTCTTTGTTATTTTTTACGTCGCTTCCAAACGCTGCTTCTGCTTCGAGAAATCTTCTTGTTAATTCCTCTTCTTCTGCTCGGGCATTTTCTTGGTTGTGTCTAAGTTGTCGTTGTAATCTTTCTGCAGCAAGCCTGTCTTCTTCCTCACGTTGTAATTGTTGAGCGATTCTAGCGTCTTCGTCCCCCCCCCTGAATACAGCAGCTGCTCGTGGTGCTTGGAGCACTGTTATTTCGTTTTGAATCACTTGTGCAAGATCCACATCGTTAACACTCAATGCGGTTGCAAATGCCAGGTTCAATTCATCCAGTTGTCTTCGCAATTGTGCTTGATTTATCATATTCATCTCCAATATTTAAATTTATAAAACATTTGTTTATTAACGGGCACATCATTTTTATTCTCTTAAGGTGCATTGTATCATGAATCTCTACTAAGTCGTCAAGCTTATTTGTGACTTTTGTTATAATTTTCGGGCTTATGTGGCTATGCACTCAAAATTTTGTCCACTAATTTTATCGCAATCGGGACCCATCAGATATAGATATAGAGCAAGGATCATTTCCGGTTTTACCAGTGTATCTGCTTTTTCAGCGGGATAAGCATTATTTCTTAAAGGGGTTCGTACTTGGCCTGGATTAATGCTATTTACCCGGATGGGGGTATTGACTTCTAATTCCTCGGCTAATATTTGCATTAACCCTTGAATACCAAATTTACTGACGCCATATGCACCCCAATAGGCCTTTCCTTGTAAACCTTCGTTAGCATGCGTAAATAAAAGAGAGCTTTCTGGTGCAGCTTTTAATAAAGGCAGCAAAGCTTGCGTTAATAAAAACGCACTGTGTAAATTTACCTGTAACACTTGATACCATTGTTGGATGGGATACAATTCAATCGGCGTTAAAGAACCTAATGTGGCGGCATTATGCAATAGCCCATCTAGCCTGCCAAATTGTGTTTCGATATTCTGCGCCATCTCTTGATAATCGTTGGGGGTGGCGTTTTCTAAGTTAAAGGGCAGGATTACTGGAGTTGGATAGCCGGCTTCTTGTATTTCATCGTAAAGATTTTCGAGTTTTTGAACCGAGCGAGCGAGTAAAATAACGGTTGCGCCATAGGTGGCATAAGCTTTGGCAACTGACCGACCGATACCACTAGAGGCACCGGTGACGAGCACCACTCGGTCTTGCAGTAAATCCTGTGTAGGGATATAGGTTTCTATGAGCCTTTTAGTTTCATTCATGGCTTAGCATAAACCTTCTTGTTTTTGATAAGCAAGAAAACGTATTTCATATTTGTTAGTTTACTGATTTTACCTGCATTGAGTTTAGGATTGGTGCCTACCTCCCACTCGAGGTACAATACTGCTAAAATTCAATAGCAGGGTATTCAGTAGTCGTAAGTTGTTCTGGGAGCACTCAATGTCCATGTTTCAAATTATCAGAACTTGGTTTAATCGATATTTTTCCGATCAGGAAGCAGTATTACTATTTTTTCTCCTGCTGTTTGGCTTTGGATTAGTTATTTGGATGGGGGGAATATTGGCGCCAGTATTCGCCAGCATGGTTATTGCGTACCTCTTGGATGGGTTAGTGGCCTATTTACAACGCTTAAATATTCCGCGCACGCCGGGTGTTATTTTGGTGTACTCAGGCTTTTTAAGCTTGTTTTTACTCTCTTTTCTTATTCTATTGCCTTTGCTTTGGAAACAGGTGATTGCTTTGGTTGTCGATTTGCCCAATATGATGAATAAAGGTCAAGCAATTTTATTAAGATTAGTTGCTCAATATCCTGAATTTTTATCCCAAGAACAAATTAATACGCTTACCGGTGAACTGGCTGCGGAATCGCGAAATTGGGCAAAAGCAATATTATCATTTTCTTGGTCTTCTATTACGGCGTTAATCACTTGGATGGTTTATTTAATCTTAGTGCCCTTATTGGTATTTTTCTTTTTAAAAGACAGAAACAAAATTGTAAACTGGGGGGTGGGGTTTTTACCCGATAAGCGAGGAGTCTTAAGACAAGTGTCTTCAGAGGTTAACGACCAAATTGGGAATTATATTCGTGGGAAAGCGATTGAAATTTTAGTCGTTGGCTGTGCTACTTATCTGGTTTTTTGGTCTTTCCAATTGCAATACGCTGCCCTTCTCGCATTTTTGGTGGGGATATCGGTATTAATTCCTTATGTTGGTGGGATTGTAGTGACTATCCCGGTACTAATGGTCGCGTATATTCAATGGGGATTTGCATCAACGCTCGGATATTGTATGCTTGCTTATACCATTGTTCAAGCATTAGATGCTAACATTTTAGTGCCTTTACTTTTTTCTGAAGCGGTAAATTTACATCCGATCGCGATTATCGTTGCCACCTTGTTTTTTGGCGGTATATGGGGGTTTTGGGGAGTATTTTTTGCTATTCCCTTAGCAACCTTGGTTAAAGCAGTGTTGAATGCATGGCCAAGATCGCAAAAATTAAACAATCATTTCGTATGAGCAATAAACATGGCAGGACATAGTAAGTGGGCAAATATTAAATTCCGTAAAATGGGCCAAGATGCCAAACGTGGAAAGATATTTACCAAATATATTCGGGAAATTACCGTTGCGGCGCGTCAGGGTGGTTCCGATCTCCAAACGAATCCCCGTCTTCGTACTGCTGTTGATAAAGCCCTCTCCTCTAACATGACACGCGATACCATTGATCGAGCAATTAAGCGAGGTGCGGGTGGTCAAGAGGGAAGTGATGTTGAAGAGGTGCGTTATGAAGGTTATGGACCGGGGGGGGGTTGCGGTTATGGTAGATTGCATGACCAATAATCGTAAACGCACAGTTTCCGATGTTCGGCATTTATTGACGAAGTATGGCGGTAATTTAGGAACCGATGGCTCAGTTTCTTATTTATTTAATGAAAAGGGACAAATTATTTTTTCTCCGGGTGTTAACGAAGAGAAAGTCATGATCGTCGCTCTAGAATTTGGCGCGGAAGATATTAAGACCGAGGAGGATGGCACGCTAGAAGTAATCACCTCGTCAAAAGATTTTTTAAAGATCAAACAAAGTTTAGAAGCACAAGGGCTAACGCCCGAACGCGCAGAAATCACTTTAATTCCCACTATGTTTTCGACCATTGAAGATAAAGATTTGGCAGATAAATTTATAAAGTTGGTCGATCTCTTAGAAGATTTAGAAGATGTGCAAACGGTTTTTTCGAATGCCGATATTGCTGATGATATTTTGTCGACATTATAAGTTGAGAATTAGGGAGCACATTATTCGCATATTGGGCATCGATCCTGGATCACAAATCACCGGATTTGGTGTGATTGAACAAATTCGCGGACGTCAACATTATATCACCAGTGGCTGCATTCGTATCGGAAAACATTCTTGGCAGCAACGTTTACAACATATCTTTGAAGGCCTTACCACTATCATTAAAGAATATGCACCCACTGAAGTTGCCATTGAAAAGATTTTCATACATAAAAACCCATCATCGGCCTTAAAGCTGGGACAAGCCCGAGGGGTTGCTATGGTTGCAGCAGCATTGCATAATCTCACGATGGCTGAATACACCGCACGTCAAGTGAAAAAAGCCGTGGTCGGTCACGGAGCTGCGGAAAAAGTACAGGTGCAGCATATGATGCGCGTTTTATTTAAATTAAATGGAATGCCTCAAGCGGACGCCGCGGATGCTTTAGCGATAGCGCTTTGTCATGCTCAAAATTTAAGAGGATTTTTATGATTGGACGTTTACGGGGTATCTTAGAGTTAAAAAAGCCTCCTTTTTTGTTGATTGATGTAGGTGGGGTGGGTTATGAAGTTCAAGCACCGATGTCAACCATTTATCAATTACCTGAAATTGGCTCGCCAGTGACTTTACTCACCCATTTTCAGGTGCGTGAAGATGCGCAAATTTTATTTGGTTTTTTTGAAGAACGCGAACGCAGCCTTTTTAAAGCGTTAATAAAAATTTCTGGTGTGGGGCCCAAAATGGCTTTAACAATTTTATCGGGCATGGAAGTTTCCCATTTTATTCAGTGCGTAGATAGGCGAGAGATTACTTCACTTGTACGGTTACCTGGCGTTGGGAAAAAAACTGCAGAGCGTTTAATTATCGAAATGGCCGGAAAACTGGATCTTTCAATTACGTCGGAAGATAATTTTTCTAGAAAGCTTTTTGAACAAATTCAAGGGTCGCCCTCACCAAAAGCGATGGAAGAAGAAGCGGTTTCTGCGCTCATTGCCTTGGGATATAAGCCACAAGAGGCTACGCGTGCAATTAGCAAAGTGATCTGGGAGGGGGCAAGCAGCGAAGAACTCATTCGTATGGCGTTAAGGGCGAGCATTTAGTATAATGCTCTTTTAGGAGCCGAGAAAGCCATGATTGAAACCGATCGTTTAACCACTGCCACATTGCAACCTGAAGAGGTGCGTGTGGATAAAGCGATCCGCCCTAAAAGCCTTGAGGATTACATTGGGCAGTCGGAAGTTCGAGAACAAATGGGTTTGTTTATGGATGCGGCGAGAAATCGTCATGAGGCGTTGGATCATGTGTTAATTTTTGGTCCCCCCGGTCTTGGCAAAACTACCCTGGCACATATTATTGCTTCTGAAATGGGCGTTTCTTTACGGCAAACTTCGGGTCCGGTATTGGAGCGAGCAGGAGATCTCGCAGCATTATTGACCAATCTGGAAGCCCGCGATGTTTTATTTATTGATGAAATCCATCGTTTAAGTCCAGTTGTGGAGGAAATACTCTATCCCGCGATGGAGGATGGACAGCTCGATATTATTATTGGGGAAGGGCCTGCGGCGCGCTCAATCAAACTAGAATTACCGCCTTTTACCTTGGTAGGCGCGACTACCCGTGCTGGGTTATTAACCTCTCCTTTGCGTGATCGCTTTGGGATTGTGCAACGTTTGGAATTTTATGAAGTTGCCGATCTTTTGCAAATTGTCATGCGTTCTGCTGTTATTTTAGAAGTAGAAATCGATGAGGCGGGGGCAAAAGAGATTGCACGGCGTTCTCGTGGAACCCCCAGAATTGCCAATCGCTTATTAAGACGTGTACGCGATTTTGCAGAAGTAAGAAGCGATGGAAAAATTAGTGCAAATATTGCGGATAGAGCGCTCGATTTGTTAAATGTGGATCAAGAAGGGTTCGACATGATGGACCGTAAGCTTTTATGCGCCGTCATTGAAAAATTTAAGGGTGGCCCTGTTGGCTTGGATAATTTAGCGGCGGCTATTGGGGAAGAACGGGGCACGATTGAAGATGTTTTGGAGCCTTTTTTAATTCAACAAGGCTTTTTGATGCGTACGCCACGCGGGCGAGTGGCTACGGAACGTGCGTATCAGCATTTTGGTTTGGCGTACTTAGGCGAGGAAGGATGAAAGCAACGCCCATTCTAACCATTGATGGCCCTGGTGGATCTGGCAAGGGGACTATAGGGTTACGCGTAGCCAAAGCACTGGGCTGGCATTTTTTAGACAGCGGGGCTTTATATCGGGTCTTAGCTTTTGCTGCTTTGCAGCAGGGCGTCGATTTCACAGATGAAGACAAACTTGCAGACTTAGGCAACAACCTTAGTGTTCAATTTAATTCGGAGGTTTTGTTCGCTGGACAGCCGGTGACGCATGCCATTCGTACGGAAACTTGTGGCGATATTGCTTCAAAAATCGCAATTTTCCCCAAAGTTCGATCGGCGATACTAGAGCGGTTACGCGCTTTTGCTCGAATGCCTGGGTTAGTGGCAGATGGACGTGATATGGGGACGGTAGTTTTTCCGGGGGCATTCTTGAAGATTTTTTTAGAAGCGAGTGTGGAAGAGCGGGCAAAACGGCGGTATTTACAGTTGAAGGAAAAGGGTGAGAATGTTACGCTAGAGCGTCTTTTGGAGGAGGTGGCTGCGAGGGATGCTCGAGATAAAGGGCGTGTAATCGCACCCTTGCTACCGGCAAAAGACGCCGTCGTTATTGATACGACGGGTATGGGGGTAGAAGCTGTGTTTGAACGAGTGATGAACGAAGTCAAACACAGCTTCTCAATTTAAACCGAGCCCACCTATTTTGTCGGGAGGATGAGTAATCCACCTGCATGAGGATGGCTCATCAAGCCTGCAGCATTAAGGGATGTAAATCTTAGGATTTATTGAGTGTAATTTGCAGAAAGAGCAAGAGAGAGTAAAACGATCATGAGCGAAAACTTCGCAGAACTATTTAAACAAAGCATTGCCAAATCCGATATTCATTTGGGTTCTTTGGTTACGGCAACGGTCATTGATATTAGTGATGAATATATCAGCGTTCACGCCGGCTTAAAATCAGAAGCCTATATTCCCATTGAACAGTTTATGAATGAGAGTCGCCAACTGGAAGTAAAAGTGGGCGATCAGGTGGAAGTTGTGGTGGAAGCGGTTGATCCGACCCAACTTTCTCGTGAAAAAGCAAAACGCATGGAATCTTGGATTCGTTTGGCTAAAGCATATGAGGCTGGCGAATTGGTCAGAGGGATTATCAGCGGTAAGGTCAAGGGTGGATTCACGGTTGATATTCAGGACGTTGATACCCGTATTCAAAACATTCGGGCATTTTTGCCCGGCTCATTGGTCGATGTGCGACCCGTGCGAGATCCCGGTAATTTAGAAGGGAAAGAACTAGAATTTAAAGTGATTAAATTGGATCAAAAGCGTAATAACGTTGTTGTTTCACGTCGTTCTGTTGTTGAAACAGAAGGCGGTGTAGAACGCGAAGCGTTGATGAGCAACTTGCAAGAAGGTCAAGAAATCAAGGGGATGATTAAAAACTTAACCGACTATGGCGCATTTGTGGATTTAGGCGGCATCGATGGCTTGCTCCATATTACGGATATGGACTGGGGTAGAGTCAAGCATCCGAGCGAAGTTGTTACCGTTGGTCAAGAGCTGACCGTAAAAGTGTTGAAATTTGATCGCGATAGAAATCGTGTTTCATTAGGCTTAAAGCAATTGGGCGAAGATCCCTGGGTAGATATTACTCGTCGTTATCCGCTTAACACTCGCTTAACCGGTAAAGTGACGAATATAACCGATTACGGTTGTTTTGTGGAAATCGAGAAAGGCGTTGAGGGCTTAGTCCACGTTTCCGAAATGGATTGGACCAATAAAAACATTCATCCCAGCAAGGTTGTGCAATTAGGGACGGAAGTTGAAGTTATGGTCTTAGACATCGATGAAGAAAGACGTCGTATTTCTTTAGGCTTGAAGCAATGCAAAGCCAATCCTTGGGAAGCTTTTGCAGCCTCACATCAAAAAGCTGATAAAGTTATCGGTAAAATAAAATCCATTACCGATTTTGGTATCTTTATCGGTTTAGAAGGAGGTATCGATGGACTTGTTCATTTATCTGATATTGCTTGGAATGAAAACGGTGAAGATGCTGTGCGGCGCTATAAGAAGGGGGATGAGATCGAAGCACTTGTATTGGCGGTTGATCCTGAACGCGAGCGTATCTCTTTGGGGATTAAGCAAATGGAAAATGATACCTACGCACAATACGTGTCAGAACATGCCAAAGGCAGTGTAGTTACTGGGACCATCACGGCAGTGGATGCAAAGGGAGCTACTATTTTATTAGCGGAAGGCGTTGAAGGTTATCTGAAGACTTCCGACATTAGCCGTGATCGCGTAGAAGACGCTCGTACCCTTTTGAAAGAAGGGGAGACTGTCGAAGCAAAATTCATGGGAATGGATCGCAAAACGCGTGCTATCACTTTGTCGATTAAAGCTAAAGATACTCAAGAAGAGCAAGAGGCAATGCGTGAACTGAACCGCCAAGGTCAGGAAACGGTTAGCCCAACACTGGGGGATCTCTTCAAAGAGCAGCTGGAGAATAAAGACAAGGAACAGTAGTTTTTTTAAGGGGCGAGCGTTAGGTTAGGAGGCCAATAATGCGTTTATTGAGTTTGATTGTCTTGACGTTCGCAGCCCTTTTAGGCATTAGTTTTGCTGTTTTAAATGCTGGACCGGTAGTTGTTAATTATTATATTGGTTCACAAACTTTCCCTTTATCAGTTCTAATCTTAGGTGTTTTGGTTCTGGGTATTCTTGTTGGATGGATAGTTTCTTTTCTAACGATCCTGAAGTTAAAAATGAAATTGCGATCAAAGGATTAAGAAATAGATATGTGGGAATTTTTATTTTTATTATTGCCTATCGCAGCAATATCGGGTTGGTTAATCGGACGCCGCGCTTTTACGGCGCATACCATTCGCAAAATTGCCGATATTCATAAATTGTTTGATACCTCCTCTCCCCAAAAAGCTGTGGATGTTCTTGTTAAACTCATGGATTCTAACCAAGAGGCGATAGAGACACATCTTGCACTGGGGGGCTTGTTTAGGCGTCGTGGGGAAGTGGATAAAGCCGTTAGTATTCACCAAAATTTAATTGATAAGCCTACGTTAACCGAAGAACAACGCGCGCTCTCGTTGCTTGAATTAAGCCGTGATTATATGCGGGCGGGCGTGCTCGATCGTGCGGAAAGTGTGTTGTTGGACTTGATTGATCAAGGCTATGAACTGGACGCAGGGTTTCAACATCTTTTGGAGATTTATCAACAAAGTAAAGACTGGTTGCGAGCGATTCAAACCGCTAAAAAATGGGAAAGCAAAACCAACCGCAATATGAGTTTCCATATTGCACATTTTTATTGCGAATTAGCTGAACAACAATGGATAAAGGGCGAAAGAGAGGAGGCTTCCCAGCATTTGAAGCAAGCGTTAAATAGCAATCCACGTTGTGTGCGTGCCAGTATTTTGCATGGAAATATGGAGTCACAATTTGCACACTATAAAGCTGCAATCAAAGCTTATAAACAGATTCAGAATCAAGACGAAGTCTTTTTATCCGAAATTATTTTGCCTTTGGCGCGTTGTTACGAAAATTTGAACAATCCAGAAGGGATGATTCAGTACTTTGAAGAGTCTTTGCAGAAACATCTAACAACTTCTGCTGTATTAGTATTTGCAGATTGGTTGCATAAAAACAAAGGCGAGGGAGAAGCAATGCGCTTTGTGGTGTCCCATTTGCGTAAAAATCCTTCGCTCAGAGGATTAAATCGGTTGATTCAATTTAGTATTGACCGAAATGATGGTGTGCCTCAATCGGATCTCGTACTTTTTCAAGAGCTCATTGAAAAAATGTTAGTTAATAAACCTCTATATCGCTGTGAGGCGTGTGGGTTTTCGTGGCGGACATTGCAGTGGCAATGCCCGAGTTGTAAACGCTGGGATGTGATTAAGCCAATTCATGAATAAAATTTCTAAAGTTAAAAAAGCAGTTTTTCCGGTAGCAGGCATGGGGACACGATTCTTGCCAGCAACGAAAGCAAGTCCAAAAGAGATGATGCCCATTGTTGATAAACCGTTGATCCAATATGCGGTTGAAGAGGCGGTTCGTGCTGGCATCACAGAGCTTATTTTCGTGACCAGTAGCAGTAAGCGCGCAATTGAAGATCATTTTGACAGCAATTTTGAATTGGAAACTAAATTAAAGGCACAAGGAAAAAGTGAATTCTTAAACTTAGTGCAGAGCATTTTACCCGAAGGCGTTTCCTGCGTTTATATCCGTCAACCCGAAGCATTGGGATTGGGGAACGCTATTTTATGCGCAAAATCAGTTATTGGCAACGATCCTTTTGCAATATTATTGGCAGATGATTTGATTAAAACTGAAAACCAGATGAGCTGTTTAGAGCAAATGGTGGCAGAATTACCCGATACCGGTGTTGCTAATATGATTGCAGTAGAAAGAATCGTTCCCGAAGATTCTACAAAATATGGAATAGTGGGTTTTTCCGAAATCTTTGGCGGTTTTAATGCCATTGACACCATTGTTGAAAAACCAAAACCTGAAGTTGCGCCCTCTCATTATGCAGTCGTAGGACGCTATATTTTAAGACCTGAAATTTTTAAATTTCTGGCAATTGTTAAACCCGGTGCCAATGGTGAAATTCAGCTAACCGATGCGATTGCAGCGCTTTTAGAAGAACAGTCTGTTTATGCGCTTGCTTATCAAGGAAAACGCTTTGATTGTGGGAGTAAATTAGGATATTTGCAGGCGATTGTTACCTATGGGTTGCAGCATCCAGAAGTTTCAGTAGAATTTGAGCAGTATTTAAAGTCAATTGCAATGAGGCAAAAAATAACAGAAACGATTCTCGAGTGATTCTATTCCACAAGCAACTTAAGGAGATTATTTTCAAAGTCCCTCACTTTATCTTTGTCCAAAAGATGATCAATCATGATGACAAGAATCATTTCATTTTCAGATGCGGATTTTAGATATCCAGCTAGGGTAGAAACCCCATTTAATGAACCGGTTTTCGCGAGAACTTTGCCTTTAATCGCTTCCAATTCTCGGCGTTTAAGAGTGCCGCTTTCGCCAAAAATAGGTAAGTTTTGCATAAAATCTGCATTGATCGTTTTATCTTGATAGACGGCAAATAATAGTTGCCCCAATTGGCGAGGTGGAACGAGGTTATAACGAGATTCTCCCGAGCCTTCCAGAATTTTTAGCTTTGAAAAGTCTACTCCCATAGGCTCTAAAATCTCCTGCATAGCCAAGACCCCCGCTTGGAAAGTGCCGGTTTGGTATTGCTGATACCCTAAGGTTTTAGTGATGCTTTGTGCATAAATATTATTAGAGTCCAAAAGCAATGGCCCAAGGAGTACAGCCAAAGGTTTTGAGGCATGAGTAGCCAGTACCGTTAAATCTTTTGGGATGTTTAAGGTTTTTGGATTTCTGGCAGACCACTTTACTTCGAGCGTTCCATCGAAACGAATATTTTCAGACTTCAAAGTCTCTAGAATGATTTTTTTTGCGATTAAGGTTGGGTTTTTAACCGCCACTTGCAAAACAGAGGGTTCTTTATTTTGTGGCCAGCACCCCTTGATGGCTAAAACATTTTCCGGGTTCATATCGATTTGAATTTGACATTTATTTTGAGCGTCACTTTCGGTTACGGTGACTAAATCTTGTTCTAAGACGAGTTTTAGAGGTTCATCTGGCGTAAGAGCAACTTCTACGGTATCACCTAGCGCTTTGTTAGAATTTAAAATGATTTTTGCTTTGTTTTCATTTAAAATAACGGAGGTTATGGGCGCAGAAAAATACCAATTCATCGAATCAGCGCTTATGCCTAATCCATAAGCTGCACCCGAAAAACGGGAGGCATCCAGAATAATATTCCCTTGAATACGGGCGAGCCCTGAAGCTTTCAGATCTTTGATTAATTGTGTCAGATCGGTTGTCGTCAAGGTCGGATCGCCACTAAACTGCACATAGAGATTGCCTTGCAAAGTTCCATTCTGTAAAGTGCCTGGTGCAATGGCTACAACAGTCTTATATTGATAGTCTGGTTTTAGTGCCAATAATGCAGCTGCCGCAGTAAAAAGTTTTGTGGTACTGGCGGGCGGAAACGCTTCCTGACTGCGCCTTTCATAGAGAACCTTCCCGCTCTTTGCATCTTGAAGCAAGATACCAATGCTGGCATTTGGCAGTGTATTTTGTATTAAAGCTTCAATTTGAGTGTCCAGGGAATTTTGGGGTTGAGCAATTGCCATAAAACTCAAAATACTGGATAATAATATAGCAAAAAATGTTTTAACAGGGTGTTTTTGAAAAGCGATCATATTTTTCCAAAGAGTATTGTTACAAAATGTGCTTCAATCTGCTTGAAAATTGTATTTTTGTCAAGAAAAGCATGGAATTTTTTTAGTAACTTTATTTTGGATAGTTAGCTAATCATAATAAAGCCTTAGACTGGTGGTTAAATTAGTTTTCATGTTGTTATGACTTGTGGTAATGTGCTTTTCGTAAGGCTTTATGTTTTACAATAAGACGATAACAGTTCTTAAATCTAGAAGGGGAAATGATATGTTGATGCAATTAAATTTAGAAGCAGAAAGAAAAGTGGATGATGAACAATCTCTAGCGTTATTAGAAGCCATTAAAGCAGGAAATCTGGATCGTGCTGAAGAAATGGTTGAGTTGGGGGCGGATGTCGATTTTGTGGTTTATGGTGAAGCTGGCGCCGTGGTGAATACACCTTTGATGGCGGCAGTTGCTAAAAAAAATGTTGAATTGCTAAAATGGGTTTTATCGCATAAACCCACCTTAGAAAGAGAAAATAGTAATGGATTCACCGCACTGAAGAATGGAATTTTCTACAGCCGCGATCTTATGATTGTACAAACCCTCCTAGAAGCAGGCGCTAATCCCAATCGTCTAAATAAAGACGGTCAGAGCCCTTTTTCTTCGTTTTTAGAAGAGGCTAATTTTTCCGTTTTTGCTGCAGATGAGCCAGCCTGTAGCTTTGAAAGCAGTAAACCTATCATTGAGTTGCTACTCGAGTATGGCGGTGATATTAAGAAAGCGAAAGTGATGATCAATGACGATTTACAGCGTGATAATAATGCGAATAAAACAAGATGCGTCCAACAGGCGATTAATTATGCTGAAGAAAAGTGGAATGCAATGCGATTAGGGCCCATGGTACGAGGTCAATGTGCTTTCAGATGCTTGGAAGAATTTGGAGCTCCAGAGGTAGTTTTGAAGGATAATATTGTTGGTATCGCTTTGTTTTTAGAGCCAAAAGAAAAGGCGCCAGCGCCAGGTGGTCCTTTATCACATTTTTTAATTGGTTACGGCCTTGAAAAAAAAACGAACCCAAGCCAACGCTCAAGCGGCAGCAGTCCCTGAAAGTGGGGTTGTTGAAGGAGAAGCAACTTTCTCATTCCTAAAAGCGCAGTAATAAATTTGAATCCAAGTGAATTTTAGAGGGAACCTAAGGATCAGACAGGGACGTCTGAAAACCTTTTTTGCACCATACTCTCAATTTTTAAGCAGTTAGCATTCCCAAAATTATTAACATAAGATATAATGAGTTAAGTTGACGCTTTAGTATAGGGTTGAAGAGTATTTCAGATGTATGCATTTATTCATGGCGTTATTTTAGCGCTTGGTTTGATAATCCCTTTGGGCGTTCAAAACATATTTGTCTTTAATCAGGGGGCTTCTCAACCTCACCTACGTCTGGCTTTGCCCAGTGTTATAACAGCCTTTGTGTGTGATACCCTTTTGATTGTATTGGCAGTGTTGGGCGTGTCTCTTATTGTATTACAGTTTGCTTGGCTCAAGCTCACTCTCTTTGTGGTTGGATTTGTTTTTTTGATGACCATGGGTTTTATGACATGGAAAAGCAAATCTTCTTCAAATCAACAGCAGCAGGGCGCATTTTCGATTAAAAAACAAATATATTTTTCAGCGTCTGTTTCCTTATTAAATCCTCATGCTATTATTGATACGATCGGTGTAATAGGGACAAATTCCCTCAATTATATAGGCCACCATAAATGGTTATTTAGCATTGGGTGCATTTTAGTTTCTCTATTATGGTTTTTTGGTTTGGCGATTGCCGGTAGTTATGTAAAAAAAATGGATAAAAATGGGACGTGGATGAATCTGGTCAATAAAATTTCCGCATTAGTAATTTGGTCGGTTGGTTTTTATATTCTTTGGCAAGTGATTTTAATGGTGAAAGAAACCAGCATTATGGTTTCATAACCCATTATCAATTAACCCGCAGCCTGTATTAAAGGTTAACAGCTTAAAAAAAACGGCATAATCCCACTTTTTTGGATCAGACTACATAATTCTTGATAAGTTTCCACATTTAATTTTCGTTTAATATTTTCTCTAAAACTTTGTACCGTTCTATTGGATAATCCTCCTAAGGTTCTGGCGGTGTCTTTAATTGAAAAGCCTTTAAACCATAAATGTAAACATTCAACCTCACGTATCGTTAACCGCTTACCTGTGATAACTTTAATAGTAGTAATGACTTGCCCGGTATCTAAGGGAAGATTATCAGCCTGCGCTAATACGCGAGGGATATCTGAAAAACTATGATAACTAACAATGGAGTTTTCTTTAATCTCTCCTGAAACAATTTCAGAAAATCTGATATTTTTTCCGGTGGGTTGAATATTTAAAATGGGTCCTGTGTGTAAGGCCGATCCACTCCATTTGAAAATATACTTATCGTTGTAGTGAATAATTTCGTCAATTTCTAATTCAAAAAAAGAGAAGGCATTAAAAATATATTGGACATTTTTTCGTAATGTACTGGGGCCTTGTCCAATAAAAAAAGTTGTTTTAATATCAGCGGTTGGTGCAACAAAGTTATCGATAACATCCATGCTTCTTTCATTCCAAAGTGGCAGTAAAAATTCTCTCGCAAGTTCCTCAGGTTTTATGCTCATATTTTTTCATCCTTTTAAAATACAAATTATCTTTAAGTCAAAGAAACAGTGTATGCAGAAAAAATTTCAATGTAAATCGTTAAAATAGCGGAGTGTATATGCACAATTGGCTTTTTTTCGTCTTTTTTTTCATATGGTCAATTCGATCGCCAATGATTTAAGCTAATTGACTAATTTTGGGCTCGCTGATAAGATCTTGATTTAGTCGATTTAACATTTTTCTTAAAGGGAATCATATGATAAAGAAATCTGAATTTTATTTTATTTGAAGATTGATTTAATGAAGACGATTGGCTTAAGTGTATGGCGTCAATCTTTTTTTTAAAGCCATTATATTGTATAATACCCTATTTAAGTTAAAGAGGCACTCTAATGGATAAAGAAGAAGGGATAATAGAGAATACCGCTCCAGCTTTTAATAATAGCTTATTAGAAGCGCTCTCATTAGAAAAGTATAGATATTTATGGATTTTGATTTTCTCTTATGCAATGATATTCATGTATTCAAATTGGTTTTGTGCTCGACTTATTAGATTTTTGAGCGTGTCTATTGATGGCGGTACTCTGGTTTTTCCTTTTACGTTTATTCTTGCGGATATTATTACAGAAGTGTATGGCTATAAGAAAGCACGTTTAGCCATTTGGGTAGGGTTTTTCTTTAACTTAATTTACTTACTGTATGGCCAGATCATAACGCACTTACCCTCGCCAGAGTATTACGCTCAATCTAGGGTTTTCGATGAAATCATCAGTGTAAATGTACGTATTATCTTTGCTTCCATGTTGACCTATTTTGTTGCTGAATCTTTAAACATCTTAATCCTCGCCAAGTTAAAAGTAAGACTAAAAGGAAAATTGATGGGATTGCGCTTTTTATTATCCACCTGTATTGCTGCTAGCTTAGATAGTATCATTTTCGGCTTTTTGGCTTTCTTTCAAGTGATAAGCTTTTCGGAATTATGTAAAATGATTCTTACCATGTGGATTATTAAAATTTTAATTGAATTCATTTGTTTACCCATATCAACGAGCATTGCACGTAAGTTAAAAAAGGCCGAAAAAATAGACGTATACGATTACAATACTTCTTTTAATTTATTTCGCATCTAATCGTTCGGAATTTCGTATGCCATAAGGTTAAAAGAAGGAATAGGTTAGCCCGATTGCCCTGTACCGCAACACCAGAAAGCTGTTAAAATAAACAGCCATTTCGTCTTTTTTGATATCTATAGCCATCAGCTTTGTATTGACAACTATAGCAACCAACTGTAATATGATACATATAGCTATCAACTATTATGAGGTTTGCACATGAATTGTTTGAAGTGCTTGCTGCCCTTAGAGGGAGAATCTAGTTGCTATGGAATACATAGCGAATGCTTTAGTGAATGGTTTGGGGTACCAAGTAACGCTACTTTTACTGGTCTGACAAGGAGATCTAGTGCTTCGAATGAAGAAATCCGAGATCGTACTCCACAGAATAACAGCTTTTTTCATGGGAAATTTAAAAAGTATTCGGCAATTTTGAATGGGGAGTCGTTTATATTAAAGATGCGTCAAACTGAGGCGCCTGAGTTACCGGAAGTAGAATATCTCTGCAACCAAATAGGGGATGCGTTAAGTGTTCCTGTTGCAAAATATTATATTATTAATTTTGAGGGGAGTAACGTTTTTGTCACCAAGAACTTTATTCATCACACAATACCAACGGACTTACAGCATATATGCAATTTTAGAAATATTGATCAACATAATTGTAAGGATTTGATTTCTACAGTAAAAGAGTATACGAAACGACCGTATTGGGTTAAGGTTTTAGTTAAAACCATTTTGTTTGATTCGTTAATTGGTAATCATGATCGTCATGGCAGAAATCTTGCTTTTTTAGTTACTTCAAATGATATGGTGCTATCCCCTATTTACGATAATGTTTCTTATTTAAGTCTTGAAAGTGGGGAAATCTTGAGAGCAGATTTTAATCCGACAGGGAAAATTTCTACAGCGGCTTCACAAGAGCCCAATATGCAAGACTATGTGTTGGAGCTTCGAAAGCTTGGATTTGAAGATGAAGTTGCTGAATTTTTCAAAGAACTAACGCCAAGAGGAATCGGACGAATAGAACAATTAATAGAAAATAGTTTTTGTACCCCTCTTATGAAAGAAGCATTGTTCAAATTGATAGAAAAAAGATATGAGGAGTTGAAAAATGAATTCAAATCTTAAAATAGATCCCAACAAGTTACATATATTTCATGAGTTAAGAAAACGTAGAATATATGTTGGCGAGTTAACGTACAATGAAACGAAAGATGTATATCAATTACAGTATGATAAAGACTATGTTAATGCTAAAAATGCTATCCCAATCGGGCCAGATTTAGATCTGTTTAAAATGGTTCATGTTTCCCAAAAAGGGCAGTTATTCCCTGTTTTTTTGGATAGAATACCTGAAAAAACTAATCCGGCGTATAAGGATTATTGTCTTTCTCAAGGAATTTTCCCCAACGAACAAAATAAAATTATTTTACTTGGAAGTATTGGTATCAGAGGAGCATCAAGCTTTATTTTTGAACCAGTGTATAAAACTGATTTTGTTGCTGCTGATCTTCTTAAAATACGAGAGGAACTTCAGATTACACAATATGATTTGGCAATTGCATTTGATATTAATCAAGCGACTTTACAAAGAATAGAAGCTGGTGTGGGAAGTGATAAAAATACAATTAAGTTATTGCAAATATATTTTAGTTTTCCAGACATTGCTCTTTGGCAGTTGCGGCAGACGAGAGAGGGGATTCATGCCTCAATATTTTCAAGGCTAATTCAATATTGCAAGAAAAGAATAGAAATAAAAATGACAGGCGAATTTATGAATATAGAAAGAGTATGGTTAGAAAATGGTTCGGATTCATTTTATATACAATGTTCCATGCAACAAAGCATAGTGAATTTCTTTTTTAAGAGGGAAACCATTTCAGACCATATCGTAAATTGTGATCGAAATAATTGGAGCAGCATCGTTGAGAATAAAGTAAGAAATCTTATTGAGTCTGATAGTGAGTTTAAAGACATTTTTATAAAAAAACTAAAAAGCATTGATGTTAAGGAAGAGCAGATTCCAATTATGGAGATAACTCCTGAAGATCTTGTAGATAAAGATTATCGAAAAAATTAGTGGGTAAATCCGGATATCAACATATTGATGATAAGTATTCGCCGAGGGACGTACAAATCTAAGTCATTGAGAATCGTTGCTAGGGGAATCTACACATTCTAGAAGCATAGGAGGCCAAAAAGAGGGTATTTCCAAATAGCACTTACCAGTGTCAGTCAGGCTTGCACAGCATTAATAGTAATGATAAAGTAAGAAAATTAACAATAGAATCAGAGAGACGGACATGATTGTAGAAGATTTAACGTTCAATCCGCAGACAGAAGTGGCAGAAGTGCCAAAAGTAGCAAAGAAGAAAAAAAAGAACAAGAAAAAGAGAGCAACAGCCTATCAGGACGTAAAAGAGGCAGCTGAGGGAGCGGGACTTTCAGCACAGGGAGGTATCATATTGCGGTCTCCTTTTTATCATGTACTAAGTCAATTACTTGAAGAAAGACACCTTGCCATTCAATCCTTAACCATAGAGTCTATCGCCAATGCAGAGCGAAACGCTTTTGTGGTTAGACTCGATTCTGCGCCTACTGAGTTTTTGTATGATTCCGATGGGTATGTGTATCAAGAGCGTCATTTTTGCATTGACCAAATTTATAAAAATAGTGAACGTTATCGACATGGAAAAACCGCCATTCACTATACTGAAACCTATGTTTCAGCTACAACAGGTTCGTCTATTGTTGTTCATGGATATTTAAGCAAGCACGGGCATTATCTGTATTCACAAATAAAAAGATATGATGGTAGTACAGGAGAGGGTGCTGAATTAGGGGTTGATGAAAGACTAGAGTCATGTCTTAGAAAAAACATCAGTACTTCTGTTGCCATACTTGAGTTTTTATTCCAAGAAAGAAGACAACGATATATAGTTGCCATGGAAGTTGTTAAGGACAGAGAACAAGAATTAGCACAAGCAGCTGAACAAGTTCATAGCGCATTAAAGTCTACAGAAGCATATGCAGCCTATAGCGCAAGTGCTCAAGCATTTATTGCTGCTGTGGAGCGGTCGAATCAATATAGTGAAGTTGCGAGTTCAAAACATTTGTTTGTTGCTAAGACTCTTGAGAATTTTGAAGCTTGGTTTAAGCGATATCAAGCAGCCTCCAACGTTCAATCATCGTCCGCAGGCGTATCAAGCCCAGTGCCTCTTGCTGCTGTTGAAGAGGAGCCGTCATCCGCGATGGAGGAATTGATGGAGAGTCTTGAAGCACTGTATCAAGAGATATTCAATGCGCTTGAGCAAGATGCTCGGGATTTTGGTAACACACTTGCCCTCAATGCTGACTATAGTGAAAAAGAGTTGGGAAAACTTCAAAAGAGACATGCCATTTCGGAGAATATGACTCAAACTTTGTTTTTAGTCGACAGGGTTCCCAAAGAAGTTTTTAGCGGCGTACATGGCAAAAAAAGAGCCCAGCTTATTAAAAGTTGCTATAATAAAACCACAAAACATGCTGAGCATTGCGTAGGATTGCTAAAAACAGAGACCTTACAGGGGAATATAGAGGCGGTTTCGCAACTTTTTCCATTGGTTGAAAATAAAATTAACGCTGAATTTTACGAAAAATTGCTCAGCACATTGATATTTTGCGAATCAGAAGATTTGAGAGAAAAGCTAATAGCAGTGTGTGATTTTTTTCATGAAAATTCTGAAGATTACGCAAATGCCGTCTTAAAAATGAGCAAGGAAGATTCTTTTGCTGTTTCTGACCAAAGATGGCGTGTATTATTAGAAATAGCCACACGTGAGACACTAGACCACAATGTTTCTGCGCTTTTTAAGCTATATTGTGACGATAATTTATCGGTATTTAATATGCTGTTGAAACAAGGAGTTGATCCTAATGGCTGGGGCATTAAAGATAAAGAGTCCTGGGGAAAATCTTTTACAATAATAAGCGGAATCACTATTGCTGGACAACCTGGCTATCTACAATATTTACAGTCTTTATTGTACCATGGTGCAAATTTTCAAATGATCCATCCTGTCGAGCATATTCAGGTTGACCTAAGAAAAAACATTCAATTAGTGTCCCGGAGTCGGCAGGCAGAAAGAGCAGTGAAGAGTAAAGCCAGAAACAGATCCAAGCCGCTGCAGTTCCAGAAAATGGTAGAAAATACGGTTAAACATGCTATGTGTTTAGTTGGCTATAGAAAGGGTATGGATGGCTTTAAATTACTTGCACCTTATCTCTCGGTTGAGGATATTGCAAACTGCTTATCAATGATGGCAGGTGATGGGGCATTTACATGCTACACGTTCATAGTAGAAAGACCTTTTATTGCTTTTGCAGTCGACGAAAAAAGTGCTGGTCCTATTTTTCGTGCACATCGACTTTGTGTGGATGGAATCCCTTTTCTTGGCTTTCTTTTTTATTCCAATAAGCCTTTAAGTTTTAAACCTGTAGGATTTGGTGATAATTTTAGTATTGTAGAACATGTTGAGAAGTTAAATTTCTTGCGCGATACGATGGTTGAAAAGCTGAAGAAGAATAATGCAGGACTGATATTGGAGGATCAGTTGAAACAGTTTGAGAGGAATTATGAAAAATTATTTGCCTGTGGTGAGAATGAACTTTTTCAACATAAACACAAAGAGGCGAATAATACCTTTAGGGGATGTGAGTTTCTGCTGATGGCACAGTGTAAATTATTGAATCATAAAGATCAATTAACCTTATTGAAAAAGCATATCCCAAGACTTGAAACACACATGCAAGAAGCCGTCAAATTTTATGAAGATCTGAAGATAAGAGAATCAATACTCTCAGTATATACGCGCATCATGAATTACCTAAACAGCATAAGCGCTCGTATGCAAACGTCACAGCCTGAAGCTCTTGCTCCTGCTTCTTTTACGCCGCAGTATGCTGCTGGTGTTCCAAGGCCAGTAACCGTAACAGC
>Ga0207074_1029_pt2 | contig 24756 bp, 22 predicted proteins | sample Alteio_BWMinHeat_66_FD_153567 | JGI IMG/M metagenome (GOLD analysis project Ga0207074, IMG submission 153567) | Enriched cells from forest soil in Barre Woods Harvard Forest LTER site, Petersham, Massachusetts, United States -... | ecosystem: Environmental > Terrestrial > Soil > Temperate forest >...
GCCCGGCTGTGAGCGGTTGGCTTTGACTTTGCACGCGACCTCGCCGACGTTGATTGAGCTTTGGCGCGGGACGACGTTGATTTCGACCGAGCATGCAAGCGGCTGGATCACAATTCATTGTGACCTGCCGCGGTCGGTCGACTTGATTGAATTAAGGTGTCCGCAATATCGATCTCACGCGGAAGATGCGCGCGAACTTGGTGTTCTAGTTAGCGACGTCGGGTTTGGCGTCGGGAAGACTTGGCGTCAAGTCGATTTGCGACACGAGCTGGATCTCGTGCCGCGGCAGGTGCCGCTGCAGGAATGGATGAGTGCATTGATCGATCTGGTCGGCGAGCGCAATACGAGCGACGACGAAAAATTCTTGCGGGTGCGTGGTCCGCACTCCACAAAATTGCTAAGTTGGCTGAGAGCGGAGACACAGAACTACGATGTGGTTCTCGCGCACGGAGTCCCGTTTGCGAGTAGCGCCATTGCCGTCGATGCTGCCCGGCGAGCGGGGATACCCGTCGTAGTGCTGCCGCACTATCACATGGAAGACCGCTACTATCATTGGCAGGCGTTTTACGAAACCTTCCGCAGCGCAGACAAAGTGATCGCCGCGCCCAATGCCAGCGTGCCCGTTTTCTTTGAGAAAATCGGGGCGAATGCTGTCGCGTTACCGGGCGGTGGCGTGACGATCCAGGAGTTCGATGAGAGTAGGGTAGACATAGGCCGCAAGGCATTCCTAGTCCTCTATTCAAGCGCGACGCCATTCATTCTTGTGCTGGGACGTAAGGCGGACGGAAAAAACTATCGATTGGTGCTCGAAGCGCATCGCCGATTGCGCGAGCAGGGCATGGCCCTGAATCTCGTCATGATCGGTCCCGACGACGACGGGCATCCCGTTTCCGGCGACGGCGTCATCTATCTCGGCGCGCAGCCGAGGGCGGTCGTCATTGGCGCTTTAGCGCAGGCGCAGTGCTTGGCCACCATGAGCGAGAGCGAAAGCTTCGGCATCGTGCTGCTGGAAGCATGGCTGGCCGGCACAACGGTCGTGGCAAACAGCAGATCCACCGCGTTTGCCGAACTGGTAGAAGACAACGTGAACGGAAAATTGGTACACGACGTCGCCTCCCTGGCCGAAGCCATCCGCCTATACCATGAACACCCGGCGTTGGCCGAGTCCCATGCCCTCGCCGGAAAGAAAGCGGCGCAAGCCTATGCCTGGCGGGAAATTGCGACCCAATTCGATTGTCTCCTCGCCGCCGCCGCAGGCGGCACGTCGCGCGATCATCTCACCCATTAAGACTCGTCTAATCGAAGAACGCGAAACATCTTCCATCCACCAGGCCATTTGAAAACGCAATGGCGGACTTGCACGAGTTTTCCTTGAGATGCACAACGCTAGGAGGGAAAATCCTGCTCCTACATTGGATCCGACCAACAGCAATCAAGCGGAGAATGCGGTGACCTATTCAGAGTCGAGTGATCTCGCTGACCACAGTGCCGACATCAAGCGCATGCAGGACACAATGGCGGTAGCGGGGTGCGCTCTCGCTCGCACTGACCTGCTGCTCGATGTGGGCGGGGGCGCCGGCATGCATAGCGGCATGATTGCAGACATGGTCGGCAAGATTATTTGCACCGATTTCACCGATCAGAACACACGATTCAACGGTGAATTCGTCAAGCTGTTGCACGAGAAATTTTTGCGCAACGGATATGCGTTGCCGGTAAAGAAATTCGAGTTCCACGCAGTCGACGCGATGCGCTTGATCTATCGAAATGATCTGTTCGATTGCGCCGTTTCCTTCAATGCGTTTGAGCATATTCCAGATCCCGCCCAGGCGCTGATGGAGATAGTGCGCGTCGTCAAGCCGGGAGGGCTCATCTATATCAGCTTCGATCCAATATGGACCTGCGATTCGGGAAGTCATTTCCAGCATCGCGTCGGAAGCCCGTGGTTGCACCTCCTAACAAGTGACGACGAATTTGCGGACGCCATCCTGAACAATGCTGGTACGCAGGAGGAGGCGAACGAATATCGTCACGCCATGAATCGACGGCGCCTTGCGTACTATCGCGAAATGTTCAACGATGTTGCCGAACAAGTGGAATGTCTTCGGCAGTACGAATGGTCCGGTTGTTCGCAGCCGGAAAATAGAGACCACGAGAACTTCGCCCGCTGTCTGCGTTCGGGCTATAGCGAAGAGGAACTCCTCTTCCGTGGCATGACGAAGCTGATGAGAAAGAAATAGAACACATGGTTGATATCAGTGCACTCCCCAATCACATCGGCGAAATCGCGTACGGCGTTGGCGTCTGTTTTATTGTCGTTTCCCTCTTCTATGCTATTGGAGCGACGGTGTATCGCGGTCTCTTCAAGGACAAGGCCGCAGAGGCAAGTGACCTGATTGTTGCTGGGGCTGCAATATTCGTAATGTGTTGCTGGTATGGAGTGAAAACAGGCAATTCCCTCGACATTGTTGTGAGCTGTGCATCAGGATTCTGGGTGTTGTGCTTTCTGTTATATGCGGGCGTTACAAGAAGTACTTCTCTCGGCCTGGCGAGCGAGTGGCGAAATGTACTGGTGTCGAGCTGCGCATTCATTGTCTTTTTCTCGTTCATGTATTTATCTTTTTATTCGTGGTATGACCACGACAAACTGCCAATATGGTATTTCGCAAACAATGACGTTTTCAATTATATAAACACCACTGACGTGCTGCAGAAGGCGGCGATGTCGACCCGAATCGCGGGATACAGCTTTCTTCGGCAATATGAGCCTATTCCAGGCGTGATTCATATATTTGAATTGTTTGCGAAATTCTATCGCGGCAGCGCTCTGGATGCCGCAATTCCCATTTTGGTAGGTACTTTGTCGACCGTGGGAGTTATCGTGGCAACATATTTGAAAAAAATATTTTTGCTGGATTGGTTTTTAGCCGTAACTATCGCGACAGTTTTTCTGTCGGGAGGCTTTCTATTTTTCGTCAGCGCGAATTTTTTCCTATCGCAATTGCTGGGCTCGACAGTGGCGCTGTTGAGCGTCTATGCGACATTGAATTGGTTGAAATTGCGAGAAGAGGGGGATGTGTGGTGGAAGGTCGTGCGACGCTTTTTGCCTTATAGTGCGTTGCTTCTCTATTTGTATCCAATTCTTTTATCAGTGACGCTGGTTGCGCAGGTGACCGTCATTGCAGGATATTACTTTCTGGAGCAGCGACAAACGCAGGGCCATGGCAGCGTGTTTGATCTATTTTTTTTCCTATTTAAGCGCTGCATATGGTGGGGCGTCGCTCTGTCGGCAACGGTTGCTGTTGCGGCTGCTTTCGATCTCAATCATTTCTTTCAGACCGTGCAATGGGTGTTTGTACTCTCAAAGGTAGGATTGTTCGGCTGGCCCCTCGACCTGGTATCGCCCGCCGCTGTTCTGGCAATACCAGACGGAGCAATATTCTCGACTAGAGTGGAATATAAGGCCGTTTTCCTGATCGGATGGGCATTTTGCATAGCGCTCGGTCTGTTCTTTTTCATCTCATCGGGCAAGTCTGAACTGGAAAAAAAGAGGGCTTCCCTTTGTTGCGTGTTTTCTATGCTGGCTGCGCTCTATGTGGCTTACTATCTGCATACCGGCGTATCCTACGTGCAATGGAAATTTGCCTCGTATGCCCCCTTGTTGTTCGCTTTTGCCGTCTGGGGGGAATGGCTCTGCAGGGTCAGGAGATATGCTGAGGGATTCAATTTTCCCGGCTCAAAGAGGGTTCTCAAGGTTGGCGTGCTGCTTGGTCTTGCCGGGATTGTTGGCGCAAATGTATTTTGGCGGGCACCCGAGCTGAGCAGGCCGTTCGATCGATATTCGGCCAAGTATCGAGATCTCGAGTCGATTGATCATCTTCTTGTCGGCCCGGATCTCTACGTGTCGATGAGCAGCGTGCAGTCCACGTTTCTCTCGGTGTTCTTTCTGCGCAAAGCGACGCTCCACCTGGTTTCACTTAGCTACTACTACCCCCAAGAACAGATCGACTACTCGAAAGTTTCTCGGGCTTGGCCCCTATTTGTGGAGGGCGCATCCTGTGGCGATGATGAAGGTGTCGCGATATCATCAATAGGGTGTTTGTACTTCGCAGCTCCTGGCCTGTTGGCGGGGGCGGTGTACAAATTTAGCGAGAGTCGGCCTGAGATTGCTGGGCTCGGTGCGCCCGAAGCTTGGGGTGTTTGGAACAAGGACGTAAGGGTGGCGCTGACATTACGCGGCAACGCTCTCCAACTGGCAAAGCTGCCGCGAGGCTACATCAATTTTGATGTCCAGCCGCTGATTTATCCAGGCTCCAGGCCTCAGCGCTTGAAAATCCAGATTGGAGAACGGGTGTATCGCGGGGCGGTCGACTCAAGAGGTTGGATCAGTGTTCCCTATAAGTCCGAGGATTGGTCTGGTCAAGTGTCCAGCGAACTGAAGGCGTCCTTCGAGTTTCCAGATGCTGTTGCTCCGAAGGACATTGACTCGAGCACAAACGATTCGAGAAAGCTCGCAATAGGATTCATTTCGCTGTCGCTGACTGCCGAGCCGGTCGGGGTTGTTGTTGCGGAGTGATCCTCTGCGCGTGGCCCGATCGTTCAAGCTATCTGAGCTCACTTTGAATTTGGAAACTCAGTCCACTCTTCGTTCGTCCACAGTTCCGAAATTTTGCTTACAAAATCCGTTCAAAAATATGATTCCCAAGATTTCCATCGTGGTTCCTGTCTATAAGGAAGAAAGCAATATACGGCCGTTTTTAGCTCGTGTAGAGCCTGTCCTCGAAAAGATGGGTTTGGCCTACGAGGTCATCTTTTCGCTCGACCCTTCGCCGGATCGCACGGAAGATGTCATTCGTGAAGAGATTCAGCGCAATGATCACATCAAATTGTTGGTATTTTCGCGTCGATTCGGACAGCCAGCGGCCACGATTGCAGGCATTTTGGCATGCACAGGTGAAACCTGCGTGGTGATCGACGTGGATCTGCAGGATCCACCGGAATTGATAGAGCAGCTACATGCAAAATTGGCGGAAGGCTACGAGGTCATCTACGCGAAGCGTCGGTCGCGCAAGGGCGAAACTCTTCCCAAACGCGTCATTTCGTACATCGGTTACTCAGTCATCAATCGCCTGAGTGACGTGCAGATACCGCGCAACACCGGCGACTTCCGCATCATGACTCGTCGGGTGACCGAGGAGTTGCGCCGGCTCAATGAATCGCATGGATTCCTCCGAGGCCTCGTCGCATATGTCGGATTCAAACAGGCCTATATCGAGTACGACCGCGACGAGCGATTTGCAGGAAAAGGAAACTACAACCGGTTCACGGGCTCCTTCAAGATTGGCCTCAATGGTCTGATAAGTTTCAGTAGCCGCCCGCTGCAGATGATGGCTATGGCGGGGTTTGTCTTGGCAGCGATAAGTTTTTTGATCGGGGGATGGTATCTTTTGCAAAAGCTGATTGGAGTCAACCTCACCCCGGGGTTATCCACGACAGTTCTAGTGGTAACTTTTTTTTCCGGTGTGCAACTTCTCGCGCTTGGTCTGATGGGGGAGTACGTGGGGCGCATATACGACGAAGTGAAGAGTCGACCCATGTACATCGTCGATCGGAAGGTTAATTTCGATGATTGAGTTTCCGCCGCTACCTTCTGGCGAGGTTCCTATCTGGAACGGTACTGCGTTCAAAATCGGCAACACGACGACCAGCGTCGCCGCGTATTCCATCAATCAAGCTGGTTGGGATGACGAGCTTACCGAACTCCATGAGGCGGAGGGCGGTGATGGCAGCCATCCGATTGACCATGCGTCGCGCGCGAAAGCGCTTGAGCAGCTGCGACGGTTTGGGGTCGGTGCGGGTTCCCATATTCTCGAAATTGGCTGCTCGTCGGGCTATTTACTGAAAGATATACAGAGTTCCTTCCCGCAAGCAATCCTTGTCGGCGCAGATATCGTCACCGCGCCGCTGCATCGATTGAGCTCGGCGCTCAAGGGCGTACCGTTGGTCCAGATGGATCTGTTGCGGTGTCCATTGCCTGAAAATTCCTTTGATATCGTCATTGCCTTGAATGTCCTGGAACATATCGAGGACGATGAAGCGGCGTTGAGGCAAATGGCCCGGCTGCTGCGACCGGGTGGAGCGTTGGTGCTGGAGGTGCCAAGGGGGGCGAAGTACTTCGATTATTTCGATGCTTACTTGCGGCATTTCCGGCGCTATGAGAGAAGTGATCTGCACCGAAAGATGATCAGTGCAGGGTTCGAGCGGATCGAAACTAAAACCTTAGGATGGTCTCTATTTCCAGTCTTTGCCCTCATCAAGAAATTCAATCGGCTGAGGTACGGCGCTCGTGGCGAGCGATGCGGCGATCTCGAGACAAAAGTGCGCAACGAAATCAGGAGCAGCAGAGCTAGTGGATTTTTCGCGGTGGCGATGCGTGTGGAAATGGCTCTAACCGCATTCTCGTTGCTTTTGCCGGGAATCCGGCTAACCGTATCTGCAAGGAAGCCGTCTGGAGAAGAGTTCCATGAGTAACAGCGATCGTAGAGTCGGCAGCGATGATGCTAGTCAAACGGAGGCATCACGGCGGAAGAACAGTGAATTTTTCTTGGACGAGTACGAGAGCTACAAGCAGCAAGTCGCCTCTATCGATACATACTCATCAATATCAGCCGCAATCGACAAGGAAATTGTGGGAATTTCTTCCTTGCTGGACATAGGGAATGGTGGGGTCTTCGACTACGATGCGTCGTTAGTCGGGAATATCACGGGGCTAGATCTTTTTTTGGATGCCTTGCCAAAAAGTATTGTGCTTCCGCCCAACGTGAAGATGGTTCAGGGCAGCGCTCTTTCCGTCCCCGACCTCGGAAAGGAATTTGATGGGGTTGTCATGGTTATGTTGCTTCACCATCTTGTGGGAAAATCAGTGGCGGAGTGTTTTTCCAACGCCAAGAAGGCGATCGAAGAGGCATATCGAGTTCTGCGACCAGGTGGAAAATTTATCCTTGCAGAATCGTGTGTGCCATCGTGGTTTTTTGCTTTCGAGAAGATCGTATTTAAACCTAGTTCTTGGGTTATTGAGAGAACCATAAAGCATCCGCCGACGTTGCAGTTCGTCGACACGCACCTGATTGAGATGATGAATTCAGCTGGCTTTCGCGAGACGTACGTTACGCGCATCCCTAAAGGGCGATTTGTGTTGCAATACGGTATTAAGGTGCCAGCCTTTGCAACGCCAGTTCAGCCGGCAATATTTGTAGGCACCAAGTAGTCGCGGATGATGTGCAAAGCCACTTTTTTGAAGTATGCGATTGTTGGTATTTTTAACACGCTGATTTATGGGGTACTGGTATGGTTGTTCCTTCAGTGGACCTTTTTTCCACGCTATGTAGCGATCGCTATTGCATTCGCCATAGCTATGTTGTTTCAATATTCGGCTAACCGGATATTTACTTTCAATTCGCGGCAACGAAGGTCCGCGGAAATTACGAAATATCTTGCAGCCGCAGTTATAAATTATGCTTTGACGATTTTTGTTATCTGGGTCGCGGTCGATGTATTGTCGGCACCTAAAGGTTGGGCTGCGATGCTTGCTGCGGGAATCGTCGCCGGTTTTGGATATGTGCTGGCATTATTTTGGGTGTACCGCTGATGATCGATGCAAAGCATGTTGTTGTAACGGGCTGCGCCGGATTTATCGGCAGCACGATGGTGGATCGGCTTCTTGAGCAAGGGTGCCGTGTTACAGGTGTCGACAACTTTTCGACCGGACAAGAACGGTTCCTTGCGGGTGCCTTCGGGCACAAGAATTTCCGCCTGGCGAACCAAGATCTGCTCGATCTTCCCGCGCTGACGGCTGTGTTTGCCGGAGCCGACACCGTGGTTCACTTTGCGGCGAATGCGGACGTACGCTTCGGCACGGAGCATCCGCGCAAGGATCTTGAGCAGAACACCATCGCGACCTACAACGTTCTGGAGGCGATGCGGGCAAATGGAATCAGGCGGATTGCGTTTTCCTCGACAGGTTCGGTCTATGGCGAAGCTGAAGTAGTTCCGACTGCCGAGAATGCCCCATTTCCGATCCAAACGTCTTTGTATGGCGCATCGAAGCTGGCCGGCGAAGGCTTGATTGCTGCCTACTGCGAAGGGTTCGGATTTCGGTCGTATATCTTCCGCTTCGTCTCGATACTCGGCGAACGCTACACGCACGGGCACGTGTTCGACTTTTATCGGCAGTTGAAGAACGATCCGTCCAGGCTCAAGGTGCTGGGGAACGGTCAGCAGCGCAAATCATATCTGTACGTACAGGACTGTATCGACGCTGTCTTGCTTGCGATGGATCGGGCGCCTGAGAAAGTAAATATATTCAATCTGGGCGTGGATGGCTATTGCCAGGTGAACGATTCGATCGGCTGGATTTGCGAGACGCTAGGCGTCAAGCCGAAACTTGAATACTCTGGTGGCGGCCGCGGCTGGATCGGCGACAACCCGTTCATTTATCTCGACACAAAGAAAATTCGTTCTTTGGGTTGGACTCCCAAGTATTCGATCAGGGAAGGTGTGGTCAAGACGGTCGAATTTCTCCAGAACAATGAATGGGTCTTCGGAACGAGACAATGAGCGATATCCCGACAGAAGCTTCTTGTCCCATATGTTCACATTTTGCAGCATATGTCGGAAAGCGCCAGGGGAGATTAGACAGTCGTTTTTTTTTCTATTTTCACTGTAATTTCTGCCGATTTTCATTCATCGGAAATCCCAGAACGGACTATGCAGAAATCTACTCGGACGCTTATTACAGAGGACGTGGAGCTGATCCGCTTGCAGATTATGTGTACGAGCTCGAAAATCCCCTTAGGACCATTCGCAACTATGAGTGGCGAGGTGTGTTGGCAATTTTCAAGGAGCTGTGCCCGCAAGGTGGCAGATGGCTGGATTTTGGCTGCGGTGCAGGTGGTTTGGTGCGATTTGCGCGCGAAGCAGGTCAGGATGCCGTCGGATTCGAAGAAGGGTGGGGGGCGAGTGCGGCTCGTGAAGCAGGCATTCCGGTGCTCCGTTTAGAGGATTTGGAAGGCTATGCTGCGCAATTCGACTTCGTGTCGGCAATTGAAGTGTTTGAGCACATAGCCGATCCCGTGTCCGCGCTTCGGCAAGTGCGTAAGCTCTTGAAGCCCGGGGGTAAACTGTTTCTTACGACCGGGAATGCCAAGCCGTGGAGGCAAAATTTACTCGATTGGTCATATACCTCCGTCCCGGAGGTCCATATCAGCTTCTTCGAGCCGGAAACTTTGTCTCATGCTCTGCGGGCCGTTGGCTTCGAGCCGAGGGCAGGGCGATTGTTTTCAGGATTCTCCAACATTTTGAAGTTCAAGGTGTTGAAGAACTTGAAGTTCAAGAATCGGAGCGCGGTGATTGACCTTTTGCCCTGGGGCCTGCTCGCAAGGATCGTTGACGCCAAATACCAAACATCAGCCCAGCCCTATGGGGTAGCCGAATGATCGGCATGGATTCGAATCATCCTTATTGTCTTATAACGGGCGCTTCGCGCGGACTGGGCAGTGCGCTGGCGAAGTCGTTCTGGGCTAATGGCTGGAGTTTGATTCTCGTTGGTCGATCGCAAGCAGATTTGCAGGGCGTCGTTGAAGCCATGGGGGAGCGCCCAGGACAGAAGGCGCACGTTTTCGAGCAGGATCTCTCCGCCCCGGATGCTGCAGTGAATATTGTGGGCGCGGCTAAGCAAGTCACTCCGACGCTCGACGCGCTTATCAACAATGCGGCGATTCAAGGGGCGGTCGGTTCTCTATGGATCAACGACTGGAGCGAATGGGAGGCGACCATTCGCGTGGATTTACTTGCGCCAGTGGCTCTATGCAAAGAGGTCATTCCATGGATGATGGAGACCGGCAAAGGCAGCGTCATCAATCTTTCTGGAGGAGGCGCAACAGGGCCTCGTCCTCATTTTACCGCCTATGCGACGGCGAAAGCTGGATTGGTGCGTTTCAGCGAAACCGTAGCCGAAGAACTCAAACCTCATAACGTACGCGTCAATTGCGTAGCGCCCGGGGCGATGGGCACAGCAATGTTGAAGGAAGTTCTCGCCAAGGGCGAACAAGTGGTCGGTCAGCGTGAATACGCTATTGCGCTGGCGGCGTTGTCCGAAGGTGGGGCCGACATGCGCAATGTCGCTGATTTATGCCTATTCTTGGCTTCGGATAGATCCGCCGGTATCACCGGGAAGTTGATTAGCGCCGTTTGGGATGATTGGGAATGTTGGCCTAAGCACATTGACCAGCTTGCTACGAGCGATGTCTATACTCTGCGCCGCATAGCTGGGCGCGATCGTGGCTTGGTTTGGGGAGACAAATGAGTTTCGGTGTTGGAGTCATCGGCTGCGGCCTCATCGGCCAGAAGCGGGCGAAAGCGTTGGGTGCGGGCGGCCGTCTGGTCGCCTGCTCTGATCGGGACCAGGCACGAACGCAGGCGCTCTCGACCATGGGCAAGGCGCGCGCAGTTCCAGACTGGCGCGAACTGCTCGCACTACCCGATATTGACTTGGTGGTGATCGCGACCTTGCACGACTCGCTTGCCGAGATCACGCTTGCCGCCATAAATGCGGGCAAGCACGTGCTCGTCGAGAAGCCGGCTGCCAGGACATCGGACGAGGTGCTGCCCGTCATCGCCGCAGCGAAGCAGCGCGGCGTCAAGGTCCGCGTCGGCTTCAATCACCGATACCATCGTGCCTTCCGGAAGGCACGCGAATTGGTCGACGCGGGAACTTTGGGCCCATTGATGTTCATTCGTGCGCGCTACGGACATGGTGGGCGTATCGGGTACGACAAGGAATGGCGCAGCGATCCGAAGCTTTCCGGCGGTGGAGAATTGATCGACCAAGGCCCGCATCTGATCGATCTGTCGCGCTGGTTTCTCGGTGAATTTTCAGAAGTGCAAGGGTTTGCACATACCTATTTCTGGGATATGCCGGTGGACGACAACGGCTTTATGTTGCTGAAGACATCCACGAATCAGGTCGCATTTCTGCATGCGAGCTGCACTGAGTGGAAAAATCTCTTTTCGATGGAAATTTACGGCCGCAACGCGAAGCTCGAAATATCCGGGCTTGGTGGTAGCTACGGTCCGGAACGGCTCACCTGTTACAAGATGCTGCCGGAGATGGGACCGCCCGAAACGACGTCCTGGGAATATCCGATGGCCGACGATTCGTGGTCCATGGAAATGGCCGAGTTTTACGACGATATCCGGCTCGATCGGCAGCCAGCAGCCGGGTTGTCGGATGCTTATGCGGCATTGCAGATCGTGGAGAAAATATACAAGGAGTCAGGCTTTGATCATTGCGCGTAGTCCTTTGCGGATCACCCTGGGTGGTGGTGGCACCGATCTGCCGTCGTATTATCGCGAGCACGAGGGTTTTCTCGTGGCGGCGGCGATCGACAAATACGTTTACGTGACGGTGATGCGGCCGTTTACGGAGGGTATTTACCTCAAGTACTCGCAGCTCGAGCACGTAGCAGCGGTCGGAGAAGTGAAGCATCCGATCATCCGCGAAGCGATCCAGATGCTCGACTTCAGGACACCGCAGGTCGAGATCACCACGTTGGCCGACATTCCTGCCGGCACAGGGCTTGGTTCTTCCGGCAGCTTCACCACGGCGTTGCTCAAGTCGTTGTGCGCGCATCGCAAACGGCATATTCATCAGGAAGAACTCGCCGAGCTTGCCTGCCATATCGAGATCGATCGCCTCGGCGAACCGATCGGCAAGCAGGATCAGTACATCGCCGCGGTCGGGGGCATCACCTGCTTCACGTTTCACAAAAACGACAAGGTCACGGCGGTGCCATTGAAGATCAGCATGGACACGCTGTTCGATCTCGAGGATAACCTGCTGCTGTTCTTCACTGGTTTCTCGCGCAGCGCTGGCAGCATCCTCAAGGATCAGAACACCAAGACCAAGGAAAGTAATGAGGATATGCTCAAGAACCTTCACTACGTGAAGGAGCTCGGCTACCGCAGCAAGGAGGCGCTCGAAGGTGGCAATGCTAAGTTGTTCGGCGATCTGATGCATGAGCATTGGGAACACAAAAAGCGGCGCTCCGGTGGCATGAGCAACCCGAAGATCGACGAGTGGTACTCCCTTGCGATGAAGAACGGCGCCGTTGGCGGAAAACTCGTTGGCGCAGGCGGCGGTGGTTTCCTGATGTTTTACGCGCACGATCGCAACAAGCTTCGCCACACGATGGCTTCAGCTGGCCTTGAGGAGGTGCGGTTCCGTTTTGATTTCGAGGGTTCGAAAGTCGTGCTTTCGTCCTAGAACAGATGCTGCCCGTTGCCATTCTGGCTGGCGGCCTCGCGACGCGGTTGCGGCCGATCACCGAGACTATTCCAAAAGCGCTGGTTGATGTGGCCGGCAAGCCGTTCATCGTGCGCCAGCTCGAGTATCTGCGCACCCAGGGATTCATGCGGATCGTGCTTTGCGTGGGCTATCTTGGCGAGCAGATCGAGGAGGTGGTCGGCGATGGCCGGGCTCTCGGCCTTGATGTGGCGTATTCGTACGACGGGCCGCGCTTACTGGGTACCGGCGGTGCGTTAAGACGAGCGCTGCCTTTGCTGGGAAACCACTTTCTGGTGATGTATGGTGATTCCTGGCTGCCGATCGACTTCGGAGCGGTGCAAAGGAGTTTTTTCGCCAGCGCATTGCCTGCCTTGATGGTAGTGCTGCATAACGGCGATCGTTGGGACAAGAGCAATGTTCTGTTTCGCGCCGGCCGCATCATTGAGTACAATAAGCGCTCGCCGCGGCCTGAAATGGCGCATATCGACTACGGTGTCGGGGTGATGTCCGCATCGTTGCTGGCAGGCTATGCGGACGATCAACCCGTCGATCTCGCCGATATCTACCACTCGCTATCGTTGCGCGGAGATCTGGCCGGAATTGAAGTAACCGAACGATTTTATGAAATTGGATCGCACGAGAGCTTGAACGAAGCCATCGCATTTTTTGCAAGGAGAAAAAGCACGTGAGTTATTCGCAGCAACATCTCAACGAAGCAGTCGAAATCATCAACAGGATGGATGTCGACGCGATCGAGAAAGTCGCCGATTTGCTCGCGACCGTGAAACGGGACGGTGGTCGACTTTTCTTCCTCGGCGTCGGGGGTAGCGCTGGTAACTGTTCGCATGCGGTGAATGATTTCCGTAAGATTGTGGGCATCGAATGCTATGCACCGACGGACAATGTGTCCGAGCTCACGGCGCGCACGAATGACGACGGCTGGGCCAGCGTATTCGTCGAATGGCTGAAGATCAGCAAACTACAATCCAAGGATGCGCTGTTCGTATTTTCCGTCGGCGGCGGCAATCTGGAAAAAAACGTCAGCCCGAACCTTGTTACAGCGTTGCAACTTGCCAAGAGCATTGGCGCAAAAGTGACTGGCGTGGTAGGCCGTGATGGCGGTTATACCGCAAAGGTTGCCGATGCCTGCGTGATCGTGCCGACAGTGAATTCGGAAACCATCACGCCGCATTCGGAGGCATTCCAGGCCGTTGTGTGGCATCTGTTGGTCTCTCATCCGAAATTGAAAGCTAGTCAGACTAAATGGGAATCGGTGGCGGCTAAGTGAGCCTTGCCGCATGACCCGCCGAGCGGTGTTTCTCGATCGCGACGGCGTGATCAATAGGGCCGTCGTACGCGAGGGCAGGCCTTATCCGCCTGCCGATTTGAGTGAGCTCGAAATCCTGCCGGGCGTTGTTGAAGCATTGACGCGGTTGAAGACGGTGGGTTTTGTCCTGATCGTTGTTTCCAATCAGCCGGATGTCGCGCGCGGTACCATGCCTCGAGCGGTAGTTGAGGCGATCAACACGGCGTTGCGCCAGGCGTTGCCTATCGATGAATTCATCATGTGCTATCACGATAGCGGCGATGACTGCTCCTGCCGTAAGCCCAAGCCGGGCATGCTGCTCGCCGCAGCTTCGAAGTGGGGGCTGGACCTGACGACAAGTTTTATGGTCGGAGATCGCTGGCGCGATGTCGAAGCGGGGCAGCGGGCCGGTTGCAAGACTGTTTTCGTCGACTACGCGTACAACGAGAAGCAACCCGAAAAAGTCGACTGCTGCGTCGCTTCCTTGATCGAAGCGTTGCCATTTATCTGCGCATGAATTTTTAATGAGCGTTCTGCCCAGGTGAATTCGATTTTGAGATAGGTTCTAGTCAAGTTTTTTACCAAGCTGAGATTCCCATGACAACGATAGCCGATCTGAAAGTAAAGCTTTTCGCCGACGGCGCCGACAAGGCCGGCATGCTCGAAATGTACGCCAAGCCCTTCGTCAAAGGCCTGACCACCAATCCCACGTTGATGCGCAAAGCCGGCATCAGCGATTACAAGGCGTTCGCCCGCGATATCCTCAGCGCGATTCCGGACAAGCCCATCTCGTTCGAAGTGTTTTCCGACGACTTCGCCGACATGCACCGTCAGGCGCTGGAGATTGCGAGTTGGGGTGACAACGTCTACGTCAAGTTGCCGATCACGAACACGAAACGCGAACCGGCCTATGAACTGATCCGCGGTCTGAGCAAAGCCGGCGTAAAGGTCAATGTCACGGCATTGATGACACTTGACCAAGTGCGCGACACCGTCGCCGCGTTAAACCCCAGGGTGCCGAGCTACGTTTCAGTGTTCGCCGGGCGCATTGCCGATACCGGACGCGATCCGGTTCCCGTCATGGCAGCGTCAGTTGAACTGCTCAAGCTCAATCCGTTGGCCGAACTGATCTGGGCAAGTCCACGTGAGCTGCTGAATATTTTTCAGGCGAACGCGGTCGGCTGCCAGATCATCACCGCCACCAACGACATTCTCAAGAAACTCTCGCTGCTTGACTACGATCTGGGTGACTACTCGCTCGACACCGTCAAGATGTTTCACAAGGACGCGACCGAGGCGGGATTCAAGCTTTGACTTGCGGAGAGGGCCATCTTCCGTAAGACGATCTGTGAAACCGGCATCCTTCCATCGGAGGAAGGATGCCGATCCTGTGAGCGACTCCAGCTCCCAATCTGTCACGGATAGGCGCAATTACTTCTGACTGACCAGGCTTGTCGGGTTTCCGTCAGGGCTATTGCCTGTGATGCGATTGTTTCCGAACGAGAGGACAGAGGCGCCACTTACAATTTGCAGACCGGGTACGTTACCCGTCACTTGAAGGTTCGAAATAGTTACTGTTGCTGACGTGTCTGCATATACACCGGCGCCCCCATTCGTCGACGAACTGCTCCCTTCAAGCGACAGAAAAACGGCGCGCGCTGATCCTTTGGCAGCAAAGCCTTCGTGGGTATTGTCTGACGAGATGGTATTGTGAACGGCGACGAAAGCGCCATCTTGAGCAAAAATTCCGCGCCCGTTGAACTGGATGATCGTGTCGGTCACGGAAGCATTGATGGTCGCGCTGCCACCCAGTGACGCAGCGATGATGGCGTTTTGCCCGTTGTTATGCAATTTCGTGTTGTGGACGTACAAACTGTGTGCGCCGCTAGATGGCTGAAACGATATGCCATTTTGGGTAAACCCGTAGATGAGACAGTTCTCGACGGTCAGAGCACGTCCCGAAATATAGTTTATTCCGTTGATTCCGGTGTTGAGACCGTTGAAATCGAGATTTCGAAGCACGACGGTGTCATTCGCCCCGGCACTGATGACAAATCCATTTGTACCTGAAACCAGTACACCAGCGACGTTGCCACCGCTTCCGTCGATGGTAATCGCCTTCGTGATCGTCAGCGCGCCAAATCCGCCCGGATCCAGTACGTCGATTTCTCCGCTAGGCGCTGTCTTGCTGATTGCACCCGCAAACGTCTTGCAGGGCGCAGTACGACTGCAGGGATTGGCATCGTCGCCAACTCCCGATACCCAAGTTCGAGTTGCCTGGGCTGTGGCCTGTGCGGCCACCAACATTCCGAAAACGATGACAAAGAATTTGAGACAACCGATTCTGTTCATGGCATTTCCCCTTGTGTGCGCTAGATTAGAACGTACTGGCTGTTCGACACCAACTGCATACCTGAACTTTGCCGAGGAGGCGTGCACGGTACGTGCGCGGAATCTATCACATCCTCGCGACACGGGCTCTGCGCACTGAATCAGTCCGCGAATCCGGAAGCGGGTTGGTACAAATCATGCTGCATCGAGATCGAGGTAGGCGATATCGAGGTGACGCGCGATTTCACGGATGTGCGCGATGTGGTACGGGCGTACCTGGCGTTGCTGATGCAGGGCGAACGTGGCCGCGTCTATAATGTGGGTTCAGGGGCGGAAGTGCGGCTCGGGGATATCCTGAACCGCTTGATTCTGTTGGCAAATACACCGGCGCGCGTGATTCAGGATCCGCAGCGCATGCGCCCCGCCGAGCAGCGCCGCATGCGCGCTGACATACGCGCCGTACAGGACGGTACCGGTTGGCGAGCCGCCTTTTCGCTCGACCGCACGCTGGGCGATATCTTGGAATATTGGAAGGAAACACTCGCGAATGAGTAAGCAGGCACTGATCACCGGCATTACAGGACAGGATGGCGCGTATTTGTCCCGGTTGTTGCTGAACAAGGGCTACGAGGTATACGGGCTGCTGGCACGGCGGGGCTCGGACACGCTGTGGCGGCTACGCGAGCTGGGCATCGAGGGCGAGGTGAAGCTGATCGATGGCGACCTGACCGATCTGTCCTCGCTGATCCGGGCCCTGGAAGTGTCGAAGGCGCAGGAGGTGTACAACCTCGGCGCGCAGAGTTTCGTGGGAACGAGTTGGCAACAACCGGTGCTGACGGCGCAAGTCGACGGGGTCGGCGCGATCAACGTGCTCGAGGCGGTGCGCATTGTCAATCCGAAGGCGCGCTTCTACCAGGCCTCGACGAGCGAGATGTTCGGTCTGATCCAGGCCGAGAAGCAGGACGAGACGACGCCGTTCTATCCGCGCAGCCCGTACGGGGTGGCCAAGCTGATGGCGCACTGGGCGACGGTGAACTACCGCGAGAGCCACGGGCTGCACGCGTCGAGCGGGATCCTGTTCAATCACGAATCGCCGCTGCGCGGCATCGAATTCGTCACGCGCAAGGTGACGCATGCGGTGGCGAGCATCAAGCTGGGCCGACAGAAGGAGCTGCGGCTGGGCAACATCGACGCGAAGCGAGACTGGGGATTTGCAGGCGACTATGTGGAGGCGATGTGGCTGATGCTGCAGCAGGAGCAGGCCGACGACTATGTGGTGGCAACGGGGAAGACGACGACGGTGCGTGACATGTGCGAGATCGCATTCGCCCACGTTGGCCTGACGCTGCAGGAGCACGTGGTGATCGACCCGAATTTCTTCCGCCCGGCGGAGGTGGACGTGTTGCTCGGCAATCCGGCCAAGGCCGAGGCCAAGCTTGGCTGGGCGCCGAAAACCTCACTCGTGCAACTCATCACGATGATGGTGGATGCCGATATGCGTCGACTCAAGGTTTGACACGATGCCCGGAAGCAGCGGGAATTGAATCCGGTTGGATATGACAGACGCGCACAAGCGGTTCGCCCAACGATTCCAATTTGCGATAGTGGGTGTCCCAATCGGACCCCCGTGTGCGGTTGATCGTGAATAGGCCTAGATGAGTACAACGACGCTAGCCTGCCGGACGGTTAGGGTTATGGGAACCGCTCTTCCATCAGTATCATCTCGATAAGGGCTGCTCCGAAGCAGCCGATCGCGTCGAAATCCATCGGTTTCCAGAGACTCTCTCGATCGATCGAGTGTTCTACGACGATTATATGAAAATCCTCGAAGAGGCGGATTCAATTCTTGAATGCAATATCGATCCAGTGAAATAGCCCAATTCGGCAATATGCTCGGCTTCGCCGGTTGGAGATGTGTCCGCAACATCCTGGGGTGGGAACGTGATTGAAATCGCAAATCTATTGCAAATCATCGCCACGCATGGCGTGTCCATGTTGCTCGGCCTCTTGGTATGTCTGATCGCAATCGGATTCTTCGCGTTTCTTGGCGGCAGCACAGTGCGCTGTTCGAGCATCGGATCTCAGCAGGGTGCGGTGCAATATGCCTGCGTGACGGGCGCTGCGATTTTCGTGGCGACATCATGGTATGCGTTGCGATGGTCCATTCCGATTCCAACAAGTATTGCGGCACTATGCGTCGTGTCGCTAACGCTATGGCTTATTTTCCGAAAGCGCAATATTTTTGCCGCGCCGTCAAGTGTAAAGTTACCGGAAATCACTCGTTTTATCGTCGATTTTTCAATTTTCTATGTGGCCGCGTATTGCCTAGTTCCGGAATTGATGTTCGACGACAAAGAACTGCCATATCGCCTGATTACTCGGAATGCAGACTATTTTCATTACGCCAACTCAGCCAAGTATTTCATCCATCTTGGGTATGACAATATCGCCGAGGGATATCACTTTCGCGAAGCGTATTGGGTAACTCCCGGAAGCTATTACTTTTTAGCGTTACTGGGCGCGATACTCGATAACAATGTCTTGGCTGCGGGAATGCCGCTGATTCACGGAGCGGTGGCCTTGATTGGTGTTGCGACGGCCTCGCTTCTGCGGGAAACGTTCCACGTGACTCGTTTGGTAAGTAGACTCGTAGGCCTCGTCATTATCTCGGGCGTATTTTTTCAATATGTCTTCGGAAGCGGATTCATTCCACAATATGTGTCCTCCGCTGTCATGATGTTCGGGACGCTGCAATTGGCCATGTGGATCAATTCAGGCGCATCGACGAACTGGCGCGCCATGTTGCTCCTAATGCTGCCCTATTGTTTCTTGACTTTTTACATTTATCCAGCGATTGCTATTATTTATACATTGGTGGCGACATTGCTCGTGTGTGGCAGCGTGATTCAGGCGGCGATGATGCGGTCAGGCCAGTTCCGTATTGGTCGTGTATTCGTATGGTGGGGAAGTATCGTGGCCGTCGTTTTTATCGCTGTTGGCACTTTTGATCCTTCACATTTTTTTTACATTGCTTTTGGTTACGTAGGGAAGCTTTCCGATGCGCAAGTGGGATGGCCTCTATACATGTTGCCATTTTACTCGTTGCTCGGCATTCCTGGGGACATGCAAGCCTCAGTTGGTTGTTTGGAAATATGGATCTTGATCGGATTTACGGTCATTGCATTAAATCTCTATTTTTATGTCTTTAAGTCATACGCGTTTGGGTCGAGGGAGCGAACTCCGTTGGCGCAACGCATGTTTGTGACCCTGGGAGCTGCAGCGTGGCTTGCCTATTTTTTCTACTATGCGATCGGATATTTCCACGGAGCTAGTCGGTCATACCAGCAGTGGAAGATGGCATCCTATTTACCATTGCTTTTCTCATTCATCTTTTTTGCTTCGACCGCACATTTATCGCGCACGGTTTCAAGTTCAAGGTGGTTTGGTTCATCCGCAGGCAAGTTCCGTTGGAATGTTCTGTGCTGTGGTCTCGCCGTAATCGCGTTGGGTGGCAATATCGCTTACCGTCTAACACAGTGGCCGGAGGATCAGCGACAAAGTGCGGACTTCGAGGCGTTGCGTCGTGTTCCAAAGCTAGGCGGATTCGATGATTTGTATGTCCATATGAGGAATACAAGCGATGTCATGCTCGTCGCTTATTTCGTCGAGAAATTACGCCTTCATTTTCTCAGTCCCAGTTCCCTCCCGACGGAGCAATATGATCCTGAAAAAATTGATGCCAAGCATCCGCTGCTTTGGGGCGGCTCGCAATGCGCTAATGAGAAAGCGTCGGCGATATATATATATGGTGTCGGTTGTTTGTTGCGTGCCCCGCCGCTAATGCAGTTTGATCACGCTTATCGATTAGCTTCGGATGATCCGCCAGCGATAGATGTAACGCAAGGCAGGGTGGGGCGCGCGGTTTGGGGCAGTCAAGTTGAGGCGCCGCGCGTACGCATCGTGGCATACGCTGCTGCAGAAGAGGTGATGCAGCAGAAATTGCGCGCATTTGTGAACTTGCAGATATGCCCAAATTGCGATCCACGGCCCGATTCGTATCGGGAGGGCGCGCGGTTGCGCTTTCATTTGGGGCGAAAGTTGTCCCCGATTATCTCCCTTAAGGACAGCCGTTGGGTAAGCATCCCGTATGACCCAGCTGATTGGGTTGATGCGCGGCCGGCTAAACTCTTTCTGGATATGGATATATTGCCAGTAAATGAGTCAAATTCGGATGGTAAAGACAGGAGGCCCATCGAGTTGGTGTTGGTCGCAGCGTCTTTATCGGCTGCGCCGCAAGGAGAGTTGGTTGAGATGGCTTCCGAGCCTAACGCCGATAGTTCGCAATTTTGAACCGCCGCTCAACGAGAGCGATCAGGATCGACGTGTTCGTGCGTCGCTGCCCCGATTGGTAGACGTGGAAATATCTGCTGATTTACGCTTTGCCCTCTATTTACGACCTGCTGGGGAACGACAACTTTTTGTGCCCGACGTAACTCGTGAAAATCGGCGTGACTACACCGATGGCATGTGCAATTTCGCGTGCATGCCAGGTTACGCCGAGTCGTAGCAGGACGTAGTCAGCGAACAACAAGCTGACGAGCAGCGTTTGCGCGACTGCAAGCAGGTTGACGACGAGGAACCAGAATGCCTGGTGATGCAGGTGATTGGCTGCTCCGGCGAAAACGAAACGGCGATTGAGCAGGAAAGCGGTAATCAGGCCACAGCCGTAGGCTGCCAGAATGGCGGACGAGTAGGGCATCCACAAGTTCAAGACGATGCGCGAGCTGAAATTCACCGCAGCGGCAACGCCGCCAACGAGAAGAAAACGTAGGAACTGATTTCTGTTGGTTGCGGATTTTGTCATGGACGCGTGACTCCTCTCTCCGCTATGTTGCCGATCAAGCGAGCACTGCTTCTGCAAGCGTGCGTCCGACCCTCACGCTTTCGCTGATCGAACGATCTTCGGGGTAGTAGTACGACGTGTCGGCCATATACAAACCGGTGATCGGCGTGCGCATGGGCGGCAGTTGTGCGGCGAAACCCGGGGGACAGATCGTCTGTGCGAAGTCATAGCGATGGCAGTGGCTCGCGAGAACCCAGTTCGGCTTGAATCGCGGATTGAGCTTGCGCATGTAGTCGATCGTCTCGTCGACGAAAGCCTGGTTGTCGCGGGCGTACTTCGGGTGCGTCTTCGGCATATAGAACGGCGCGTAGACGATTGTCGGCCCTGCCCCCGGATTCAGGTTGGAATATTCGATCACGCCCGGGATGTCGATGCTCTGGTCGCAGATATTCATCCAGAAATTCTCGCTCAGTGGCTGCTTGAGCTTCAGGATGACGCAGGCGACGGGAATGTTCTTGATCGAGCGGATGCGCTCGGCGAACGCTTCGGGCAGATCAGGCACCAGTGCGGGCACATATTGAATGGGCGCCGTGCTCACCACGTTGTCGACCGCATGCTCCGAGCCGGCGACGATGAAGCCGCGCACTTTGCCGCCGCCGTCGGTCGTGACTTTTTCTATGCCGGAGCGCAGGTGAATACGGCCGCCGAGCGATTCGATACGGGCGCGCAGCGCTTCAAGCAGAGTCGCCGAGCCGCCGTCGAGATAGCCGAGCGATTCGTGAAACAGATTGCGGCGCGACAGTGCGACGCGCTTGATTCGCGTGCCGAGCCACGCGGCGGAGAGCTGGTCGCTGAGTTCATAGAATTTCAAATAGAACAGTCGCTCCCAGAGTACCTTGTACGCACGCTCGCCTAGCCAGGATTTCAGCCACGGCAAAGCGCCGATTTTGTCGAGTGCGGTCCAGTCTTTGACGCTCTTGGTCTTCATGACCTGCAGGGCATAGCGGACTTTCTCGATCAGGGTCAGGCCGCCGAAACGCAGCAGCGCCTGGGGCGTGCCCCATTTGTACAGATGCCCGTTCCAGTAGAACCCCATCTTGGTGTCGGTCCAATGCAGCCGGTCGGACAGATTCAGTTCGGCGAGCAGCTCGAACAGTGGATAGTCGGTTTTGCAGATGAAATGGTAATAACGTTCGATTGCAAGGCCGTCGAAATCGAACGAGGCGGACATGCCGCCGATGCGATCGTCGCGTTCGTATATATCGACTTCGTGGCCGGCTTTGAGCAGATCCAGTGCACACATCAAACCCATCGGGCCGGCGCCGATGACGGCGGTCGTAGTTTTATTCATGGCTCGGTCGGGTTCTTAATGTAGTCCGTTGTTTCGGGTGTCTTGTTCACGTTTCACAGCGACGACCAGGGCCTGTTTGCCGAGAAGGCGCCAGATTATTGGAAAGGACAAGTAAAGGCGCACCAACGCCGGTGCTTGTGGCAGGCGGCTTTTCGTCGTGTAAGGCAGGAAGCGAGGGTAAACCGTGTCGGTTTCGAATCCGGCGAGCTGCAGGCCTTCCACGAGACTTTGATCGGTCAGCGGCGTGTGATGGTCGAAGAAATCCCAGTATTCGCCAGGCAGAAATCGAATATTGGGCTGCAGCACGATGATCTTGCCGCCGGACTTCAAGATGCGATGCGTCTCGCGAAAGGTATCGAGCACGAGCTGCTTGTTGGGCAGATGCTCGAGAAAATTGCTCATGAAGACGACGTCGACGCTGGCGGCGGCGAGCTGACTGATCGCGGTGCACGAGGCGTTGACCACCTCGACTTCTGCTGCTGCGAAACGGCGCACGTCCGGATTGAGGTCGACCGCGATTTTGCGTCCGGCGCGAATATTGTTGATGAACTCGCAATAGCCCGCGCCGATGTCTACGACCGTCGCCGACGGGTCGACATAGCGTTGGAAGAAATGCCTGCACAGCACCTCCCAGATCGCATGCTTCCGCGCCAGCTCGGCTTTCGGAAAGCGCTGAGTGTAGAGTTTCTCCAGTTCCGTCGCTTTGTTGATCATGGGACAACTTATCGTTTTGTGAGCAGCAGTTCGCTCGGCGCAAAGCAAACTGTCGGATGCCGTGCCGAAGCGCCCCTGTGTCGGATACATCAGTGTTTCGTGTTGCAATTTTTCTGCGCGCAGCGGACCGCAGTGACAGTGCGGGACCGACCGGCGTCGGCCGCCCCTATATGTGTGGACGTATTCTGGTCTTGGCGCTTGGTGCCGGTCTGCGGGGGCGCGGGCGAACCCGCCACGGGCAATTCTACCGGCATTCCGACGCCGATCCATTCCCCCCAGCCCGACCCGCGGTCACTGGCGTGAATCGTGTAGCGAGCACAGCTCTTCGCCGCCGCCACGCGGATCGCCGCCCAGGAAAGGCTCGGCGGCGGCGGACCCTTGGCGATGAGTTCGTGCGTATCGCCTATGGTGCGTTCGATTTTCAGTTCAGTCTGTCCACTCACTGGCCCGATGGCATAGGGCACGATGACGTCTCCGCAGGCTTCGAACGGCCCGATCGAGAAATCACCGGTTTTCGCGTCATCGCCACTCCATGAAGCGTAGAAAGGATATGGCCACCCGTTGAGCGACATGTCGGGTGGATAGCCGTTCTGCGTCCAGCCCTCGGTCATCTCGGTCTTGGCGTCGATCTCCTGGTAGGCGGGGTCGATGGGAGGCACGACGATTTCCGCCTGGCAGGACTGTGTTTTCGCCTCCGGCGGCGAGTGCAGGAAAACCACGTTCGAGGAGTGGTACGACTGCAGCGTGGAGAAGGGCGCGCCGTCGAAGGGTCCGTGAAGAACATGTTCGAGCCGATAGCCGCGGTCGGCCATGCGCGGCAGCAGCGTGGGCTCGTCGCCGAAATCGAGCATCTGATAGATCACCTTGCCGCACAGGCCGTTGCGCAGCTTGTCGATATGGGTGAAGTCGGAATACCCGAACAATACGGGGCTGGTGTTCTTCTCTGCGATCTGCTCGCGCACTTCACGGATATGTTTTTCGAAGTCGGCTTGGCTGAGTATCGTGTCGAACAACAGAGCGCTGACGGCGTAGCCGGGATAGATCGCCAGAGCGACGAGCAGCATCGCGAGGGCGGTACGTGGGATCGGAGCGGCGAGCCAAGCCTGCTTGATTCGCGAGACGAGAGCGGTGGCGACGACGATGCACCCCATTCCGGCGAGTGCGAAGATCATCGGCAGCGCGTGGCTGAAATTGCGCTCGAAGAACGTGCGTATCTGCAGAAAATACAGCAGAGTGAGCAGCGGTCCGGCCAGCGCGAGCAGCATCGCATGCTTGCGTTCGCGGACCAGCACATAGGAGGAAACGGCGGCCAGAATCAGGGCGACCACGCCTTGCGTGTAGACGAGATAGGCGATCCCGTGCGCGAGCCGCGCAATCGGGCCGGCATCGCTCAAACCCTGATGCCAGCCGTCGCCGTTGTAAGTCCTCAGCAAGACGCCTATACCCTCCAGATATTCCCAGGGAGCCTTTAGCGCATAGGGCGCGCCAATGCCGAATCCCACGCCGAGACAGGCGCAATACAGGGCCACGGCGACGCCGGTACGGTAAGGATGGGAATACACGGCGCCGTCGGCATGCGCACGCGCAGCCACCACGAGCAGCGGAAACGGCAAAAAGATCGCGAACGTAATTTTCGTGGCAAGCAGCACGCCGACGATCAAGCCGGACAGGGCGAGGAGAAGGCCGTTTCCCAGATTTTCGCTGACAAGCACGAGAACGTAGACGAGCGTCAGCACCGTCACGAATGCTTCGGGGCGCGCATAGATATCGTCCTGAAACAGCGTTACGCAACACGCGGTCAGTACGGCCGCGGCGACGCTTGCGAGCGGTGCGAGCGGACGCTGTCCGGTCAAACGCAAGGCGAGTAA
>Ga0207074_1032_pt1 | contig 23856 bp, 20 predicted proteins | sample Alteio_BWMinHeat_66_FD_153567 | JGI IMG/M metagenome (GOLD analysis project Ga0207074, IMG submission 153567) | Enriched cells from forest soil in Barre Woods Harvard Forest LTER site, Petersham, Massachusetts, United States -... | ecosystem: Environmental > Terrestrial > Soil > Temperate forest >...
TTTTTATTATGGCATTGCGTAATATGTCTTTGGTACAAGGCTTTAAGATACCTGTAGTTTTTTTAGCTAAAATGAAAACTGTATTTCAGACTGCGTACATAGTAATTGCTATTCTTAATCCTTATAAAAATTTATTATTATCTATCAAGGCGTGGAATACATTAGAGAATATATTTCTTGGAATTGCACTTGGTCTTTCGCTTTATTCCGCTGGTATATATCTGAATTTTTTTATCCGAAATATGCGAGATATTAAGTAAAATACGACTATATTTTTAGCATTGAATTAATATTAAGCATATCTTTTGCTTGAATATTCTTAGTACCTTTATTGAAATATTTATAGCCAAAATAAAGTGCAGCTCCTGTCGCAATTACAGCTAATCCTGTACCAATTATTTGTAGAGGGGTCTTGTATTTTTTGATGATCTTCTTGATAACCATTTTTCGTTGAATTTTTATTTTTGTCTGATTATTTTGACCAGAACTACTAAGAGGAGATGCTCCAGGAGTAGATTGTTGCACGGAAATGATATTCGAAGATCCTACTAAGGCAGTATTAGCATTTAAACTTGAATTAGAAGCGCTAGTTGTTTCCGTTTGATTTGTTACTATTCGAGGGGATAGTAAATAATAAAATGCGTTATGACCATCATTATTTCTAAGATTTGCTACTTTTCTTTCTACAAGAGCCATGAATATTTGTTCAAAACCAAGTTTATATGCGTCATCTACCTGATTATATGCTATTGCAGCTGCATGTAAAGCAGTATTTCCATTACTATCTATGGCATTTAGCTGCTTTACATTAAATTTTGAGATAGATGCTAAAATGACTTCTGTATTTCGTCCGTCAGTATTATTTTGTATAAGATTTTGTAGATATCTATCGAATTGATCTGAATTATGCTTTTTTAATTTATAATTAATTCTCTTATGAAGATCTTCTTCTATTTTTATTGTAACTTGTTTATATTTAGGATCTTCCATGCAGTTACTCATAAAAGTAGATGCAATTAAACATAAAATGATAGTAATTTTTTTATACATAATTTTATCCAATATTATAACATTATTTAGTCCGGAATAAATACATTATAAAATTATGTTATAATATTTTCAAAGGGATACCTTGTTGGATTGGATAGAAGATGAAGTTTAGTAAATTATCTGAAATATTTGAGTCAATTTCAAAAAATAAATCACGATTAAAGATTACTGAAATTCTTGCTGATTTATATGCTCAAATTTCCCCATATGAAGCTTATATGGTTACATATTTATCTTTGGGATATTTGAAGCCACCATATCTAAATGCTCAATTTAATTTTGCTGAAAAAAGTGTTGAAAAAGTTATTATCCAACTTTTGAATATAGATGATACTGAACTTAAAAATGCTATAAAAACAACTGGAGATATAGGTCTTGCGCTTTTGGCTTTTAGTTGGCCTTATAAAGATGAAGATTTAGATATTAGCGTGGTTTATGAAAAACTGGCTCTTTTACAACAAACAGGAGGAACTGGTTCTCAGGAAGAAAAAGCAAATATATTAATAGGGATTTTAAATCAGGTTGATATATTATCAGCTTCATTTATTGTAAGAATAATTCTAGGGAAAATGAGGCTTGGTTTTTCAGATATGACAATTATAGATGCGCTTTCATGGATGCTTGTTTCTAATAAATCCTTACATAAAGAAATAGAAAATGCCTACAATTTATCTGCTGATTTAGGAATTATTGCTCAAAAAATTAAGGAACAAGGACTAAAAGGGCTAGATGAAGTTAAGCCTCATTTGGGCATCCCAATAAGACCGGCAGCCGCTGAAAGAATGTGTACTTCAGCAGAAATTGTAAATAAAATAGGACCTTGTGTTGCTCAGCCAAAACTTGATGGATTTAGATTGCAAATTCATATTCAAAATGACAATGATGGTACCAAGATTTGGTTTTTTTCTCGTAATTTAATTGATATGTCTAATATGTTTCCCGATTTGGTTAAAGCTTTATCTAGTTTTCCGGTGCAAAATGTGATTATGGAAGGCGAAGCAATAAGTTATGATGAAGAAACTAATACATTTCTGCCTTTTCAGGAAACAGTAAAGCGTAAAAGAAAGCATAAGTTAGAAGAGTATGTAGAGTCTATTCCTTTAAGGTTATTTATTTTTGATATGTTATATTTAAATAACCAATCTTTATTAGAATTTGCCTACATTAAGCGAAGAGCATTGGCGGCTGAGTGTTTTAATCAATACCTTTCAAATGTTGTTATGCTCATAGATGAAAAATTTTGCAATACAGCAGAAGAGCTTGATACATATTTTAAATCAGAGGTGGCACTGGGTTTAGAAGGTTTGGTTGTAAAACGTCCAGATTCAATTTACCAACCTGGAAAACGTAATTTTAATTGGATTAAATTAAAAAGAATATTTAAGGGTCATCTTCAAGATAGCTTGGATTGTGTGGTTTTAGGATACTATTTTGGTAAGGGTAGACGTGTATCTTTTGGAATCGGTGCATTTTTAGTTGGAATTTATAATGTGGAAAAAGATGTTTATGAAACAGTAGCAAAGGTTGGCACCGGGCTATTCGATGAAGAATGGCGGGAGCTAAAAAGTAGATGTGATGAACATAAAGTTTCTGAGCAACCTTCTAATGTTATATGTTCTCCTGCTTTAAAACCAGATGTTTGGGTTTTGCCAAAGATTGTTACTATAATTGTAGCGGATGAAATAACCCAATCTCCATCACATTCTGCTGGAAAAAATGGTAGCCCTACCGGTTATGCATTACGGTTTCCACGGTTTGAAGGTTATTCTTTAGATAAACAGCCTGAACAGGCAACAAGTTTAGATGAGTTGGTTAAGTTGTATAAATCACAGGCAATTGAGCAAAAAACAGATCAAGCATGTGGTAAGGAGTAATTTATGAATACAAAAAATGCAACAACTCTAGTATCATTAAAAATGTCTAAAGAATTTCATAAAAGATTAAAAACAGCAGCGGCTTTAACAGGTTTCAGCATGACAGATATTATACTTTTGGCTTTAGATGCTTGGCATGAATGTTTTGAAAGTAAACATTTACCAAATAAGTCCACTTTAAAATCTTTAAAGAATATCGAAGAAGGTAAAAATATTTTTGAAGCTCTAAGTGTAGAAGATCTTTTTAAGAAAGCTCTGAGATAAATTATGGCAATCTCATCATATAATTTGATATTATTATACATATAAATTTATTCTGTATTTTTAAAATGAGAGGTTAAAATGTCAAAAAAATTATATTTATTATTTTTGTATTCTTTTTTTCTTGGTAATTACTTAAATGGAGCTTTGTCGCTTGATGAAGTGGCTAAACAAGATAGTAGAGGATCTATTGGCGGTTTTAATATACCAATAGGATTTTCAGGGCTTATACAACTTATGCAGCCAGAGGCATCTCCAGATATTACTATGAAAATGTATGGTGGAACACCCAATGGGCAAAGTCTTCAATTTTTTGAATCGGATGGTAAATCTACAGGTATAAGTTTAGATATTCCATATGTTTACATGAAACTTAACATTCCAAGAGATGCTAAGCTAACAGTTATTAACCATTCTGGAGGTGGTATTAAAATCGAATTGGCTAATGGAAAATTTGTAAATTTATTATTACCTAGCCCAAAGACTCTTCCTACACAACCTGCTATGCTAGCTATTCCCGGATAGAGTTTAATATCGTTTAAAAACAAATAGAAGTTACATATAAATTTATTCTGTAATTTTTAAAATAAGAGGTTAAAATGTCAAAAAAATTATATTTATTATTTTTATATTCTTTTTTTCTTGGTAATTACTTAAATCTTAGAGCTATGGTAGAGGAGGTTGGTTTTGAGCCTGAAGAAGTGATAACAACACCAAATATAGAATCTATCAAACCTAAAATGCGAATTGGGGTTTTGCGAGCAGAAGCATCTCCAGGTATTACATCGAAAATAGTTGATACTGAAGAGCCTAACAAGCTTGAATTTTTTGGACCCGATGATAAATCTATAGGCATATCTGTAGATATTCCTCAAGTTGTTTTGAAAACTAGGACTCCAAAAGATGCTAAGCTAACAACTATTAGTCGTCCTGGATTAAGAGGTACTAAAATTGAGTTAGCTAATGGAAAATTTGTAAATGTATTTTTACCAGATTTGAATACTATTCCTGAACAACTTACAATGCCAGCTATTCCTGGTTTAGAGGGTTCAATACCAGTTATTTCTCAGCAGCAAGTAGAGGTTATAGTAGGTCAAGTGATGCAAAAATTGCAAAAATTTAATGAATTATTTGAGAAATACAAAAATGATTTAATTAAAATTAAAAATGATCCTCAATTTAAAGAAATTAAGCCTATATTACGAAATGCTTATGATATGATGTCCTCAGTTCCATTTATGCTACAACTTGGAAATCAAGAAATCGAAATGCTTAAAGCTAAAATTTTGGAGAATTTAGCCGAAAAAGCAAATATTGTTGGATTTGAAGATTTAAATCAAGATATTCAAAATTTGACCGATAATATTTTTGTTTTTGTTGATAAATTTATAGAATTCTTGAAAAATTTATCTAAACATTTTACACAAAATAAGATAATACAAGAACTTATAGCAGATTGACATTGAGAAATAAGAATTCAGAAATATAGAGTTGCTAGTGGTTGCGTTCGCCCTTCAACAGGGCGAACCATCAGCATGAGCGTCTAAACATTTTTCGGTACATTTTAATTTGCTGTTGAATTTATGTTAAAGTTAAGCTTTGATATATAATATATAAGATTATAATTTAGAAATTTCAATTAGGTGAAAGATGACAAATAAGCCTATCTATATTTTGGATACCAATGTATTACTTTATGACCCAGAATCCTTGTTTGGATTTGAAAATGGTATTGTTGGTATTCCTGTGGAGACTCTTGAAGAGCTAGATAAATTCAAGACTGATTCATCACAAAGAGGTTATAATTGCCGAGAGGTGATACGACATTTAGATTCTTTAAGAGCTAAAGGATCTTTAAAAGAAGGTGTAAGTTTAGATAACGGCAGTGAACTTAAAGTAGTTTTTGATGAAGATGGATCAGAACAATGTTTTATTCCATTTAAGGATAAAATTGTAGATAACCAAATCTTATTATCTACTTATTGTCTTAAGATGCATGGCTATGATGTAAAATTTGTTTCTAAAGATATAAATGCTCGAGTAAAAGCAGATGTATTAGGTATCGAGACAGTTGATTATATTAAGGAAACTATATCAAAAGAAAAAATTTACAAGGGATGGAGGATAGTTAAGGTACCAGCAGTACAGCTTAAAAAAGAATTTCCGGAGGAGCTAAAGGAATTAGCAGATACTGGATCTCTACTAAATAATGAATTTATAATTCTTGAAAGCCAACATAACCCATATAATTATCGATTATTTAGATATTTATCTGATGGCCAATTTAAAAATATAGATGATCTTCCTTTGAAATGGTCATTAAAACCTAAAAATATTCAACAATTAATGGCGCTTGATTTATTGTTTGATCCAAATATTCAGTTAATTAGCTTAATTGGATCAGCTGGAACAGGAAAAACATTTTTGGCATTATTGGCAGGATTACACCAAGTTCTTATAGAGCGTAGATATGAAAAAATGTTAATAAGCAGACCGGTAATTCCATTGGGTCCTGATATTGGATATTTACCCGGAGATATGCAAGAGAAATTATTTAGTTGGATGCAACCAGTTTATGATAATATGGAATTTATTATTCATTATGCAAATGCAGAACATTTTGAGCCGCATCATAAAGAAAGACATGAATCTAAGTATTATCGAGGTCGTAAACAAAAAAATAAAAGATTAATTACACAATTTTTACCTTCGCTTAATGAGCTTATTAGAGATCGCATAGTAAGTTTAGAAGCTATTACTTATATGCGTGGTCGTTCAATTCCTTATCAATTTATTATTATTGATGAGGTACAAAATTTAACACCTCATGAAGTAAAAACATTAATAACTCGTGTAGGGGAAGGTAGTAAAATTATCTTAGCAGGGGATCCTCAACAAATTGATTCTGCTTATTTGGATTCAACAAGTAATGGCCTTGTTATAGCGACTGATAAATTTAAAGGACAATCAATTTTTGGTGTTGTTTATTTGGAAATAAGTGAAAGAAGTGAACTTAGCCGTATAGCTGGTGAACTGTTATAATTAAATTATAAAAGGTGCTATTTCTAGCACCTTTTTGTATTATTTTTCTTTGTGTATAGGTAATTTATCCGAAGTATTAGCTCTTTTTATTTTTGGTCTCGGTGTTGTTTGACTTGGTAGCAGTCTTGGGGAAAGCCATCCATCATTTTTAAGAGTTGCTTCATCCTCATTAGTAGCCTCAGCCTGCCTGATTGCAAGCAAGGCTTCGTAATTTTCCAGATTTTCCAATATTTTTTTTGCTGTTTCAATTTGCTTACAAAGAGTTTCCTCAAATATTGTTAGATCAGCATCAAGATTTAATTCTAAAATTTGATTTCCAAGTTCTGCGCGTTCATCTTTTGTTAGGTTTAATGTATGTTCTTCATATAATAATCTTTTTAGTTTATCTAATCGTTGTTCTGGGGTATCATTTTTTTGAAGCTTAAATAGTCTGTTTTTTATAGTTTGAAAACTGAGTGTCCGACGTCTATGTTTTTTTCTTTTTTTAGCGGTTTTTTCTTTTTTTTGAGGTTTGTTCTTTTGAAGCTCTGAAGATAATTTTAATTTATTAATTTTTTCACGTAATGTATCACGTGTTTCACGTAACTTATCTATTTCTTGTATCTTATTATGAATATCAGATATATTTATACCTAGTTTTTTATGCTCACGAGATATAAGTCTATCTTTATCAGATTTTTTATCATTTTGATGATTTTTGTACCTATCAAAAGCGTTTTGATGATTAATATACTCATCTGAAGCTTCATCGAGTTGCAATATCAAGTTGTTAGTTTCATTTGAGGTATAAGTTTCTTCATTGATTTCTTCTTCATTTTCATAGTCTGAACCATTCATCGCAAAACAAAGGTTTGCAAGTTGTAGCAACGCTAAACATATAATAAATATATTTATTTTTTTCAGAATAAAATATTGGTTCATGAGATCTCCGTTTGTTTAAATGTAAATGGTGTTCAACCATTGATATTTCTTTATTAGTAATATTGATTTCTTTAATCAGATTTAAAATTACTTGAATTTGTTTAAAATTTACAATATTGTTAATTTTTACTTATTCTACGTCGCCAGAATACCAGGTATTTTGAATGCCTGGATGAATGGCAAGTAGAACCCTTCGAAGCTTTAGCAAAGTAGGGGCGAAGTAGGGTTCAGGTACAGATTTGGAACTGCTCAATATGGGCCAATATAGCAATTATCTTATGATAGCCATTACTATTTGCTATCATAAGTGTAGCTTGACTATTATATGTTACCTAATTGATTCATTTGCATTATTCTTTTTTGCATTTAAGTAAATCAGGGGAAGAATTAGCTCTTTTTATTTTTTGTATGGGTATATTTGTTTTGCTGGTTTCTCTAGGAGAAATAGGAGTTCCTTTTTTATAAGCTTGCCTGATTAATTTTAGATGTTTAATATTAATTGAGTTTTGCTTTAGCTGTTCTTTTGTCTCTTGAATTTTTTTATCGAGTGAGAGAATATATTCATTTACAGCATTTTGAGTAATTGGTATCTCTTTAATCATATAACAAAGTTTTGCTCGTTTTTTTTGCGATAGATTTAAAGTATGTTCTTTATCTAATAATTTTCTTATATGATTAAGTTTTTGTTCGGTAGAAAGAAAACGGTTATCTCGAACTTTTTTTGCTTGTCGTCTAATGCTTTTAAAAGTAAGTTTTTTATGTTTGGTTCGTTTTTTCTTTTCAACAGTTTCTTTTGTTTGAGGGTTAGCATGTTGATTAAGTAATAGTGATTCTAAATGCTTAAGCATTTTAATTTTAAAGTCTATTTCTTTTGTGTAATCTTGTATAGTAGATATATCTATATTTAATTTTTCATGTTCGCTATAAATATTCCTAGCTTTTAGATAAGCATCGTATTCATCTTCCCAGGAGGGAGTATTCCAAGGCGAAGTGATTTCTTGTGTTACCAATATATTTGTGCTAAATTTAAGAATCTTTTCCTCAATAGAATATATTTCTTTTTTCGGAGCAATTTGTGATTCTCGGTCATTTTTAGTTGCAGGGTCCTCCATTGCAAAGCAAAAATTAGGAAATGTTGTTAAAGATATATATATAATAAATATATTTATTTTTTTCATAATAAAATATAGTTGCATGAGATCTCCATTTATTTAAATGTAAAATGGTATTCAACCATTACATTTGCTTTAATTATAATATCGATTTTTTGATCTGATTTAAAATTACTTGAACTTATTTAAATTTACAATATTGTTAATTTTTACTTATTCCGGTACCAAATCCGGAACAGCTCCATGTAAGACCAAGACATTAACTATTTTATGATAATCTTTACCAAGTGCTATTGTAAATGCACTCTCGCCTTTATAATTTTGAATATTAATAAAATCATTTAAATTTAAATTATAATGCTTGATCAAATCCAAAATTGCAGTAACTTTGTTTTTAGATCCACCGATTGCTGCATAATGTAATACAGTATTACCATTTTGGTCACGCATTCCGAGAAGAGCCTTTATTGTGTTAATGTCATTTATGTTCTTCAGTCTATTTATGACAATTAAATTAAATAGTTTAATATCAAAATTATTATCTTCGGCCATATACATAAAGAAATTGCATTGGTCTTTATGAGGAATAATATAATCTAAATGTACCAAATTGTGATTTGCTAGAAAAATACGTAAATTACGATATTCTATATCCAATTCTGGATAATCTACAATAAAAATAGAAATTAATATTTTTAAAAAAATACTTTTTTCTTGAGGATCTAAATTAATAGAATTACTATGCTTAATCAATACTCGAAGTATAACATTTATATCTTTTAATGTTATACCAAGGAACTCATCCTCATCGGTAAAGTTTTCAGGATTTATGATTATCGTAGATAAATACGTATCAAAAATAGTTAATATTTTATTTAAGTTTAGGTATTGATTATTTAATATTTCATAAAGTAATCGTTTATATTCAGCCAAATTTTCTTTAAGATTAAGAAAGGAATATTTTCTCCCTTTCAATAGATCCAATAAGAGGCAATGTCTTTCAATTTGAGCAACCTTTTCATAATTATCTTTTTTTTCGTCTTGCATCAGGTTTATTAGATTTGGCTCTTCTTTAAATTTGTGCGAATTAAGAGAGGTCGTATATGTTATAAGTAACTTAATTATTTCAAAATAATTATTTAACTGTGCTATTTCATAATGACTATTGCGCTGCATTAATTTCTTAACTGCATACATTAATGGTGTTTCGTTAAGGTGATTTTCTATATTAAGAAAGTAATTTAAGTCCAATTTTTTTTCTTCCATAAGCTTTAAAAGAATTTCAAGCTTATCTTTAGATGAAATAAGATGAAATATCGTATCTCCATCTCCATATCCAGTATTATCGCTCTTTGTTAGGAGTTCATCCCAATCATATTGCTCATCTTTTTTCGCATTGATAATATCTCTTATTAGCTCAATATCAACAAAAATATCATCTGTAATAAGCAGCTCTAAAAAGCTAAGAGCATTAGCAGGTTCATAATCTAATGTTGGTAACAGGTTATATTTGAATAAAAGTTTACATAAGTCATTACAGGTTTTTTTAAATCTTTTATTCCACTCATACTCATAATCTATCTCCCCTATTTCATTTCTACATCCAGTGAAAATAATAGTGAATATCTCGAAAAAACATATTTCCGTTTCTTCAGAATTAAGGTTCTCAAAAGAAGTATTTTTATTTGTATCAATGCGCTTAATGAATATAGTTAATATTGCATTGATATATTCTAAATTTAACTCATTATCTCGGAACTTATTGTCATTTTTATAATATTCAAATGCTGATCGGATAAAATTATCAAATATAGATAATATTAAGTTGGAATCTGGATATTGCTCATTACATATTTTATAAAGTAACTGCTTGTATCTATTTATTTCATTTTCAGGAGCAAACCAATTTTGAAGAGATGCATCTGTGTTAAACTGTTTTAAAAGCGTACAGTGTTCATCTATTATAATAAGCTTACAATAATCTTTTAGTTCTATTGGTACATTAACTTCAGTATCTATAGCATTTAAGATATTATTTGGGTTTGTTAGAGCATTTTGTAATTCTTGTAGATACTTAAATGCTGATAGATATTTTAATGAATTAATACCTAAGTATTGCAGGTTATTATCTTGTTCTGGAATATCTGGTTTTGTTTTCTTATTCGGTTGCCACATCGTTTTTATCTGGTAATTAAAAGATAAAAATATTGAAGCTAGTAAAATTAAATGAGTGCGATTTTTTAACATAGTATCTCCATTGCTCTTTGTTTTTCTTATTGTTTTGAATTATCCGGTGCCAAATCAGGAACCCCTATATATTTGGCCAATACTTCAACGATTTTAGTATAACCTTTACGGTTTGCTATCATAAGTGCAGTTTTGCCATTATTATTTTGTGCATTAATAAAATAATTTAAATTTAAATTATAATGGTTCATCCAATTCAAAATTGCCATAACTTTATTTTTAGATCCACCTTTTGTAGCATACTGTAATACAGTATTACCTTTTTGATCACGCATTCCAAAGAGAGTTTTTATTGTGTTAATGTTGTTTATATTCTTTAGTTTATTTATGACAATTAAATTGAATAGCTCAATATCAAAATTATTATCACGAGCAATATACATAAAAAAATTTCTTAGGTTATAGTTAGGAATAATCAGATCTAATCGTGGCACCAAATTATAATTTGCTAGAAGAATACGTAAATCATTATATGCTGTATCAATTTCCGTATAATCTACAATAAAAATAGAAAATACTATTTTTGAAAGAACTTGTAATTCTTGATCTTTTAAAGCAGTACAAGTTTTCAGCTTAATCAATGTTTGTAGTATAACATTGATATCTTTTAATGTTATACCAGGGAAGTCATTCTCATCGGTGAAGGCTTCAAGATTTGTGATTATTATAGATAAATATGTATCCAAAATACGTAATATTTTATTTAAATTCAGCTGATTGGTTGATATTTCATAAAGTAACTGTTTATATTCAGCCAAATTTTCATTAATTTTAAGACAAGAATATTTATTCTTTTTAAATTGATCCAGTAATACGCAATGGCTTTCAATTTGAGCAATTATCATAGCCTTTTCATAATAGCTTTTTTTTTCATCTTGGGTCAGAGGTATTGAATCCTGTTTATAATTATAATATCGAATATATTTTAATGCGTCTTGCAATTTAGATGAATGAAGAGAAGTTGTATGCATTATAAATAATTTGGCTATATCATATTTGCCCGATTCAATTGCTCTCATTAACGGGGTATAGCCATCGTCATTTTTTATGTTAATAAAGTAATGTAAATCTAATTTTTTTTCTGCAATTAGTTTTAAAAGAATTTCAAGCTTATCTTGAGATGAAATATGATGAATTGTTGTATCCCCATAATCAGCATGATCTTCATGTTTGCTGTGTGTTATGAGTTCATTCCAATCATAGTCTATATCTTTTTTTGTATTGATAATATTGCTGATTAGCTCAATATCAATAAAAGTATCTGACAAAAGCATATCCAGAAAATCGAAGGAATTAGTAATGCAAGTGTAATCTAATGCTGGTAACAAATCGTATTTGAATAGAAGCTTACATAAATCAATAAAGATTGGTTTAAACTTTGTATTCCATTCATTACATTCTATTTCCCTAAATCCTGTAAAAATAAGGCAGAAAATATTAGAAAAAGCTAGTTTTTCTTCTTTGGAAATAAGTTCTTCAAAAGGAATATTTTCATTTGCATCAATACGTTTAAGGAATACATTCAATAGTATATTTATATATTTCAATCTTAGATCTTCATCGCTAACCTTATCAGGGTTCTCTTCATAATATTCTAATGCTGATCGAATATATTTATCAAATATAGATAATATTAAGTTAGAATTCGGATACTGCTCACCACATATTTTATAAAGTATCTGCTTGTATCTATTTATTTCATTTTCAGGAGCAAACCAATTTTGAAGTGATTCATCTTTGCTAAATTGTTTTAAAAGTGCACATTGTTCATCTATTTTAGCAAAAGCAATACAATAATCTTTTAGCTCTTCTGGTATAATTAGACCTTCATTTTTTTCGCTATTATTTATAGCATTTAAAATATTTAATATATTTGGCTCTGCTAGAGTATTTTTTAATTTTTGTAGATACGTCAATGCTGATAGATATTTTAATGAATTAATCCCTGAGCTTTGCAATATATTGTTTTGCTCACCGTTACCTGCTTTTGTTTTCTTATTTGGCTGCATCGCTTTTATCTGATAATTGGAAGCTAAAAATATTGAAGCTGATAAAATTAAATGAGTGCATTTTTTTAACATAATTTATCCATTTTTGTATTTGCTATTTTGATTCTTAATATTTTTCATTCTAAAAACTTAATTTAAAAAAATAATGCAATTAATGATTTGTAGTATTTACAAGTAAACAATAAATTCAATATTATGTCAAATTTGGATCGGTCGAAGAGAAGTCGAATCTTTTAGGTTGTTTTAATTAAACTAAAGTGCAATTTTTATGCCAATGTTATGAGCTTCAAATAATGTTATTAGTGATGAGCTAACCTCGATTTTTGATTTAGATTCGAATTTAATTTTACGATTTTGATCAATGAGTTCAAATTCTAAAAGAGTATTACCAGGCTTAAAATTTTCTTTCAATTTAAGCAAAATCGATTCATGCCAATTTTCTGATAAATTTAGTGTTACCTTTTGTATTGGCATATTAAACAAAAGATCGATAGGTATAAATAGTTGTGCTTTAATCTTTAATTGAGTACCTGAGGTATCAGTTATACCTCTAACTATAAAGGTTTTATAACTATTTAACCATTCTGATACTTGAGTGAACAATTTAGGGAAAATAATAATCTCGGCTTTAACCGTGTTATCTTCCATGGCAACAAAAGCCATTTGGTCACCTTTTTTTGTCGTAATAGTTTTAAAGTTTTTTACTATTCCTAGACAAATAACATCTTGATCATTTTCTAAATTATTAAATTTTTTAGCGTTTAGCCAATTGATATATTTTTGGAGTTCTTCTAATGGATGAGTACTAATATATAAACCTAATACTTCTTTTTCTTTTTCTAATTTTATTGCGGTGGTTAATTCTTCTAATGGTTGAAAAACGTAAAGATCATCTTTGGGCTTAACCGGATCTTTAGTTGCACTAAATAGATCCATCTGACCCGTTAGTTCGCTTTTTTTCTTTAAAAGAGCAAGATCTATAATTTTAGGTAATTCTTCAATTTTTTGAGCTCGATTACCAGGAAATTCATCGAATGCTCCGGCATAAATTAAGCTTTCAATAACACGCTTGTTGCTGGTTCTTAAATCAACGCGAGAGCAAAAATTAAAAAGATCTTTAAACGGTTCTTTTTCTCTCTCAGCTATAATATCTTCTAATGTTGCAGTACCTACATTTTTTATGCCCTTGAGACCGAATCTTAAATGAGAATTTTCAACCCTGAAATCTATGCCAGATTGATTGATACTTGGTATCAGTACTTTTGTTTTAAAGTCTTTAGCTTCTTGCAAATAAGTTGACATTTTTTCAGCGTCGCTTGCTTCTAGAGATATTAAGCATGCCATAAACTCGGCAAAAAAATTTGCTCTTAAATATGCTGTCTGATAAGCAATTAAGGCATATGCTGCTGAATGTGATTTATTAAATCCATATCCAGCGAAATAGGCCATGAGATCAAAAAGTTCTCCAGCACTTTTTTCGTTAAAGTTTCGCTTAATTGATTTTTCAACAAATATGGCTCGTTGCTCAGCCATTACATCCGCTTTTTTCTTACCCATTGCTCTTCGAAGAATATCAGCTTCTCCTAGAGAATAACCGGCGATAGTGGATGCTATCTTTATTACTTGTTCTTGATAAACTATAACTCCATAAGTTTCATTTAATATGGGCTCGAGTTCATCAAAAAGATAAACTATTTTTTGGCGACCATGTTTTCTTTCAATAAAGTCATCAACCATTCCGGATCCTAATGGACCGGGTCTATACAAAGCATTTACTGCGATAATATCCTCGAATACTGCCGGTTGAAGACGCTTTAAAACATCTTTAATACCATCAGATTCTAATTGAAAGACACCTGAAGTTTCACCTCTCGAAATAAGCTGATATGTTTTTAAATCAGTTAAAGAAATTTTTGTTAAATCTATAGAAATATTATGATTCTGTTGAATAAGTGCTATGGTTTTTTTGATTAAGGTTAAATTTTTAAGTCCCAAGAAATCCATCTTTAAGAATCCGAGACTTTCTAATTCGGTCATTGCATATTGGGTGACCAAATCTGAAGTTTTTGGTGGAATATAGAGAGGTAAAACTTCTGAAATTGGCTCTGGTGATATTACCACTCCTGCAGCATGTTTTGAAGCATGGCGTGTAATTCCTTCCAGTTTTTGGGCTATGCTAAATAAATGAGCAATTTTAGGATTGTTATCTATAAGTTGTTTGAGTTTGGGTTCCTGCTCTATTGCTTGATCAAGTGTAATTTTTAACTGATCCGAAATCAGATCTGTTATAGCGTTTGAATCTTCAAAAGGTATACCAAGTACTCTAGCTACATCCTTGATAACTCCTTTTGCCATCATAGTACCAAAAGTTATAATTTGACATACTTTATCATGACCATATTTTTCCTTAACATAATCAATAACTTGCTCTCTGCCTTCAATACAAAAATCTATATCTATATCCGGCATTGATACCCGTTCCGGATTTAAGAATCGCTCAAAAAGTAGATTATATTTGATAGGATCAATATCAGTAATTTCTAATGCCCAAGCAACCAATGAGCCAGCTGCCGATCCTCGGCCGGGACCAACTGGAATTTGTTGAATTTTTGCCCATTTTATAAAGTCGCTTACTACTAAAAAGTAACCGACAAAACCCATTTTAACTATAAGATCAATTTCTAAATTTAACCGATCTTTATAAATTTGCATGTGATCTTTCTCTATTCTTTCACACGCTATTAGTACATTTAACCCATCATTACATAGCTCACTAAAATATTGATCTTGGGTATGTGTTAATGGAATTTCAAATTTTGGAAAAAATAGTTTGCCGGTTTGAAAAGAAAAATCACATTGATCTACTATTTTGCCGCTATTCCAAACGCTATCTTCATGATCTTTGAAAAGCTCAAGCATCTCTGATTGTGTTCTTATGTATGCTCTATATCCACCAAAAGTGAATCTGTCAGTATCAGTAATTTTATGATGAGTTTGAACACATAACATAATTTCATGAGCTTCATGATCTTCTTTATGTATATAATGACAATCTCCGGTAGCTACTGTAGAAATGTTTCTTTTTTTAGCTATATCAAATAATTTTGTATTTAGAGATCTTTGATCTTCTAAATCGGGTGGTTGTACTTCCAGGTAAAAACGCTCTTTACCGAATACATCTAAAAACCAATCAAGTTTTTTATCAGCCTCAGTATAATTATTTTCCATTAACAGTGAAGGAATATGTCCTCCTAAACAAGCTGTTGTTACAATTAGACCTGCTGAGTGTTGCTCAAGCATTTTGTAATCTATTCGCGGCTTAAAATAAAAACCATCTTGATATGAAAAGGCTATAAGTTTACAAAGATTTCGATATCCTTCAGAATTTTGGACGAGTATTATAAGATGATGATACTTTTTATTTGGATCTTTAATTTTTATATCTTCTGCAAAATAAGCTTCCATGCCAAGTACAGGCTTAATTCCTGCTTTTTTTGCAAGCTGAAAAAATTTTACTGCACCAAAAATATTGCCATGATCTGTAATTGCTAATGATTTAAATTCATTTTTTTTAGCAAAATCAATTAGCTTTTCTATTGTAATCGCTCCATCTAGAAGCGAATAGTCTGTATGTAAATGTAAGTGAGTAAAATGTTTGTTCATTAAAGTATATTTTGAGCTTGTTCCCTAATTTTTTCGAGCTCTACTTTGATATCAATTGCAATCCGATTTATTTCAGCATCCGAACTTTTAGATGATATGGTGTTAATTTCTCTAAATAGTTCTTGAATAATGAAATCTATCTTTTTACCTTTTTGAATATCTTTTGAATTTAATAAAGATGTTAAATTTTTGATTCCATAGTCAAATCTAATAAGCTCTTCATGTATGTCTATTTTATCTAATTGATTATAAGCTATTAAGTTTTGAAGAAAATTTTGATCGATATTTGGCAATTGCAAAAGCTCTTCCTTTTGTTTTTCAGCTTTTTTGGCCAATAGATTCTTTTTTTCAGCGAAAAATTTTACTGCTTTATTTTCAAGCTCTTTTAATAAACGTTTGATTATTTTTAATCTGTTCTTCAAATCTTTTTCTATATGAGATCCTTCATTTTTTCTCGATTCTATTAATGCTTGAACAAGTGATTCTATTTCTAAGACTATTTTATTTATTATTTTTTGATTAGGTGTAAATTCCTTAGATTCAAAGATATTAGGCAATGTTAATAGGTCTTTCAGATTTATAGATCCTTCAAGATTAAATGATGATTTAATATTATCGATTGCTTTTAGATAATTTGAAATTATTGCTGTAGATGGCTCAATGTTGGTAATTATATTACAACTACCTGCGTAAATCGATAAGAAAATGTTTCCTCTATGTAAATGGGATTTGATATGCTTCATTAAATCGGTTTCTATTTGATTTAACCAAAAAGGAATTTTGCAATTGAATTCAAAAAATCGAGAATTTAACGATTTTAAAGAAATTGTCAGGCATAGATCTTGCATTAGTTTATTGGGATCTTCTTTATCTGATAACGTGAGAACTTTTGAGCTAAAACCGGTCATACTAAATATCATTTTTTTATCCTAAATTAGTATAAACATTTTGGACATCATCAAGATCCTCTAATGCTTGAAGAAATTCATATGCTTTTTCTTCATTTTCTTTGCTTATCGAAACGGTATTTTGAGGAACCCATTCTATTTCAGCAGATTCTACTTTAATATTATTTTCTGATAAAAGTTGCTTAATATCGTCAAGTGAGGCCATATCGCATGTGATAGTTGTGATATTATCTTCAGATCTTATATCAATGATATTATGATCAATTAATAAATTTAATAAAGTTTCTTCTGTTGCAGATTTTTCAGGTATCCTAATTACCCCTACTTTATTAAACATCCAACTTACTGCTCCAGCTTGTGCTATTATACCACCTTTTCTGGTGAATACGGTACGCATTTCAGCTATCGCTCTATTTTTGTTATCAGTTAGAACTTCCACAATAACAGCAATGTTTCCTGGCCCATAACCTTCATACATGTAGCTTTCATAACTTTGACCTGGAATTTCTCCGGTACCTCGTTTAATAGCTCTTGATGAATTATCTTGAGGCATATTTATTTCTTTTGCTTTTTCAAGTAATAATCTAAGCTTTGCATTTCCTGCAGGATCACCGCCACCCATTCTAGCTACAATGGTTATTTCTTTTATCAATTTGGTAAATAGTTTTCCTCTTTTACTATCTTCTTTTGCTTTTTTATGTTTAATTTGTGACCATTTTGAATGACCTGCCACATTCACTCCTATTGAATTATTGATTTAAGAAAATTTTTTTAAAGTGTGTTAATTGTTTTCCAGGTATTTGTCTACCACGTGGAGTTTTTTCTAGATAACCACATCTTATGAGAAAAGGTTCATATGCATCTTCTAAGGTATCTTTATCTTCTCCAACTATTGCTGCCAGCGTTTCTATTCCTGCCGGACCTCCATCAAAACGTTCTAATAATGCTTTAATGATTAAATAATCGACCGAAGTTAATCCATCTTTATCTATAGATAAAAAAGTTAATGCTTTTTCTACAGTATTATTATCTAAGATAGGTAAATTATATACTTGTGCATAATCCCTTATCCGTTTTAATAATTTTTTGGCAATTCTTGGTGTTCCTCGAGATGCACAGCCGATTAAAAGAGCTGCTTCAGGTGTTATATTTAATTTTAAAAATTTGGCATTTTGCATAACTATTGCTTGCAGTTCAGAATTATTATAATAATCAAGTCGTTCCATAATACCAAATCTTGTTCTTAATGGTGCCGATATCATCCCTATTTTTGTAGTTGCTCCTATTAGTGTGAAGGCAGCTATAGGAAGGTTTACTGATTTTGCTCCAGCTCCTTGGCCTACAATAATATCAACCTTAAAATGCTCCATGGCATTATAAAGAACTTCTTCTACTGTTGTGGACATTCTATGAATTTCATCAATAAATAAAATCTCTTTTGGCTCTAAACTGCTTAATATAGCTACTATATCACCAGTTCTTTCTATCATAGGACCATTGCAAATCTTGATATTTACATTCATCACTTGAGCCATAATTTGAGCTATTGTTGTTTTGCCAAGTCCCGGTGGTCCAAATATTAACATATGATCTAATGGTTCATTTCTCATGGTTGCAGCTTTAGTATATATTTCTAGCTTTTTCTTCAATTCAGTTTGACCTAAATATTGATCAAAGGTTTTTGGATGAAAATCTAGATCATCTGTATTCTCCTTGAGATTATCTAAACCAGCATTTTTGGTTGCTTCAAAGAATTTCATTTTCACATTTTAAGTAAGGATTGTTTCTTATAGTTACAAGTATACTAAAAAATAATTACTCTGTTAAATTTGAAAATAAGAATTTGGGCCAATTGAGTCTATTTTGAATTGTATCTATTGATTATTTTAGTGTAAAACTATTACAATTAAACTATAAAATTATAAATATCAATTAAATTTATCTGAAAGGCATTAAAATGGATAGGTTTTTATATAAAATTTTATTTATAGCTAGTTTAGCTTTTTGTTTTGATGCGCTTGCTGTCGACCCGTTAGCCGGTAAAACAATAACTCTGACAAATGAAGGAGAAAGTTTGTCAAAAGGAAAATCTTTGAAGGTTAAATTTGGTAATAGATTGGTTACTATATCTCGAAATGAGTCTAAAGTATTTAACTTTAACGATATGAAGAATGCTAAGGCTTATTATGAAGGTTCTCCATTGCCGGCGAAGTCTCTTAATTTTGATGCAATTGAGAAGAAATGGCCGCCTTCTAGCCAAAAAATGCGTGAGACTAAAGCGCCTTATTCTAATGTTAATGTTACCTTAATTCCTGATATGCTTTGGGGTGCTAAAATTGCGAGGTACACATTTGGAATGTATCCCTCTGATGCTAAGCGAGCATATTCAGATGTTAAGTTAGACCCAAACTTAGCTCCTTATTATAATATGTAAAAATTTTTTTTTGAAAGGATAAAATGGATAGGTTTTTATATAAAATTTTATTTATAACTAGTTTAGCTTTTTGTTCGGATGTATTTGCAGAATCTTTAGAAGGTAAAACAATAACCATGACAAATAAGGACACTGGTAAAAATCCAAAGCCTTTAATTGTTAAACTTAGGGATAGGCAAATTACTATAGCTCCAAATAAGGCTATAATATTTGACCTTATAGATATCATGGATCTTGATGCTAAGGTCCATTATCAAGGTTCTAAATATACTAGATCTCTTGATTTAGACCCGATCACATTAGCTTTAAAAAGATCGACTTCTAAAAATGTTAATATTGATTTAATTCCTGGAGCAACATATGGTGCAAAAATTGCGAATCCAATTTATGGACCACCCACGAAAAATGCTGTGAGAGAATTTTGATTTTAGTATAAAACGTAGATTAGAGGAAAGAGCTAAGAATCTTTTCCTTTAACTTCAATTGAAAAATATTACAATTAAACTATCAAAATTCAAATTATAGAAATAAGGTTATTTTTGAAAGGATTAAAATGGATAGGTTTTTATATAAAATTTTACTTATAGCTTGTTTAACTTTTTGTTTTGATGTAGTTGCTGTCGACCCGTTAGCCGGTAAAACAATAACTTTAATAAATGGTGGGGTAGATTTGTGGAAAGGAAAATCTTTGAAGGTTAAATTTGGTACTAGATTGGTTACTATACCCCCAAGAGAGCCTAAAGTATTTAACTTTAAAGATATGAAGGATGTTAAGGCTTATTATGAAGGTTCTTCATTGCCTGCGAAGTCTCTTAATTTTGATGCAATTGGGAATAGCTGGCCGCCTCCTAGCAAAATAATGCCTGAGACTAAAACGCCTTATTATAATGTTAATGTTACTTTAATTCCTGATATGCTTTGGGGTGCTAAAATTAGGAATTACACATTTGAAGAGTATGCCTTTGGTGCTACGCCAGCATATTCAGATGTTAAGTTAAACCCAAAATTAATCATAAAAACTTAACTTATATGTAAAACAACTGTGTTAAATTCCATAATTGAGAATTCTAACCAATTAAACCTAACCAAGCTGTACATTTATTGATTATTTTAGTTTAAAAATATTACAATTAAACTATAAAGTTTAAAATTTGTATTAATTAACTATTTTGAAAGGATTAAAAATGGATAGATTTTTATATAAAATTTTATTTATAACAAGTTTAATTTTTAGTTTTGATGCATTTGGTGGGTCATTAGCTGGTAAAACCATAACTATGACAAATGTAAATGAAAAACCTTTGATCGTTAAAATTGGTGCTAAAACTGTTACCATAGATCCATATGAGGCTAAAACATTTATATTTGAACATATGAAGGATGCTGAGGTTAAGTATCTAGGTTCTAAGATTCCTTTTACTAGGCCTCTTGATTTGGGGATGATAGCGCTAGGTTTGCAAAGAACACCGCAAAATAATGTTAATGTTGATTTAATTCCTGGTGCATCTTTTAGTGCTAAAATTGCTAACCCAATTTATGCGAGTCCTACTAAAGGTGCTAAGTCTGCATCATAAAGGTGCTAGCGAGCACATGTGTCCGCAGTGAGTTAGGAAAAGTAGTACTTAGTAATTTAAGATTAAAATATAAATTTAGAGGAACAGATTTTTCATCTGCTCCTCTAAATTATTTTAATTCTAACTTTATATAAATTACTTTTTTACTTTTAACTCATTCATTATCTCATCAGAAGATTCTGCAATATTGTCACAGGGGTGATCATCTGATTCAGTTTCTCCTAATTCACTATTTAAATTAATGAGCCTATCAATAAACGCATTAAATGTTTTTTTGTTTTTTACAAAATGCCCCATTTTCATACCTCTTAAAATAAAACCTATTTATAATTATTATTAAATCTTTTTAGGTTTAATGTAAATAGTTAATTAAAAAAAATATAAAATAGTAATAAGGAAGATTTTAAAAAACTTAAATTTTTTGCCTTATTATAGGCATTATATTCAAAAATAAGTAGTAAGTGTGATTGGGGGTAAACATATTAATTGGTCGGGGTGGCCAGACTCGAACCGACAACCCCTCGCTCCCAAAGCGAGTGCGCTACCAATTGCGCCACACCCCGAAAAATTCTTTAATGATAATTTACTTTATTTTTTAATTAAAGCAAGATTTTTAATTTTGGGGTGAATGGAGGGATTCGAACCCTCGACCCCCAGAGCCACAATCTGATGCTCTACCAACTGAGCTACATCCACCATAATTTCTATAGCATATATAATATTTTATTAAAAATCCAATTTTTAATTATGGTTTCTAAGATTTATATCTATTGTAATATATAAGTTCAATTACAACTCACTAAAAATAATAAATCAGATGAAGTTGTGTACCCGTTTGTAACATTTTTGTTTTTTTATTACAATGGTAAACATATTTAAAACTTTTATTATTATTGGAATAAAAATGTTAAAAAAGCCTTATTTAAACAAGTTTATTTTTTTTGTATCCCTGATTATATATAGTAACTGTTGTTATTGTATGGATTTAGGAGATGATACTTCTGAAGAAGATGTGAGAATGAATAGGGAAGCTAGATGGTTGAGGTATGCTTTTGATAATAGAGATAATAGTATGGATGTTCAAGCAGATACACCTATAATTAAAGTAATTAAAAGATCAGTAAAACGAGGTACTGCAAATGCGCTTTCGAAATCCGCGCTCAATGTTATTACTACGGTATTACAAATTATCCCCTATTCAGTCAATAAACTGATAGCGATGATAAAAATTTATGCCTACAAATGGTCATTTGGAACCACTGGCTTAACCGTTAAAGATTTGACTAAGTTTAATAATAGAATTCAAAGTTTATGTTCGTCTCTAGCAAGTTCTCAGACAGGCAATTTGCGTAAAACAAGAAGGGCAACTGCTATTGAAGGTGAACAAAGTGATGGGCAATATGTAGATACCGTATGGCTAAATCGTCGTTTATTGCTTATTAGTGAACTTGAGCATGTTGTAGAATTTTTAAGAAAAACATTACCATGCTATAATTCAGCATTTCAGTCGATAGATGCTTCAATTTTAGAAAAGCAGATGGCAGCAATTCTTTATGCATTATCTATAGAGGATAATAACGAGATACAAAGCTATATCATGCGTTTAATAGGTTATATAAGAGATTTGATTAATTTGCTTGAAAGTTTTAGTTCTTTCGATAATGCTATAGATCGTTCAGATGAGACTAAAGCAGCTTTAAATATTATCAGATTGACATTTGAACATATTTCGACATTTTTAGTGGGTTCAAATGTAAAAGGAGCTGGTGGTTTTCAAAAAGCAGTAGAAGATTTAGGTGGTAACAAGCGTGATTTGATGGATCTGCTAGGGAATGCAGGTCTGAAATAATTTTTAATTAAGAAATAATGAGGATTATATGAAAAGAATAATCAAGACCCTTTTGATTTTGGGGTTTATGTTAAATTTTAATGTTGTAATTTCAACTGAAAATACAGCATTAATAACAAAGAAGATAGTCACAGAAAGTAGCGAATCTTTCAAGAAATTTAAGGCTTCTGAGGAAGCTAAAAGAAGATTAAATTATTGTGCAGGGGGTTTGGGGCTGTTGGGGATTGGTGGTTTACTCTATTATTCATGGAAGTCCGATGTGAAGCAACAAGAGGCAGAACAGATTATGCGCAAAGCATTGAATCAAGATACACTTTCACGAAGACAGCGCAATCTTTTAAGCGTATGGTTAGCTGAACGTTACCCAGAAGTAAATGCATCGTTTAATAGAAAAGTTCAAAATATGCAAGCTCGAGCTAATGCAAATCTATCATGGGCTTCTATGATAAAAGACAATGTGAAAGGAGCTATCAAAAGCTCATTTTTTGGGTTGACAACAATTGGTTTGGCAATAGTTATGACTGGAATTCAAGGATATGGTGCAAGCATTTTTACAAAGACAGTTCTAAATCCATTGGCTGAAAGATTTATACGTATCTATTCTATCAGTAGATTTATAGCAGTAAAAACTAAAATGAGTCAAAATATTAAGGATCTTATTTATTCCTTATCAGCTCTCAATAATGAAAATATTGAAAATATCGAAATGTATAAAACTAGCTTTACAAATGCTTTTAATTTATTAGAAAGAGATATTATAAATCTTTTGGGGTTTATGAGATATATTGGTTCATTGATTAAAAAAGATGAAGAGCTTATCGATAATAAATCAAGAAATGACATAAATCAAGTTATGATATGTCTTCTAGATTTGCATAAACTAAAGAATGAAGGTTTTGTTATTGATGAATA
>Ga0207074_1031_pt2 | contig 23669 bp, 26 predicted proteins | sample Alteio_BWMinHeat_66_FD_153567 | JGI IMG/M metagenome (GOLD analysis project Ga0207074, IMG submission 153567) | Enriched cells from forest soil in Barre Woods Harvard Forest LTER site, Petersham, Massachusetts, United States -... | ecosystem: Environmental > Terrestrial > Soil > Temperate forest >...
ATCTACGTAATTGAAGAGGTTTAGCGCGGTCAGCAAGGCCAGCGCGGACGCGGCCCGAGCCTCGCGGCGAAATCTTTCCAGAGCGTGGGGATCCTGGGAAAGTTCGTCGGGCAAAAACTTGAGTGCGACGAAGCGGCCGAGTTCAGTGTCTTCAGCTTTGTAGACAACGCCCATGCCACCACCGCCGAGCTTCTCGACGATGTGGTAATGCGAGATGGTCTGGCCGATCATGCGGTGGTTTGCAGTTGAGGATGCGCTTGAGTTGCCCATGATAGGAGCCAAGTTATTGCAAGTCAATGGATTGCATCGCGTGCCGGGTGTGAGGGATGAGATCAAGAGCGCCGCATGCTATATTCGCTCGACCTGTGGCGAAAACAGAACTCTATCCCCGCACCGCGCTGGCCTTGCTGACCGCGCTAAACCTCTTCAATTACGTAGATCGCTCCGTGCTGTTTGCGGTGCAACCGCTGGTGCAAAGCGAATTCCGGTTGAGCAACACCCAGGTTGGATACCTCACCAGCGCGTTTCTGCTGTTCTACATGGTGGCTGCGCCTTTTGTCGGGCCGCTGGCGGATCGCTATTCGCGCAAAAGAATCATCGTTGGCGGGGCGATCTTCTGGAGCGGGCTTACGCTGCTGACGGCAGTGACCCACACCTACATGGAACTGCTGATCCGGCACACGCTGGTCGGCATCGGCGAGGCGACCTTCGTGACCATCGCTCCGACGTTTGTCGCCGATCTGTTTCCAGAAGAAAAGCGCGGGCGGATCCTCGGAGTTTTTTATCTGGCGATTCCGGTGGGGACCGCCGCAGGATATTTGCTGGGCGGCAAGCTTAGCCCGCATTACGGATGGAGGTTTCCGTTTTACATTGCGGCTGTTCCAGGATTTTTGCTTGCGCTGGCGGTGTTGTTTTTGCGAGAGCCGGAACGGGGGCAGTTCGATCGCGAGAAAGAAACTCCGGAGCGTGGGACGATTTTGGGACTGGCGCGAAATCCGGCGTTCTGGACTTCAACCCTCGGCATGGCCATGATGACGTTTGCGCTGGGCGGCATACAGGTGTGGATGCCGACATTTTTGTCGCGTGCGCGGGGCTACTCGCTGGAGTCGGCGAACTTCATGTTCGGCATCGTTATCGTGGTGGATGGAATTCTGGCATCGCTGGCCGGCGGCTGGCTGGGCGATTATCTGTTGCCAAGGATGAAGGGCTCTTACTATTTTGTTTCGGCGGCAAGCATGGCTCTGGGCGTGCCGTTCATGATTGTGGCCTTGTTCACGCGTGGACCGGTTATGATGCCGGCCATTGCCGTTTCGGCTTTTTTTCTGCTGTTGAATACTTCGCCATTGAATGCCGCAGTCATTAATTCAGTTGGCGCGCACATTCGCGCCACCGCGCTAGCGGTTAACATTTTCATCTTCCACTTGCTGGGCGACGTTCCCTCGCCGACCCTGATGGGCTACGTGGCCGATAAACAATCACTGCAGGCTGCGTTCGTGCTGCCCGTGATAGCTATGATCGCTTCGTCTGCCATACTGTTTTACGGGATGAAGTTTGCGCCGGTGGTTGACAGGGAAGTTCGCAGTGACGGCGCTGGGGTCGCAGGAAAGATCGGGGCGGGGAAGAATTAAGAGGGATGCTTTACTTCCATTGGATCGCCGGGACGATTCTTGCACTCGCGTGGTTGTCGCGCATTGTGGATGCCGCGATCGGCATGCCCAGCGTGGTCGATGTTTCCCAGCCTGAGTGGGACCGTCGGGTTTCCGTCAATTCAGGTTCTGTCATCCCTAAAGTTTCAATTATCGTTCCGGCGCGCAATGAGGAAGAAGCCATCGAGCAATCGCTGACCCGGCTGCTCGAATTGGACTACGACAATTACGAGGTGATTGCGGTGAATGATCGATCCACGGACCGAACGGGCGCGATTATGGAAGCGGTTGCGCAGAACCCCCACTTCTCGCAAAAGACGCGAGAAATGGGGCACCCGGTTTTACGCGTGATTCACCACCGCAAATTGCCTCCCGGATGGTTGGGAAAAACTCATGCCATGTGGACGGCCACGAATGAGGCGGATGGCGAGTGGTTGTTGTTTACCGATGCGGATGTATTGTTTAGGCCCGATTCGCTGCGACGCGCTATGGCTTACACCGAGGCGGAGCGCGCTGATCATGTGGTGGTATTTCCGCAGATGATTATGAAGCGGCCGGGCGAGTATATGATGATCGCTTTTTTCCAGACGATGTTTGTGTTCGGACATCGTCCGTGGAAAGTGGCCGACCCAAAGTCAAAGGATCACATGGGTGTGGGCGCGTTCAACCTGGTCCGGCGCAGTGTGTATGAAGCGGTGGGAACCTACGCGGCGCTGCGCATGGAAGTGCTGGACGATATGAAGCTGGGCAAGGTGGTGAAGAACGCGGGGTTCGCGCAGCGAAATGTTTTCGGCGCCGATTTGATTTCGATACGCTGGGCGCACGGCGCGATGGGAGTGGTGAATAATCTCACCAAGAATTTTTTCGCCGTACTGTCCTTTCAGTGGCCGCGCACGCTGGTCTCAGCGTTCGGATTAGCTTTCCTGAACCTGATGCCGTTTCTCGGAGTGTGGCTGGCGCATGGCTGGGAGCGGTTGCCTTACGCCATCGCACTTGCGTCGATGTTCGCGATTTATGTTGGTATGTCGTGGCGCTCGAAGGTGCCCGCTTATTATTTTCTGCTGCATCCGGTCAGTACAGCGCTCTTTGTCTACACCTTGCTGCGCTCGATGTTCCTGACGCTTTCGAACGACGGAATTATCTGGCGAGGGACCAAATATCCGCTGGAAGAGTTGAGGAAGGGGATGGTGTGAGCGAGGCAAGAGCTACTGCGGCGGTTCTCCGGACACGTCGGCTTCATTGCCATAGGTCGCGCTGGGCGAAGGTGTGCCTTTGACCTTCGCGGGCTTCTTCGTTGGGCGCATTCTGCCGGCGCTGTAGTGGCCTTGCTTTTCGACATCGTAGTTTTTAGGCAGAGGCGGGATCAGGGTCGAGCCGCCGGTTACCTGGCCGATGCGGTTCAAAATGATTTCGGCTCGGCCGTCGTAGAGCTTAACTGGGCCATGAATCTCGATGACTCGACCAGTGAGGCGGCGCACATCGCCGACGTCTTTAAGGTCATGAGGGAAGACCACGACGGTGAAAGGGCAGGAAGCCTGGTCTTCGCAGAAGTCCACGAAGTGCACTCCTTTTGAGCCGACCTTGACCCGCACAACCTTGCCAATGATGCACTTGGTTTCGCCGACGTGCTGGCTAGCTTCGCGGATGGAAAGGCAGTCGGAAGTCGCAAAGAGCGGGAGAGCGGAGAACACGAGCAGTGCGTGCAGAGCTGATTTCCAACCTAGGGTCACAATTGAATTTTATGGCGTGGCGATTGACGGAAGAAGTGTCTGTGCCAACTATTCGAGTGAGTTTTCCGGGAACGGAAACACAGAAGGGCCTTGATGATTTGAGAAGTTGGACATCCGAGCGAGCCGAAACAGCGCCGAGTGGGGCAGCCTCGTTCGTGGAGATTGAGCAGAACAGCGGGTTCCTCACCGGGCTTGGCACCCGGTTCGGAATGACATTCATTGAAATGGAGAGCTCTACGGCGCGGCTTGAAGCCGCGCCCTTCAAAGCAGCCAGCTATTTGAATTCAAGGCAGCAAGCTATTTAAATCCCTTCACCGCGGCCGTCTCGTCCTCTTTCACGTCAAACACGGTGTAGAGCTTCGTGATCTGGAGCAGATCGTGCACCTTTTTGGTGAGGTTGAGGAGTTTGAGTTCTCCACCTTGATTCTTGGTGGTTGTAAAGGCGCTGACTAGTTCACCGATGCCGGAGCTGTCAATGTAGTTGACTTCGCCCAGGTTCAAAATGATTTTCTTGTTGCCCTTGGCAAGAAGGTCGCGCACGGTGTCACGCAGGGTGACGCTGCCTTCCCCCAGGGTGATACGTCCGCTGCAGTCCATAATAGTGACGCCGTCCACCTGCCGTGTACTAAGTTTCATGCTCATCGAGACCCCTCCTTGGCGCCCGCGGATGCTCCGTGGACACGTTTGATCAATTTAATTTCGGTACCTGTCGGGGACGGGCGGATTTCCACCACGTCCATAAAAGAACGCATAAGAAAAATGCCGCGTCCCGAAGTCTTGAGCAGATTTTCCGGCGCCAGCGGGTTGGGAATGCAGCTCAAGTCTATGCCCTTACCTTGATCGCGAATCGTAATGACCAAGCCTTCGTCGTTTTGTTCAAAGGCCAGCGTCACTTTCTTATCTGGAGCATAGGCATTGCCGTGCAGAACCGCGTTGACCGCGCCTTCGCGCACGGCCATCGAAATCTGCATTACCTCATCTTCGGCAAAGCCAAGTTCCTTGGCAACGCGCGTCGCTGTCTCTTCCGCATGGTCCACGGTGTCCAAGGTCGAATCGAAGGTGTAGGAGACTGGTTGCTCCATGTCGATAGACTACGCCTCAGCCCGCACCTGTTCCTTAGATTGTCGCATAGGCGATTGGCCCACAAGGGCTCGCCGCAGTCCGCATGCAGCGAATGCGGTAGTGTGCCTGTCGAGACGGGGTATTGTCAACGAGGACCTCGGCTGATCGCTCTAATTTGTTCCAGGAAAATTCCTGCACACAGTCGACGGCCTGCGGGCGGGACGGGACGGCTATACTGCACACGTGAGTCCGGTGACGAGCGCGCGAGTATGGCAGTTGCTGATACGGCTCGCGGTCGGGACTTTGTTGTCTGTCGCGGTGCTTGCGGGGTTGGCTTACGCCGCTGACTCCGCTGTGTTTCGTTATCGCGCCAGTGGTGGCCAAGCCTTCGGACACGTTACGGTCACGCATTACGACGCGGTCCAGCAGAAAAACGGCAAGACTGAATTCCTCTTCGATCCGCCACAAGCGCAGACCTGCGTGAACTCGCTTTTCTCCCACGCTGGATATGTGCCTTGCTGGTATCTGCAAAGGCATAGCGAACAGCGGACCGACATATAGGCGGGTCTGCCTTGTTTCCTACTGAGTCTGAGGCACGATCAAGGTGCCGGCATACGTGGCGGTCGGTGTGGGGCCGTTGATGTCGACATTCGCCAGGTAGAGGGTTGGGACGATGAAGTTGCCCGACGGGATATTTTCCTCGTATCCGTCGTAGACAACCGTCTGCCCGTTGAAGGTGCCTTGCACGGAAACGAAATTTCCGGTGACGGGGCCTTGCAGCGTGATGGAAGCATTGTCTGCACCGGTCAGGACTACGCTCACGCTCAGGTTGCCGCTGGAGTTTTCGCTTAGGGTTGCGGTTGCAGTATCCTTCGCGCCGGCGACGCAGGAACTATCGAGAGGTTCACATATTTTCCCGGTGTAGGTGCCGGAGAGCTTCGACACGAGAGTTCCGGTGATATTTCCCTGGTCGAGAATCGTTCCGTCGCCGTTGCAAGTGCCGTTGGTGTTGCCCGTTTGTGCCGCTTGCTCGGTATATGTTCCGGTCATCGATTTTCCGTCCGCGCTCAGATCGCCGGTCACCATGAAGACGTTTCCGCTTTCCACGTACGTGAAGTTCATTGAACCTGCGAGGCCTGAGATGCTTCCAGTCAGGCTATTGCCGGTAGGCACGCCAGTCGTGGGGTCGATTGTGGCAGCGGTGCAATTCCCTGAGAAACGGATGGTGGCCGGCACGCCGTTCTTTAGGCCATTGAGAGCCAGAAAATTGACTTGTGCTCCGCCAGCGGAAATCTGACCTGTGGAGACGAACGTGCCAGTCTGCGTGCTGAACACCGTGGCTTCCTGAAGAGCGGTTTCGATGCCGGTAGAGTATCCAGGGCTGGATGTGGACGAAGCGATGAATTCCCATGGACCGGCGATGTTGGGCATCGGAGCGACCGCAGGCGTCTTGGAAATGGAGCAACCGGTAAGAGTGGCGGCGAGGGCCAACAAAAGAGCGAAAACTACCATTCTTCTCATGAATACAAGGTCCTTTTATCAGCGCAACGTATCAGCGCAACCAGTCAGCGCAACCACGTGACCGCAGCTGACGGACCGGTTTTTTCCGTAAGGAACGCACTTCAGGCTTGATGAAAATGCAAGCGCAGAATTATGGCATCCGGCAAAGCGCGGGTTTGTTAATGGCGGATTAAAGTTTGATGAATAACTCATGAGTGAGAGTGCGAAGCTTTGTATCGAAGCTTCGGCTACAATGGCCTTCACTCAAAAATCACGGGGTACGCGAATGTCCAGCGGAATCGTGCTTTCAGCTTTGCGCGTTTTTGCAGTTTTTCTGATAGGTTTTGCTGCCTCGGCTTCACTGGCGCAGTCCGCCGCGGGGAGGTCGGATGCGCGCCTGCAGAAGGCTTACCGCTTTCAACAGGGCGGCTGGACTTATGTTCATCTGGAGGGCTCGCCGTCCAACATCGGCTTCCAGCACGGATATCTGCTGGCGCTTGAAATTGCCGATGCCCTCGAAGCCATCAAGCTTTTTGACACGCACACCAGCCAGCGCGACTGGGAATTTTTTCGCAAGACTGCTCGCGAGATGCTTTGGCCTCACATCGATGCGGAGTATCAACAGGAACTGCAAGGGATTGCCGACGGCGTGAAGGCGCACGGTGTCGATCTTGACGTCTATGACATTGTCGCGCTGAACGCGTTTGAGGAAGTTCCTGACTACTATGTGCCGTGGTTGAACAAGCGCGCGCAGAAGCCGAATCCGCCGAGCCTGAAGGCTCCGGGAAATTGCAGCGCGTTCATTGCCACCGGCGGCTACACCAAAGATCATCAGATCGTGATCGCGCACAATAATTGGACCAGCTATCTCGCGGGCGAGCGATGGGTGATTGTCTTCGACATTTTGCCCGAGCACGGAGAGCGCATCTTGATGGATGGCTTTCCGGGAGTGATCACCAGCGACGACGATTTCGGCGTGAACGGCGCTGGCATCATGATCACGGAAACCACCATCACTCAGTTCGAAGGCTGGGACCCGAACGGCAAACCGGAATTCATGCGCTCGCGCAAGGCGCTGCAATATTCAAAGAGCATTGACGACTATGTGCGCATCATCAAGGAAGGCAACAACGGCGGATACGCCAACGACTGGCTGATTGGCGACCGCAAGACGGGTGAGATCGCCTATCTCGAACTTGGTTTGAAGAACACGCCGTTATGGCGGACAAAAGACGGATACTTCGTCAGCTCAAACTTTGCCCGCGATCCTAAGCTGATTCGCGAAGAGACTGACGGGTTCAATCCGAACGATGCGTCGTCGTCGATGAATGCGCGCCACGCGCGAGCCGACGAGTTTGTGCAGAGTGCGAAAGGGAAGATCGATGTCGAGGTTGCCGAAGCCTTTTTGTCGGATCATATAGACAGCTTCGAGAAGAAAGAACAAGCCGACGAACGCTCCTTGTGCGGCCATGTCGAAGTCATAGCCCGCGGCGTGAAAGAGTGGGGTTGGGAACCATACAACCCGGGAGGCGCGGTGCAAGGCAAAGCCACCGACAGCACGATGGCCGCAAACATGAGCTTTGTCGCGCGCGCCGGACATCCCTGTGGCGCAGATTTTTTGGCCGCCGACTTTCTTGAGCATCATCCTGAGTACGCGTGGCAGAAGCCACTTCTGCGCGACATGAAGGCCGGCCCGTGGACGACGTTCAAGGCTGGACAGAAAAACAGCGAGTAAAGTTATGTAGCGACAGCCGCCTCGGCTGTCCAAGCCTGGGCGAAGCCCGGCGCAACCGTAGGCGTAACCGCGGGGTTGGAATTTTATGGATCGCTCATGGAGAAGGAGGCGCAGTCTGGTGAAGGAAACCCCACAGCAATACACGCAGCGAGTAGTTAACTACCTCGACGGCAAGCAGCCTTTGGCGGTGCAAGCTGCGACTGCCAAGAAAATCGATCGTCTCATCAAGGGCGTGTCACCGGCCAAACTGCGCAAGCGTCCGACTCCGGATAAGTGGTCGGTGAATGAAATCCTCGCACACCTCGCCGACACCGAAATTGTCGTCGGCTTTCGCATGCGCCTTATTCTGGGCGCTTCTGGATCTCTTATCGCGGCCTTTGATCAGGATTCCTGGGTAACCAGCGGCCACTATGAGAAGCGTAGTCCTCAAAAGTCCCTCGACCAGTTTCGCGCTGTGCGCGAAGCCAATCTCGCACTGCTCAAGTCATTGACGCCCGATCAGTGGAAACATTATGGAATGCACCCCGAGCGCGGCCAGGAGACGATCGAACGCATCGTCCGCATGTTTGCCGGCCACGACATCAATCACCTGAAACAAATCGAGGGGATTTTGACAGGGAAGTAATGGATATTTGTGGTCGAGGGCAGCCCTCCACCCGCTTTTCGAGCGCAATGGAACTTACTCATTCGTTTGCAGAAAAAAATATGATCCGTTGCCGTTGAACTTCCGTTCTGCGTGAGCCCCGCATCGTGCTACCTTCAGCTTCAGTTACGAGTCCCTGGCTGCCCTCCGGGCCGTGCGCAAGGAAGAGTCGAGATGTCGACAAAGGTTTGCACCAACCGGAACTGTTCGGCGTATGCGCACTTTGTTTTTACCTTAGGCATGCGATGCGTGCTTTGCCGGTGGGACCTGAGGGCCGCGCATAGAAATCCTGAGGCGGCTCGCGCAGACGTTCGACGCAAGAGCGCCGGAAGTGTGGCAGGACAACGGAGAAGCTCGCTCCGCAGACGCGCCGCTCTATGAGCATTTAATCCTCCTTAGCCATCCGACCCACGCGCGTTCTGTTAGTCCGGACCGCTCAGTTAGCGTGCCCCTATCATCGATACAAAAACAAATGAAAATCGGGCCACAATCCGGCACATGTACGACTGATTTCAGCTGAGCAAGAATCAGTGACTGGTGGTAGAGTTTTTTGGGACGGTGGTTGCCATGAGCAAACGTATTCTACAGAGCGGCTGGCTGCTCAGTACTCTGCTTTTCTTTACTCTGCCACCAGTGACCGTGGGGCGCTACCGACTTGGACCAGAGTGGAAGTTTTAAGGGATTAACTAAAGTGCGGTTTCACGCCGGCCTCACGTTGGGTGGCATTTTAATCCTTGGTCTTGCGCTTTCCGCATCCGCTCAGAGCCGGGCCAAATCTGCATCCGGAGATTTCACCTTAATCAAGGATGCTGCCCAAGCGTTGGCAGCCGGCGATTTAAAGCGAGCTGAAAATGAGCTGAATATTGTTCTTGCAACTGCTCCCGATGAGGTCCGTGCGCTGAATCTCTTGGGCATCGTCTATGCCCAGCAAAAGCGCGAATCGGAAGCGGAGGGACTGTTTAAGCGGGCCATCACGCTTAAGCCTGATTTCGCCAGCGCCCATGTCAGCCTGGGCATGTTGTACGCTCAGGTGTCTAAGCCAGACCAGGCGATTCTTGAGTTTCAGAATGCTCTGCAACTGGATCCCGGCCGTTCGGATGCTCTGGCTTCGCTCGTGAACGTGTGGCGCGAACAGGCTCGCGCGGAGGTCGCTCGCGGCAACTCGGAAAAAGCATTGTCGCTGCTGCTGCAAGCGCGCAGAGCGAATTCCAAGGACGCGGATCTGCTCTTCGATTTTGGGATGGTCGCGCTGCGGTTGTCCTTGTTTAAGGATGCGGCGCAAGCGTTTCGCGAGGCGCTTGATCTAAGAAAAGATGACGCGAATGCGCTCTACGGGTTGGGCCGGGCACAAATGGGCCTTGCGAACTACGAAGATGCTCACGGAACCTTCGAGGGCTTTGTCCGCCTTCGACCTTCCGATGCTTCGGGCCACTATGCCTTGGGAATGACGCTGCAAGCATTGCAATGATCGGAAGAGGCGCGAAGTGAATTCGGTAAATCCATTGAGCTGCAGCCTGCACAAACCGAGTCTCACTATCAACTCGGGCGCTTGGATCTGGAGGCCGGCAATCTGTCTGCGGCTGAACAACAATTTACGCGTGTGCTCAAACGAGACCCGAATCATGCGGGTTCTTTGGCAGGTATGGGGCGGCTGAAGTTTCAGCAGAAAGATTATTCGCAAGCGATTGAATTGCTTGGCAAGGCCGTGGCCGCAGACACCTCTCTTCGCGAAGCTCACTACTATCTCGGAATGACATATGCGCGCCTGAATCGCAAAGAAGAATCCGAGAAAGAGCTGGAGATCGCAGGCCGTCTCGAACACCAAGAAGTCGAACGGCACCAGAACATGCTGAAGATTATCGACAGCGATCAGGCCGGCGAGCGGCCCGAAAAATAATGCGGTCACTAAGAGCATCCGATTTCGTACAGCCTGAAAGCCTCATTTGTTCGCGGGATTCCCGCCTTCCAACGCAACTCTAGGCCAGCCATCGACCCAGGCGATCATCGAAATTTGCAGATATGCGTTGCCTGAGGTGCCGTCGTAAGCGTGGAATACGATAATGTCTCCATCTTTTTGCTGCAGCAGAGACTCGCCTCCGGGACCCAGCCAGCGTTTGTTTCCTAACAATAAGGGAGTGCCACCGCCATCCAGCATCGAGTTTCCGGCAGCGTCAACATAGGGGCCGACCACTGATCGAGAGCGTCCTACCATCGTCGTGTAATTGCTTTTCGTGCCGCGGCAGCAGAGATCAAACGACACGAACAGGTAGAAAAAATCTCCGTGGCGAATAATGAAGGGCGCCTCGACCGCTTGCCAATCGCCGGGAAGGCCCGGGGGATTCGGCGGTGGATTGTCCGGGCGCTTGCGGGTTGCCAGCGGATAGATCTTTGCATCGTCTGCCGACAGCAAGCCGGTCTTGGCATCGATGCGCCGCATTTTGATCCCGGTCCAAAAACTGCCGAAAGAAAGCCATGGATGGCCTTTTTCATCCAACACCAGGTTAGGATCGATGGCGTTGAAGTGATCTTCGAGTCGAGAGCGCAGCACCAGTCCGCGATCCACCCAATGAAAATCAGCGCTCTTTTATTTTTGTGACGCCACCACGTGAGGATTGAGGAGGAGAAATGGCAACAGCATTTCAAGACTGCGCCTGAGAATGTTCGTTTTGCCATTCATGATCGACCTCGCTAAGTGCTTATCCGAGGACCTAATGCTTGCTTGCGTCTTCCGACACGTTCGAAGATTTCTTAACCGTTGCTGCAGCGCCACCCAAGCGAAATGGAAGCCGCTGAAGTTTGGTGTAATCCTTGGCGAATTCTTTAATCTCCAGAAATTAAACAACGCCGACGTTCTCAAAGTTCTGCCGCGAGTTGCTCGTAGGCCACCAGATCTCCAAGTTCACGATGCGAGCTGACTTTCCCAGTCCAACATGTTGCGTCAGCGGGGAAGCGCCGAACGAACCTCCGCTGCTAACCGCACGATAGATCGAGCGCGTGCCCTTGCCTTCGTTCTGCACCGTCACCTTGATGCGCGCGCCAATCACAGCGCGGTTCGTCTTCACTCCGACCAGATGCAGGCTGATCCAGTCGTTGCCGTTGCCAGGATTCTCGAAGAGGCGAAAGATCGATCCCGGCAATGTGGATATTTTGTATCATCGGGGCCGCGCTCACATGTTGGTTTCCAAAGACAGCTACGAGCGCATGTACCGGGCCGATCCGCAGTCATGGCGCGTGCATCAAGCTCTTGCGCAATCTTTTGTCGAGGCCGATCGCTTTGCCGATGCGGCGACCGAGTGTCAGATTGCTCTCAACTTGCGGCCCACTGAACCCGGCCTGCATGAGGAACTTGGCGACATCTATTGGAAGCAGAACCAACTGGACAAGGCCGAATCCTCCTTTCAAGACGAACTGAAGATCGACAGTGAAAGCCTTTCGTCCATGTACAAACTGGCGGTCGTAAGTCTGGAACGTTCCAAGCCCGAAACTGCCGTGTCATTGCTCGATACATTGTTGCGCCGAGCGCCGCGGTATCCGGATGCGCAATATCAACTGGGACGGGCAGAGGCGCAACTCGGCCAAGTGAGCGCAGCGATCACCAGCTTTAAGGCGGCGGTGGATGAAGGGCAGGCAGGTAGCGAGGCGAAGCGTCAGTCGTATTACCAGTTGGCCCAGCTTTATCGCAGGGCGCAGCGGCCCGAGGAGTCCCAAGCCGCGTTGGAGTCATTCATGCGGCTTAAGCAGGAAGCGGATGCGGCACAAGCTCAGAAGTTAGAGGACAAGATGAAGCGGTCGCCTGAAGCGCTGCAAACGGCCCGCTAGAGATTTTTGGGGCGAAGCTTGGTCCTGCCAAGCATCGTCCTGATGAAGATTTCAGTGTAATGAGCACAGGCGAGTAACCCAGGAGATTGGGGCGGTCCTTGGATTCTTGATGGAGTGAAATGCTGAGAAGATTGTACATAATGAGTAAACGTTTACCGACGCGGGCGTGATATCGAAGCGCGGCAGGCATTGTTTTTTCTAATTTTCTTTTGGGAGACGTGAACCATGCATCTGCAGCAAAGAGTCGCAGCTAAGGCAGTCGTCGGCAGTTTACTTCTGTCGTTGGTGCTTTTCACGTTTTCCCCAACCGCACTTGGCCAGGCAAATCAGGGAGCAATCGCAGGGGTGGTTACCGATCCATCTGGTGCGGTTGTTGCAGGCGCGAAGGTGACCGCCAAGGAAGTCGCTAGAGAGACCACCTACGAGACAATGTCGAACGGCGTTGGCAACTACCGGTTCCCCAACGTTAACATTGGGACCTACGACGTTACCGTAAGTGCTTCCGGATTCAAAACGGTGACTCTCACCAAGGTCGAAGTGCAAGTTGCGACCACCTCCTCTCTGGACGTAAAGCTCACGGCGGGGTCCATCAGTGAGACGGTACTGGTCAGCGCCGACGCACCTGTTGTGCAGTCCGAGAGTTCGGACATTGGCACGGTGGTCATGCCGAAACCAAGATTTGGAACTGACTCTCGTCCTAGGAAGCTCGGTGCAAGCTATGCGGGGACGGGAACAGGACGAAACGGTAACAAAAATGAACGCTGGGCCAACATCTGGAAGAAAGACTTTGGTCCGCGTTTCGGATTTGCCTGGGCGCCTATGCAATTGGGAGGCAAGACGGTGGTCCGCGGCGGTTACGGCATTCTCTACGGCGCCATGACCTATGCCGATTTCGGTGGATTTAATCGTACGGGTTTTCAGGCAAACCCATCGTTCTCGTCGCTCGACGGGTTCACGCCTGCCTTTAACCTCAACTCGGGGTTCCCTGCCTACACGCCACCCCCGAATCTCGATCCGACCCAGTCGAACTTCACTGGACCGCAATACATCGATCCCACCTACGGCCGGCCTGCCATGATCCAGAACTGGAGCTTTGAGGTTCAGCACCAATTGGCGACGGATCTAATTCTTGACGTCGCGTATGTGGGACAACACTCAACCCACCTCCGTTCTAACTTCAATGCGGTGAATTCACTCCATCCCCAATACCTCGGTTTGGGCAATGAGCTAAACGAAACCGTTGCGGTGGCTGGGGTCCCTCTCCCGTATCCAACTTTTCCCACCAACGCCATCGTCGCGCAGGCTCTGGTGCCCTTTCCTCAATACTTCGGCTTCAACACAGACGGCGCACTGGAGAACTTGGGGCAGTCAACCTACAACGCCCTCGAAGCCTCGCTGCAGCGGCGCTTCCACAATGGGCTCAATCTAATGGCCTCTTATACCTGGTCGAAGACCCTCACTGATGCGGACAGCGCCCTGCCCTTCTTTGCGACGCTGGCGGGCAGCGCGGGTCCGCAGAACTCGTTCAATAAGAATGGCGACAAGGCCATCAGCAACTAGGGTCTCCCCCAAAATTTCGTCTTAAGCTACGTCTACGAGTTGCCGGTTGGCAAGGGTAAGAAGTTTCTTGCCGGCAGCAATAAGCTGGCCAACGAACTCATAGGAGGACGGTCTGTCAGCGGTGTGCAGCGTTACGAAAGCGGCCAGGTATTCCGGCTCTTGCCGGTTCGATCCGTTACGATCAGATACCGGGCTCATCCATATTCAGTTCGGCCTACACCAGCGGACATTTCAACCCAGCGACGGATATCATGTTTAATCCGCCGACTGATCCTTTCAACCCGAGCATCAGTTCGTCCAGTGCCGCCTTTATCGACCCAAACTCTGGGCCTCTCGTTACGTCACGAGGTTCGTTTGCATTTGGTACGATGCCAAGGGTGACCAGAGTGGTGCGAATGCCAGTCTATGCCAGCGAGGACTTTAACATTCTCAAGCGGTTTAGGATCAGTGAATCTAGGGATGTGCTGTTGCAGGCGAGCTTCATCAATGCTTTTAATCGGCACGTCTTCAACCGTCCAGACCTGAACCCGAACGACTATAATTATGCGAATTGTTGCCGCAGGCGGGTTTGGCCGCCTAAACATCGACAACACGCTTTTGGGACCAAGAAAGATTCAGTTGATGTTGAAATTTGAGTATTGACCGCTCCCCCATCCTATATTCGACCTCTGGGCCGTGGCTTCAACGACGGCCCAGTAGTTTTTTCGCTGCTACTGCGCGATGGCGGCTAGAACTGAAGATACGACCCAAGTGACGCGCATTATAAGCTGGAAGAAACAGAGAGTATACTCTCGCGGTCATCCAGCATTGGGATGGCTCCATTTCTCCACAGTATGGCAAGACGTCAGCACAACTGTCTTCGGGTAGCGTTACCAGCGATTCTGTTGCTTTGGTCTCTCGCGTACTGCGAATGCCAGAGTCCATCTGCACCGCCTCACGCCGTCGCCTCGGCAAGTCAAGAGGGAAGAGTGCCGGTCCACGGCAGCTTCGTCGACGTAACTCAAGGTCTCGGCATTCATTTCAAACACGAAGCCTCGCCGACGTCCAAAAAATACCTGCTCGAAACCATGGGCTCGGGAGTTGCGCTCTTCGATTACGATAACGACGGCAGGCTCGACATCTTCTTCGCCAATGGAGCGCGCATCGACGATCCCACGCCCAAAGGCACGATTCCTCAAAAAGATGGCCCGAAGTATTGGAACCGTCTCTATCATCAAAAATCAGACGGCAGTTTCGAAGACGTAACCCAAAAAGCCGGGGTTGCCGGAAGCGGCTACTCAACTGGCGTTGCCGTCGGTGACTATGACAACGATGGTTTCGATGATCTTTTTGTCGCCGGATACGGCCACAGCAGTCTGTACCACAACAACGGGGACGGAACGTTCACCGATGTAACGGCTGCTGCGGGCGTAGTCGGTTCGGGCTGGGCGACGAGCGCTGCCTGGGTTGACTACGACAATGATGGGAAGCTCGACCTAGTCGTCGCCCGATACATGGAGTGGGATTTCGACGACATCTATTGCGGCCACCGCGAAGAGGGCTTCCGTTCCTATTGCCATCCCGATCTTTTCAAACCAGCCAGCGTGCTGCTGTATCACAATGATGGAAATGGCAAGTTCACCGAAGTGGCGGCGAAGTCGGGGATCAACAAACCTGGTAAGGGCCTCGGCCTAGCAATCGCCGACTACGATCACGATGGCTGGATCGATATACTGCTGGCGAACGACTCCATTCCTGAATTTCTTTTTCATAACAAGGGCAACGGAACCTTCGAAGAGGTGGGCGTGGTTTCCGGACTCGGGCTCGACGGCAACGGTACAACGTTTGCGGGCATGGGCGTCGACTTCGAAGATTACAATAACGACGGCTGGCCCGATGCGATCATTACAGATTTGGCAAATCAGAAATACGCCCTCTATACGAATGCCGGAGATGGAACATTCGATTACTCGACTCTGACGAGCGGTCTGGGAGCAATCAGTTTGCTGCATTCGGGATGGGGTGTTCGTTTCATGGATTATGACAATGATGGCTGGAAGGATCTTTTCGTGGTTCAGTCTCACGTCATGGATACGATCCAGGTCAACGAGCCCCACTTGCGCTATCGCGAATCTCCGTTGCTGTTGTGGAACGACAAGGGCCGGAAATTTGTGGATGTGTCAACCCAGTCCGGAGAAGTATTTCAACAAAAGTGGGCGGCGCGGGGCATGGCCATCGGAGACATCGATAACGACGGCAAAGTCGATGTTGTCATTACCGAAAATGACGGTTCGGCGTGGGTTCTGCGCAACGATACGCCAACCAGCAACCACTGGATCGCATTCAAACTGGTAGGCGTGAAAAGTAATCGAGATGGCATCGGAGCTCGAATCAAGCTCACGACTACGGCAGGCGACCAATATGCCACGGTCACAACCGCGAGCAGTTACGAATCCTCGAGCGACAAGCGGGTACACTTCGGATTGGGGCCGGCGAGCGGCGTGATTCAGGTGGAGATTCACTGGCCGAGCGGGTGCGTTCAGGTATTAAAGAACTTGCCCGCGGACAAAATTCTCACCGTGACTGAAGAGAACACTCCGGCCAAGTAGCGCGCGATGAGGACAATCGTGAATTTGTTCCGGACCTTTTGCTTATTCCTCGTTTTTACGCTGCAGTCCCTTGCCCAATCACCCTCGTTCGACCAAGCCCTGCAGTTGTTTCGGCAGAGCCGGTGGGCGGAAGCTGCCGCGGCATTTTCGGAGTGCGAGAAAGCCGATCCCGGCAAGACCGCTGCGCTCTTATATCGCGGAAAAGCGCTGCTGAATCTTGGACAGCTCCAAGACGCGCGTCCGCCGCGATCAAAAACTATAGACAGGTATATCCGCGGTCCGACGATGCCGCGTACTTACTCGCCTACATTCGATTCCGCCAAAACGAGCCAAAAGAATCTCTGCAACTATTCGCCGATGCCGCGCGCCTGAAAGATCCCACTGCCGATGACCTGAAGGTCGCCCTGAACTATGTATTGTTAGGCGACTACGATGACGCCGCGCACTATCTGGAACAATCTCTCGCCATGGATCCGGAAAACGTTGAAGCGCGCTACCATCTGGGCCGAGTCCGCTATCAGCAAAACCGCTTCCAACTTGCTATTGCCGCGTTCCAGGAAGTATTGCGGCGCGATCCTAACCATGTGAAAGCCGAGGACAATTTAGGGTTAAGTCTTGAAGCGACCAACCAGATCGATGCGGCGATCGCCGCTTATCGCAAAGCGATTGCCGCTTATCGCAAAGCGATTGCCTTGGACGAGCGATTGAGCGTTCATACCGAACAACCCTATTTAAACTTGGGAACTTTGTTGGCGAAAAACGATCGCGCCGAAGAAGCGATCCCGTTGCTGACTCGCGCGGTGGCCATCGCCCCTACTTCGGGGAAGGCACGCTTTCAACTGGCAAAAGCTTGTTTCGCTCTCAACCGCTTCGAAGATGCGCGCGGAGAAGCCGAAAAGGCTGTTAGTACCGATCCCAAAGATAGTTCAAGCCACTACATGCTGGGGCGAATTTATCAACGAATTGGCAAAGGCGACTTAGCTCGCGAGCAATTTCGTATCACGGAGCAATTGATTCAAGCGAAGAGTGCCAGCCCCGGCAGTGGGATGGCGTCAAGCATCAGTCAACACTAGTGTGGCGAATTTTGTTGCCCCGGTTTTGCGCGGTCCGGTCGTAATGTCTTAATTAGATTTCACCGATACGTACGTGCGTAATGTTCCTTATCGATGTTCATGAACGGCCACATCGCGATACGGCTCCCATCGACTAACCTGCAAGCTGCCGACTTAGCCTGCAGGAATGCAATTAGATATCCGCTACCCTCAACCAATTTATCGCACCGAGAAGCTGTAAACCGTGACCGTGTGATATCGCTCGCCGGGTTTCAACTCAGTGGTTGGGAAATCTGAATGATTCGGGGAGTCGGGGAAGCGCTGCGTCTCCAAACACAATGCAGCGTGTAACTGGTCCGGTTTTTCGCCCTTGCCTTTGATCGATCCGTCGAGAAAGTTACCGCTGTAGAACTGAATTCCTGGCTGATCGGTTAGAACTTTCAGCACACGCCCGCTCGTGGGATCGTAGAGTTCAGCGGCTTCCGACAACTTTCCGCCGCCGCTGTCCAGCACCCAGTTGTGGTCGTAGCCGCGCCCAAGGTGCAGTTGTTCATCGTTCACGCTGATCCGCGCACCAACTGTCGTGGGTTTGCGAAAGTCAAACGGGGTCGATTCAACAGATTTCAATTCGCCTGTCGGAATCAGGCCCGCATCCACGGGCGTGAAGCGAGAGGCGTGCAGCGTGAGCTGATGGTTGAGGATGTCACCTTCTCCAGCAAGATTAAAATAGGAATGATTCGTAAGATTGACCACGGTGTCTTTGTCCGTGGTGGCCGAATACTCGATCCGCAAATCGCCTTTGACTAGCGTGTAGCGAACCGTGGCCGACAGATTGCCGGGATATCCAGCCTCGCCGTCGTTGCTGAGATAACTTAGTTCCACGCCGTTTGTGATCGGCTTCGCTTTCCAGACCACATTATTGAAACCATGCGGACCGCCGTGAAGAGAGTTCTCGCCGTTGTTGAGAGGCAGTGAGTACTTTTTTCCATCAAGTGTGAAGCTGCCGTTCGCAATACGATTCGCATAGCGGCCAATGATCGCTCCAAAAAAGGCATCAGACGGACCGTTGAAGTTGGCGACATAACCGCCAACATCGTCGAAGCCAAGCACGACGTCGGTCGGCTTGCCCTGACGGTCAGGAGTTTTCAGCGAAACCACCACACCACCATATGTTGCGATGCGAGCTTCGTAGGCGCCGTCGATGAGCGTGAAAAGTTCCACCGGAGTTCCGTCCGGCAATTTACCAAAAGGCTGGCGTGTCACCTTCGTCTTGGCCTCCACAGTCAAGCTAACCACCGTTGAACATAGCGCGCCGATGACCATCGCTCGCAGGACTCTTTGAACGCTCATTACCGCTCCTCGTTTAGTTGGGCTACCGCGTCGCTACCGCCGATTCGGCCACCGACATTAATGTGGGCAGAACGTCGCCCAGATCGTTGCTGCCCCGTTGGCCGAGGGAAAAATATAACTTGCTATATAAAGGATAAAGCCGCTCGTACGTTCGCCGGGCTGAGTCATATGGTGAGAACGTGCGGTGGGAAGGGCAGATTTTATCCTGCGCGTCCTCGATCGTTTTGAAAATCCCGGCGGCTAGGAACGCGAAGATGGCTGACCCGAGACTAACGGCGCTTGTGCTCGGAACCAGCACTGGACGCCCAAGCACATTGGCATACACCTGGTTCAACACATCGTTCTTCTGTGGAATGCCGCCCGCGTTGATCACGCGTTTGATGTGTACTCCGTACCCGGCCATTCTGTCGAGAATCACGCGAGTGTGAAACGCCGTGCCTTCGATGGCGGCAAAGAGTTCATCCTGCGCAGTGCTCTGCAGGTTCCATCCTAGCGTGATGCCGCGCAGGTTCGGATTCACCAGCACGGTGCGGTCGCCATTGTCCCACGTCATGCGCAACAGGCCAGTCTGCCCCGCTCGATAATTTTCCAGGCCCGCGCTCAGCGTCGTCACATCCGTCGCAGCGCGCGTGGCAATCGCGCTGAAGATGTCTCCCACAGCCGAAAGTCCGGCCTCGATTCCGGTGCGCAGAGGATGGACGCTGCCTTCAACCACGCCGCAAACGCCCGGCACTAGATTGATCGACGGCGTGATTCCGATAATGCACGTCGAGGTACCGACAACATTGACCATGTCGTCGGTACGGCAACCCGCGCCAATCGCGTCCCAATGAGCATCGAATGCTCCGACGGGAATCGGAATGCCAGCCCTGAGTTCCAACTTCTCCGCCCAAAAAGCGGATAGCCTACCGGCGATCTGGTCGGAGGTGGCGAACTCACCATCGAGTTTCGCTCGTACTCCAGTCAAGAGAGGGTCTACTTTTACTAGAAAGCTTTCCGGAGGAAGGCCGCCGAGTTGCCGGTTCCAGAGCCACTTGTGGCCCATCGCGCAGATGCTGCGCTTCACTTTCGCGGGGTCGGTGATCCCGCACAGCGTGGCCGCCACCATGTCGCAATGTTCGAACGCGGAGGCAAACTGCGGTCGTTTATCAGGATTGTGCCGCAGCCAATGCAGGAGCTTGGAAAATCCCCACTCGGACGAGTAGATTCCCCCGCACCACTGAATGGCTTCCAATCCTTCGCGATGTGCCGCCTCGGTAATTTCGGCGGCCTCGCCCTTCGCGCGGTGGTCGCACCAAAGGTAATACTCGCCCAGCGGCTGAAGATCTTTGTCCACAGGAAGCACGGACGAGCCGGTGGTGTCCAGCGCAATGGCTTGCACCTGGTCTCCCGCGACGCCTGCCTTTTTCAGAACATCGCGCATCGCCGAAGATAGCGCGCGCATGTGATCGTCGTGGGACTGGGTGGCGTATTCCGGATCTTCACGCTTGCGGTGTAACGGATACTCGGCGACAGCGGAATCGATCAGTCCTCGTTCGCTGTCCACAAGAGCAACGCGAACGCTCAAGGTCCCGAAGTCGGCTCCCGCCACAATTGCCATTAGCAGGCTCCGTTTTCGCGGCCGTGATAGTGCATATTCCAACCGAGATACCGTGTCGTGGCTTCGTACACCGCGGAGGCGACGGTCGAGAGATTGGCAGCAACGTGGTGCTCGAAGCCGCGCTCACAAATGAACCGCAGCAACTGCTGAAGTTTTGGGATTTCGACCACGCCCGCGCCGACAAAGGTGTTCAACGGATCATCCGTGAATCGTCCTTCGCCCACGTAGCCACGCATTTCGCCGGCTGTATCGTCGGTGGAGAATCGTGCGAAGCTCATCTTCTCCGGCTTGATCAATCCCACACAGGTGCCGAAGGTGTTTTCCTTGCCGACCGTGCCGGCGATGATCTCTTGAAAATCCATCCTCACCGAGCGGAAGAAATGTTTCGGCAAGTTCGAACAGTGGAAACATACCGCCTTGTTCGGGTCCGCTCCATAGTTATTGTTCCAATCAAGCAGAGCCGAAGGAGTTTGGGACGCGAGTTGCAGCGCATGCATTCCCAGCACACCACAAATATCCACTTCGCAGGCGCTCGAGAGCAGCTCGTTGCTCATCATGCTCATGATGGTGCAGGGAACGACGCCCAGATTCTCTTCGATGGAGGTCCAGCACTGGACTGCACTGACCGCGACCTCGGTCGCGGCCATCCATTGGTCGACCACCGCGCCCAGCTTCGCCATCTTTAATAATGCGGGAGCCGGCACGCTGCCCGCGTCCACGTATTTGTGGATTTCCGCCAGCTTCGCTTGTGCTTGATCGTCTTTGTCTTTCATGCGATCAATGCGCCCCAGCACTTCGGAAAGATCAAGTGTCTCAATCGAGATGCCCTGCGATTCCAATATCTTTTCGCTATAGCGCACGGTGTTGAACGCCGCGGGGCGCGCGCCAATCGCCCCCACGCGCAGATTGCGAAAGCCGTTCACCACCCGGCATACCGCCGCAAACCATTCCAAGTCCTTGCCAAACTCGGGCGAGTCGGGACTCTCGGTGTGCTGCGTTGTGATGGAGTAAGGGATCCCGTACTGCCGCAGATTGTTGCAGGCTGACATCTTCCCGCAGAAGCTATCGCGACGAAACGCAATCGTCATCTTGCCGGGATCGTCCGGCGTAGCTTGAATCAGCACAGGCACGCGCAAATCCGCCAGCCGCAACGTGTCCGCGATCGCGCGTTCTTCGCCAAAGTTGGGCAGGGTGACAATGACTCCATCGATGTGCTCGCGATTGCGCTTGAACAAATCAGCGCAACGCCGTGATTCCTCCCGCGTCTCCACCGCCCCGTATTTACTTTGCTCTGGAGTGAGAGCAACCACCTCGATGCCGGCTTTGCCCAGCACCCGCAGCATCTCCTCGCGCCCACTCTTCGCCAGGTGATCGGGGAAGAATCCGCGATTGCCCACGATCAACCCCATCGTCATTTTCTTGTTTCCCATAAAACTCCCCGCTGCGAAATACTAAAATCGATTCATCTCTTACGAGGTATGAATCTGTTGCAATAAATCGTCTCAGCTAGCACGTCGATTCGCAGATAAATGCACCGGCCGGAGCAACTGTGGTCGCGCCGGCAACTGAGTCATTGCTTGTCCTTTGTTTGCCCATAAGATGCATTAGGGCCGTGCTTTCGGAAGTAATGCTTATCGCGCAACGCCTGTCCAGCTGGCTTTGCGGTTGAATCGATTGCCAGGGTGAAGTATGCCATTCGCGCAATCGATTCCAGAATGGCGGCGTGATGTGCCGCACTTCTCGCGTCCTTGCCCCACGCGAAGGGACCGTGATTCGCCACCAAAATCCCCGGGGTAGCTTCTGCACTGGTCTTTTGTAGGGCCTGCACAATCACGTGGCCGGTGTTCTTCTCATAGTCTTTGTCTTTCGCGATTTCGGAGTCGCACATGTCCGCAGTCACCGGTATCTCGCCATGGAAGTAGTCGGCATGCGTTGTGCCGAAGCATGGGATTGGCTTACGGGCTTGTGCCCATGCGGTTGCATACTCGGAATGAGTATGGGCAACCCCTCCGATCTCAGGAAACTCCTTATACAACACAAGGTGCGTAGCAAGATCAGAAGAAGGATTGAGGTTCCCCTCGATCCTGTTGCCAAGCAGATCAGTGATTACAAGGTGCTCAGGCCGCATCTCATCATAGGGAACTCCGCTGGGCTTGATCACGACCAGCCCTTCTTCGCGCGAGATTCCGCTGGCATTGCCGAATGTGTAGAGAACCAGGCCTCTGCGTACCAGTTCAAGATTGGCTTCCAAGACTTCTTCGCGTAATCGTTGAAGCATAAATAGTTTTCGATTTTAATAGCCCAAATAGATCGCAGTACCGCTCCGCAAGCGTACTTCAGTAATCGTTTACTCGCAATTGCGAAGATTATTCACCAGGCGACTCGCAATTGCAAAGGAATCTTCGGCTGCGGGCCGGGATAATGTTTCACCTTGTCGCGTTACAGCCCGCCATCGCACGAGCAAGGTTGCGTCGTGCCAAGCGCAACAAAAGACAAAGTATGGCGGAGAGGGTGGGATTTGAACCCACGATACCCGTTAAGGTATGTCCGCTTTCGAGGCGGATCGTTTCAACCGCTCACGCACCTCTCCGGATGAAAACAGCTATCAGCCATCAGCGACACCAAGATTCCTCGCTTCGCTCGGGATGACAAGGCGCTCTTGGAATGACACGCCTTACCAGATAGCTGATTGAGCCAATGACAAACGACTAACGACGGTTCTTAAAGAACGTTTGCAGCATTTCGGCGCATCGGCCAGCAAGAATGCCGCTCTGAACTTCCACTTTATGGTTCAGTTGCGGATGACTCAGCATCTGCATCACTGACCTGACCGAGCCAGCCTTGGCATCGTCCGCGCCGTAAACCAAGCGCTTGATGCGGGCATGCACCATGGCCCCGGCGCACATTGTGCACGGTTCAATTGTAGCAAAGAGCTCGCAGTCGGCCAGTCGGTGATTACCCACGGAGGCGCAAGCTTCACGCAGCGCCACAACCTCGGCATGCGCGGTGGGGTCGCAATCGCCGATGTTGCGATTCCATCCTCGGCCGATGATGCGCCCTTCGCACACCACGATTGCGCCCACTGGCACTTCGCCCGCTTCCAGCGCGCGCTGGGCGCAACGCAGGGCTTCCTCCATAAAAAGTTCATCTTGCGTGGACGTGGCTTTCCTCACTTCTTGGCGGATGCGAAGTTCATTGTAGCGATCTATCAGTCAATCGCGCTCTTCACCTTTAGGAAGATCATTATCCGATGGGTAACGGCGCGAACCGGTCTCATCGTTCTTTTGGGTGCTATATTGATCGTCGAGGAAATCGCGTGCCTCCCGACAAATTTCGTGTAGCCCTGGTGCAGATGTCTTGCGGGCCTGAGCCGGAGCAGAATCT
>Ga0207074_1034_pt1 | contig 23633 bp, 18 predicted proteins | sample Alteio_BWMinHeat_66_FD_153567 | JGI IMG/M metagenome (GOLD analysis project Ga0207074, IMG submission 153567) | Enriched cells from forest soil in Barre Woods Harvard Forest LTER site, Petersham, Massachusetts, United States -... | ecosystem: Environmental > Terrestrial > Soil > Temperate forest >...
CGTGCTCCAGCGAGCAGCCGATGTCGAGACGCTGGGCGACGGGAAGAGTCGCTAGGGCGGTTTTGAGGTTGGCTGAAAAGGTCGGGGGAGTCCAGACGGAACTGGTGGCTAGCAGTCCCGCCAGCATCTTGCGCGTGCGGAGGAGAGTGCGGACGGACGCGGCTTTTTCACCGGCGTCGCGGAGCCATTGGCGGGAGAAGGTCGGCTTCACTTCGAAGACTGCGTAGATGCTCTCGGCGGGCAGGTGAAGGCCGGAGGCGTGCGGGAACAGGGGCGGGGAACTGAGGTTGTCGAAGATCGCGATGTCGATTTGGCGGGAGCGGCGGCCGGAGGAGTCGATCACGAAGGCGGGGGCGGCTCGGTAGCGCTGGGGGAGATAGCGGTGGAACATTTCCAGCCAGTGGTGTTCGGTGGCGTGGCCGGCAGCCGAGGCGTGCTCGAAGAGTCGGCCGACGGAAAGCTGGGCTAGCATTTCGAGTTGGACGCGGCGGAAGACTTCGGCGAGGTCGATTTGGCCGGAGTCGGAGTGGCGGGGCATGAGGCGAGTTGAGGATACGCTACGAGCGGAGCTGGGGAGGGGGAGTGGAGGTGGTAAGAGTCGGGGAGATGGGGAGTTGAGCGGGGCCACACGCACGCGACGCTGGCAGGCGACAAGATCGCCTGCGCTACTTCTTCGGGCGGGAAAAGATCCAGTCGTAGAGCACCGGTAAGAGAAGCAGTGTCAGAAGCGAGGAGCTGAAGAGTCCGCCGATCACTACGCTCGCAAGTGGGCGTTGCACTTCTGCGCCGGTTGACGTGGCGAGCGCCATCGGGATGAAGCCGAAGCTTGCGACGAAGGCGGTCATCAGAACGGGGCGGAGTCTGCGCCGGGCTCCTCCTAAAACTGCTTCTCTGGAGGGGTAGCCGGCTTGCGAGAGTTGGTTGATGGAGCTCACTAGGACTACTCCGTTCAGCATCGCGACGCCGAATAGCGCGATGAAGCCGACGCAGGCGGATAGATTTAAGTTCATGCCGCGGATCCACAGGGCGGCGACTCCTCCGACTAGCGCGAAGGGGACGTTGCCGACTACGAGTAGAGCTAGTTTGGCGGACGAAAATGTGAAATACAGCAAGATCGAAATTAGCGCGATTACGATGGGGACGATTAGCAGGAGCCTGCGAGTGGCTCGGTCCTGATTCTCGAACTGGCCACCGTACTCGATGAAATACCCCAAGGGGAGCGAGACTTCGCGATCGATCTTGGACCTGACTTCGGCGACGAAGCTTCCTAAATCGCGCGAGCGCACGTTCGACATCACGACGATACGGCGCTGACCCTGCTCGCGATTGACTAGCTCGGGTCCGCGATTGACTTGGATGTGGGCGACCTGTTCCAGAGTCACTTGTTCGCCGGCGGGGGCGCGGAGGACGATCTTGCGCATGGCATCGGGGTCGGTGCGGTATCGCTGGGGGAGGCGCAGGGCTACGGTGTAGCGTTTGGGTCCGTCGATCACTTCGGAGATTAGGTCGCCGGAGCCTCCGCTGGAGACGGCCTCTTCGACGTCGGTTACATTTAGGCCGTAGCGAGCCAGGGCGGATCGATCTACGCGGACGGAGAGCTCGGCTACGCCGGAGGTTACTTCCATCTGCGCATCGGCTGCGCCGCGGACGCTGGAGACTGCTCTTAAGACTTGTTGGCCGAGGGCATCTAGCTGGCGGAAATCCTGACCGAAGACTTTGATCGCGAGGTCGGCCTTGACGCCGGAGATGGTTTCGTCGATGCGCATGGCCATGGGCTGAGTGAAGCTGTAGGCGACGCCTGGAATGTTGTCCAGCTCTTTCGCGACGGTCTCGATTAGCTCTCCTTTGGTGTGGAAGCGAGTCCAGGTGTCGATGGGCTTCAACAGGAGATAGGTGTCGCCTTCGTTGATCCCCATGGCTTCGGTGGCGAAATCGGGACGACCGATTTTGATGACGACGTCGGCGATTTCGGGAATTTGGCGGAGGCGCTGCTCGATTTGTTTGCTAATCGCCACGGATTCGGTAAGGGAGATGCCGGGGAGTTTGCGGGTCTCGACGAGAATGGCGCCTTCGTCGAGCTTGGGCATGAACTCGGTGCCGATGAAATACAGGGAGGTCAGGGCGGCTCCCAGAAGCAGCACCGCGACGGCGGTGGTCAGAATCCGTTGGTTCATGGCAGCGGTGAGAACGCGGATATATACACGGCCGAGAGCTTCGACCCATCGTTGTTCTCCAGAATGAGTTCGGCCTTTCGCGATCCCGCGGCGAAAGCTCACGGACGCGAGCATCGGGACCATGGTCAGCGCGAGGAGCAGGGAGCCGACCAGGGCGGCGCATACGGTAATGGCCATGGGTCGGAACATGCGCCCTTCCAGTCCTTGCAGGAATAGGATCGGCAAGTAGACGGCGATGATGATGACAACGGCGAAGGTCATGGGCCTTGCAACTTCCCTGGATGCGTGCCTCACGGATTCGAGCGGGGGCTCCTGGCCGTGCTGCTCACTCAAACGGTGAACGGAGTTCTCCATCATGACGACGGCTCCATCGACGATCATTCCGAAGTCGATGGCACCGAGGCTCATGAGGTTCGCGCTGATGCCGAAGAGGCGCATTCCGAGAAAGCTGATCAGCATTGAAAAGGGGATTACTGCGGCGGTGATGAGGGCGGCTCGTAAGTTTCCAAGAAATAGAAGGAGCACCACGGTGACCAGAATGAAGCCTTCGAACAGGTTCTTTTCGACGGTGTGGATCGTTCCGTCAATTACGTACGACTGATCGTAGAAGGGCGTAATCTTCACGCCATCCGGCAGGCGCAGGCTCGCGATGCGCTCCTTGACTCTTTCGATGAGGCGCTTCCCGTTTTCGCCCTTGAGCATGATGACCATCCCGGATACGGTTTCGCCGTTGCGCAGCGTCGCTCCTTCGGGCGGCGCGGATCCGATGCGGATATCGGCAACATCGCGCAGGAGGGTTGGCGTGCCCCGGTTCGACGACAACACGATGTTTCCGAAATCGTTGGTGGTCACGGCGCGGCCCCCACCGAGCAAGGTGTACTGCTCCGACGCGTGTTCGATGTAGCCGCCGCCGAAATTGGTGTTGTTGGCCTCCACTCGTTGGGCGACGTCATGAAGTGTGAGGCCATATTGTTCGAGAAGCGCCGGGTCGACTACGATCTGGAATTGTTTGGTCTGGCCGCCCCAGGCGTTGATTTCGCTCACGCCGGGAAGCGTGCGAAGCTGCGGCTTGATCACCCACTCATGCAGATCTTTCAGATCCATGGGGCTCATGGGACCGGTGAGCGTGTACTGATAGAGCTCGCCGAAAGCGGTTGCGGGCAGACCTAGCACGGGTTGAATGCCGCGTGGCAGCGTGGTCGAGATCTGTTGCAATCTTTCGGCTACCAATTGGCGCGCAAAGTACATGGAAACGGAGTCATCGAATACGATGGTAACCATCGAGAGGCCAAGCTTCGAGAGCGATCGGACTTCTTGTTTATCCGGCAGGCCTAGCATGGCGCGCTCGATTGGATACGTGACGAGCTGTTCGACTTCTGTGGGTGGAAGCGAGGGGGCGTCGGTTACCACCACGACCTGGTTGTTGGTGAGATCCGGGAAAGCTTCGACAGGAATGGTGTAGAGGGCATAGCCGCCTCCGGCTAGGAGTGCGAAGACGCCCATGAATACGAGCCAGCGATGCGCGAGTGTGACGTCGATAATCCGATGGAGCATGGGGCTACTCGCTTTCCAGGCTCGCTTTGAGCAGTTGAGATTTGAGAACGAAACTTCCCCGCACGACAACCTGATCACCGGCCCGGATGCCCTCGAGGATCGGTGTTTTGCCGCCGGAGGTCTCGCCGGTTTTGACGGGCCGCACCGCGAATCGTTGCGGGGCAGTGCGCACGAACACGACATCCTGGCCGTTCACCTGTTGCAGGGCATCTGACGGAACCATCAACATTGGCTTGCCGCTGCCCACGGGAATCTCGGCATCGGTCAGCATTTCGGGGCGCAGGATGTTGTTCGGATTGCTGAGCGCGATGCGGACCTGCATCATCCGCGTGGCGGGATCGAATTGCTGACCGAGATTGGCGATCTTGCCGGATATCCTACCGGGTATACTGCTGCGGTCTCCCACCAAGACGGACGCGGACTGTCCAATTCTGAGCTTGCCGAGATCCTCCTGGTGTACGGAAGCAAGCATCCAGATGTTGGCAAGATCTCCGATGACAAAGGTGACGGATTCCGGTTGCACGGTTCGGCCGGGCGTGACGTTTTTCTCCAGGATGTAACCATCCGCGGGAGCGATGATGGGGACTTCGTCTTCGGTTTCATCGGTGCGATTTGGCGACGGATCGGCGGGAACCTTCAGGTCGTCCTCGAGTAGGTCCTTGGTACGGTCGACTTCAATCTCCGCTTTCTTAATCGCCGCCTGACTGTTCAGCAGGTCCTGCTGGGCCAGTTCTACTTGTTGCGACGAGCCAGCCCTCAATTCCAGGAGCTTGCGGGCGCGATCGACATTCCTCTGTGCCTGGGCTGCGGCGGAAACGGCGCGCTCCCGCTCGGAAACGGCGGCGCGATATAGCGCGCGAGAATCGCGAACCTCGTCGGCGTGATAGCGCGCCAGGATTTGACCTTTCTCAACGCGATCGCCTAAGCCGGCATAGACTTTGGTGACAGAGCCCACGGTGCGGACGCCCAGCCGCCAAGTGCGGTTGTCATCGATCGCGATACGACCTTTCACGCGAAGCAGGTCGGGTTGAGATGAAACCGACGCAGTCCGGGTCTCGATCATGGACGCGGCCTGATCTCCGGGGGGAAGGACTACTTCGTTCCTGGAAGATTTGGTTTCCGCTGAGGCGTGCGGTTCTTCCGTAACAGGATCGCGGCGGTTGCACGCGGAGAGGCACGCGAACGATACGAGGACAAGAACAAGATTGTGTTTCATTGTAAGATCCCTTCCGCGGCTTCTAATTTCGCTACGCTCTGCCAGTAGTCCGCCATTCCCCTGGCCCAAGCGACATCTGCATCCAGGCGCGCGCGCTCGGCGTCCAGAAAGCGGAGCAGATCGAGGCCACCTTCTGTGTAGGCGGCCGAGGCGATTTGAGAAATGGTCGCGGCGTGTTCCCGAAGCGGCTGGAGCGCATTCAATGCCTGGGAGCGCCGCAATTCAAATTCCTGGAGCGCTCCACTATATTCCATGCGCACATCGTTCTCAACAGCCGCTAATAATTCCTGACGGCGTCGAACCTCAGCCTCCGCCGCAGCCCGGTTTCCCTGGTTTTTGTCGGTGAAGGGTAGAGTGATCCGCACGGAAACGATGGCTGTGTTCACGCCCGACACGGTGTCTGGGAGCTGCGTGCGCTTGTACCCGTAAGTGAGGTTTAGGTCGGGACGGGCGGCGACATCCTGAAGCTTGCTGTTCGCTCTGGCTTCATCGAGGAACGCGCGCGCAGTCTTGATCTCGGCACGCTGAGCAAGCACCTCCTCAATCCCGAGCGGCTGGATCGACCTATCGAGGGCGAGCGATTCGCTCAAGGAGAGATCGGCAAATCCAGTCCTGCCCATTTCTTTCAGGAGTTCGATCCGGGCGCGATCGGCGTCGATCGAAGCCAGGTTGGCGGAGATGCTCAGTCGTTCTTGCTCCAATCGCACCCGAAGCAGGTCCTGCTCGGCAATGGCTCCGGCACTGAGTTGAGCGGCGTGGTAATCCACGATCTTTTGAAAGTTGGCCAGCATGGTCCGCAAGATATCCCGAACTTCCTGCGATCCACGGGCGGCCCAGTATGCGAGCCTCACTCGTCGAGAGACATCCCAACGCGCAAGATCGTACTCAGCCTGAGTCCGGAGGACGGCCTTGTCCGCGACCGCGATTCTCTGGGTTCGTTTTCCCAATACGTCCAGAGGCTGGTTGATCATCGCGAGCGTATCTACGTCGCGGCTATAGGTCTGGCCGGGGCGCAGATTCTCGTTCTGGAACTGAAACTCCGGATTTGGGCGCAGGCCGGCCTGTCGCCGCAACCCTTCCGCTGCGGAGATGCGCTCGGACTCCGCGCGCAACGAAGGCCGCGATCGTAGCGCCTGATTGATCGCTTCGCTAAGACTGAGCGTCGACTGACCCCAGCCTACGGCTGGACCGAGCGCGGCGAGCAAAAGCGCAGCTCGGATTTCCGAGAGCAAATACTTTTGATTCACAAGTCACCTTCCACAAGATGCAGAAAATATTCTCGGTGCGGAGATTCCGCGCCGGGGCACACGAATCGTGAGTCCTAAGGAAGGTTAGGCGGGAGGGGCGCGAGGATTGGAGCGGTCGACTACGGGTGGGTCGTTAGCGCATTCGTCGACTGATTCCACGGGGGCGTAGGAGGACGAAGATATGGGCACATAAACGTTCCCACGTTCAAGCACGAACGGCTGAAAAATGGGTGCAAACACGAGCGTGAACGTGTCCAGCGATTGAACATTCGCGTGATCGTCGTTATGGTCGATTTGTGCGCCGTGCGCATCACTATGCGAATGGGCAAGCCCATAGAAATGGGCGTGAACCAAGGCTGAATGGTCTCCGTCGGCGTGGACGTGTTGGAATGGCGCAAGGCCGTAAGCCAGTGCGAGGGCCAAGCACGTCTGTAGCGCGGCAACGCGACGCATCTTCTTACAGTCTATCCGCTTATCATGATCTTGTGGATTCCAGTGCTCGCTTACCTTTCGAGACTCTGTACCTATCGGTCAGAGTATCGTGGTGGGTTTGTGGCCCTTTACTTCGATCATACTAGGTCTCACTGCTGTACCTAGCTCTCCCGGAGGATACCTGATTCATGACGTTTTCCCACTTGGACTTGTTTTTTGGGCAACTTTGCGCGGATCGATCCTCTGGACAGTGGCCACGGGAATCATCTTGTTGGCGCGCTCCATTCGGCCCACGAGGGAAATAAAACTGATGCTCGGCGCTGGGTTGGTCGTCGCGATCTACGGAGGATTCCTCTTGGCAGTGTAAAACCTTCCATCACAAGACAATCCGGTGCTCCGTAACAAATCGATCCATCCTTACGCCGCCCTGTCCCAGACGAGACGGGTGCTGCTGTCCACCGAGTACTGGTCCTCTTAGTGCCGAAATCTGGGTTCCTGCATCTTGACCCGACTGCACTTGGGACACTTCCACTTGCGTTTTTTATGGTAGATATGACCCTTCAGTTCCTTCATTCGAAGTTTGCAACGCTTGCAGGTCATGTGATTCCAGGATCGCACTCGCAGGATCGGACCGACACGAGGAGGAGGATCGCATCTTCGCTGCTGTGACCCTAAGTCGAAGTCGAACCCGATACCCGACACCCGACACCTTGACTCACTCCGATATGGCTGCGAACGCGTGGTCGCAAGCCGGAGTATTAGTTGGACTTAGACTAAACCCAACTTCGCCGAACCCCTGAGGGATCGGCACACGTCAAAATGGGAGTGTGCGCTGTAAGATCACTGTTAACGATGCTGGCGGTGGCCGCGCTCGCGGACGCCCAGGGCGCCGCCAATCGTTATGCACTTATCCTTGAAGATGCTCCGGTAGCGAAGGAGTTTTCCCGCGGCCGCATTGCGGCCGGTGAGGCGGGCAACTATAGGAGCTCGGTCGAAGAAAAGCAGCGGTCGCTGCGGGACGAACTCGGACGCCGTAACATTCGGGTATCCGGATCGGCCAGCACCGTGATGAACGCCATTTTTGTGGCGAGCGCTCCCGCGCGGCTGGACGAACTAAGAGCTCTACCGGGCGTGGTGGGCGTCCTCCCGGTACGGAAGTACAAACGCAAACTCAATAGAGCCCTCACACTGGTGAACGCCCAAGGGGCATGGAACACACTGCCGGGCGGTTTCGAACAGGCGGGATTGGGCGTGAAGATCGGGATTCTCGATACGGGAATCGACCAGAACCACGCCGCCTTCCAAGATGCGTCGTTGTCCATGCCGGCGGGCTTTCCGAAATGCAATGGCGCAGATTGCGCCTTCACCAACAACAAAGTGATCGTCGCGCGCAGCTACGTCCGTCAGTTGGGCGCGGGCAGTGACCCATTGAATCCGGCGGCCGATTCCCGGCCGGACGATTTCTCGCCGCGCGACCACAGCGGTCACGGGACCGCCGTCGCCTCGGCGGCCGCCGGATACCATAACGCGGGTCTAGTGGCGATTTCAGGAGTCGCGCCAAAGGCCTACCTGGGCAACTACAAGATTTACGGTTCGCCCGAGATTAACGATTTCACCAGCGACGACGTGATTATTCTTGCGCTAGACGACGCGGTGAACGACGGGATGGATATCGTCTCTTTTTCGAGCGGCGGTCCGGCGTTTACCGGGCCAACCGACAGCGGGGCTAGCTGTGGCAACCCCACTGGAGTAGCGTGTGACCTGGCGGCGCAGGCCTTTGAAAATGCAGCGGAGGCGGGGCTGGTGATCGTATCCGCGGGCGGTAATGAGGGCGACCTCGCCAACCCACTCACGTTCAATTCGATCGACTCACCTGGCGATGCGCCGTCGGTCATCTCGGTGGGAGCCACCACCAACTCCCACGAGTTCGCCGAAACCGTCAACGTTCCCGGGGTGGCCGCTTTGCAGAATATAGCGACCAATACGGGCGACGCATTCGTTGCTCCCGGAGTCACGCGCGGGCCCTTGAGCGACGTGGCGATGTGGGGCGGCGGCACGTTAGGTTGCAACGCTCTGCCCTTCGAAGCGATGGTCGGCCAGATTGCGCTGATTCAACGTGGAAGCTGTACGTTCGAGACCAAGGCTCAGAATGCAATCGGCGCGGGCGCGGTTGGGGTGATATTTTATATGGCGGATTCGTCGCCTCCGTTTTCCTTTTCCGGGATGAGCAACTTTTCGGTGCCGGGTGTGATGATTTCGCTGGCCGATGGCCAGAATCTGCGCAGTTTCATCGACAGCCATCCTTACTCGCTGGTGGACATCGATCCGCACGGCATCGAACTCAGCGCGTCCAACTCCAACCTGGTCGCGAGTTTCTCTTCGCTCGGCCCCGCGGCCGACGGAACGCTGAAGCCCGACTTGGTGGCCGTGGGAGGGAACGAAAACGTTACCGGGACCGGGAGCGTTTACCTGGCCACGCAAAAATACGATCCGCTCGGAGATATGTATAGCGCCGACGGCTATGCCAACGCCGACGGGACCAGTTTCGCCACGCCCCTGGTTTCAGGCGCGGCCGCGCTGGTGAAGCAGCAGCATCCGCAATTCACGGCCGCGGAGATCAAGTCCGCCCTGGTCAACACCGCCACCACCGACGTGACGGCGGACGATGCCGGCAACACGGCCGATGTACGCTGGCTGGGTGCGGGAAAACTCTCGGCGGCAAACGCCGTCGCAACCACGGTGACCAGCACGCCGAGCACGATTTCTTTCGGAGTCATACGAGCCGGCGTCCTGCCGGTTGCCCGCCAGTTGACCATCGCCAACTTCGGAACGGGCACGGTGAATTTCTCGCTGGCGAACGCGCCTGCCGTGAACAGCACCGCGAGCATCGCGATTAACCCCAGTAGCGTAGCCGTGCCCGCGGGTGGTTCACACGTCGTCACCGTGACGCTGTCCGGCTCCCTGCCGGCAGCGGGAGTTTACTCCGGAGCCATCACGGTGCAAGGCGGCCCGATCGCGCTTCGCATCCCCTATCTTTATATTTCTCCAAACGGCGCCTCTTCCGACATGATTCCGCTGAGCGGCGCTGGTTTTGACGGAACTGTGGGTAGCGGAATTCCGGACGGAGTCATGGCGTTCAAGCTGGTGGATACCTACGGTGTGCCGATCGCCAACACCCCTGTTTCGTGGAGCGCGCAAGGAGGTGGAAGCCTGGCTGCAACTGACACGCGGACAAATACCTACGGCGTGGCGACGGCTCAGCCGATTCTAGGATCCACACCAGGCAACTATTCGTTCACTGGCTCGGCTGGTGGACTGAGTTACACATTCAGCGGAACGGCGCGGGCGCAGCCGATCTTCCTCTCGAACCAGGTGGTAGATGCGGCCAGTTTCCAGCGCGCGCTAGCGCCCGGCTCTTACATCACCATCTTCGGATCGGGCCTCAGCGATTCCACCGCCAGCGCGGCCTCCGTCGTCTTGCCGGTGGCCCTCCAATTTGTCAGCGTCTCGTTTGACGTGCCCTCGGCGAACCTCAGTATTCCGGGACGCCTTCTGTATGTTAGTCCGAGTCAGATTAACGTCCAGGTTCCCTGGGAACTGGCGGGCCAAATTTCGGTACAGATGAAGGTGACGGTCGATTTCTCCACCAGTAATGTCGTCACCGTTCCGCTTGCGCCCGTATCCCCGGGCTTGTTCGAAATTTTCGGCTATGCAGGCGCGATTCACTCGGATTTCAGCTTGGTCAATGCGAACAGTCCGGCCGCACCGGGCGAAATGGTCCAGCTTTTCGCTAACGGACTCGGGCCTGTGACCAATCAGCCCGCCACCGGCGATCCGGCTCCGAGTAGCCCGCTCGCGCAGACTGCCACGCTGCCTGTGGTGACCATCGGCGGCCAGCAGGCCATGGTCACACTAAGCGCGTTGCTCCCCGGATCCAGTGCGGTGTATGCGTTGAATATCGTGATCCCACCGTCCCTCGCTCCGGGAACCTATCCCACCACGGTATCCATAGGCGGACAAACTTCGCAGGCGCTGAACATCGTGGTGAGAGGGAGCAACGGGAGCGCGGTCTGTTTGAACTTACCTAATTGCAGCTTGCTGTTGAGCGCCGCAAGCAACAAAACCACGTCCGCGGTGACCGACATCGTTAGACAGAGCTCGACGGCTACTAGTGAAGTGAGTGTGACCTTCCAGCGGGGTCCGACGGCGCACCTAAGCATGACCGGCCAGGGACAGTTTAGGACCGACGGTCAGACACTCGCATTGACAGCGCCAAAGGATGGAGGCGCGATGGTGGATTTGATCAGCACGAGCACACACGGCGGCGGAGGGATCACCACCTATGTATGGAAGAGCAACGGCACCCCGATTTGCTCGAACTCGCCCAATTGCAGCTTGCCGTTCAGAACTGCCAGCAACACCATCACCCTCACCGTGACCGACAGCGATGGGCAGAGCTCGACGGCGACTGGTCAAGTGAATGTGACGACCAAAGAATAGACTAGCTGGAAGCGAAATTCAAGCTTACCGGTCTTTCGCTGGTCGGGCGTCTGCGCACTTACAACCGTCAGCAAAGCCGTTGCTAGGGCGATTCGCGGAAGCTGTGTGTCGGCTCCCATGCGTCCTCCGTAGTCCCTTCATCGATTATGCCTCACTAGGCCGTCTAACCGCGACGCGGAATGCGAATCAAACAGTGAAACTGAAGATTGAGCCCTGGCGGCACGATGTCCGATATCGGTCCGGCTCTTCAGGTGTCTCAAATTGCGCGTTTAATCCCAGTTCTTCACTTGTGGCCAGAACTTGCTCAGGGGTTGCTTCAGCCCCTCACAGTAGTACACGTCGAAACGCTGGTGGGGCATCGAGTACTGATGCGACACGCGCGCGACTTTGCGGAAGGTGGTGAAAATCTCAGCCATCCGCTCCGGTCGGTCGGCCATGACGATCATACTCTCGCCGGTGTATCCGTGTGGGCCCCACAGGTAATAGCTCTGATGTCCGCTAATGGCGCTGCCTTCGGGAATTCCGTACTTCGGCCCGAACAGATCGATGGCGCCGGCCTGCCCGTAGTTCTGCCCGAAAACCGCGGTCTTGGCGCGCACGTTCGGAGGTAGGCTGTTGTATGCGCCTGCCACTGTTGCCGCCATCTCTTCCCAGCCGAACTGGTCGGCGAACAACTGCGGCAGCGGTCCGAGTTGGTGGTTTTCGATGCGCGGCTGCTGTAGATGTGTAGCCGCCGTGTAACGAATATAGGTCTCGGGCGGCAGCAGCGGAATCACCGACGGCGCCAATAGTGCGCCCATCAACACCATCAGGGTCACGTACGCCGGCTTGATCCACTGCCAACGCAGTTCCGTCAACCACTGTTCCCACGCGACACTCCCGGCCGCGAACAGAATCGGGTACGCGGGGAACAGGTAGTAGATGCGGGGGCTGAGCGCCATGATGACGGCTGCCGTCACCGCGCAGGCCCATCCGAGCACTCGAAACCGCTTTCCTTCGTGGTGGAAGAAGAGATACCACAAGCCTGCCAACCAGATCGGCACACTCAACGGAAGCATCGCCAAGCTTTCCTGAACCAAAAACGTCAATGGTGAGAGTGCCACGTCCCTGCCGCTACGGCGGATATTGGCCTGCAGTTCCAGGAAAGGGAAGTGGTTTTGGATGTTCCAGAGCAGGTTGGGCAGGAAGATCAGAAACGCGATCGTGCCGCCGACCCAGAACCACGGTGAGCGCAGCCAACGGCGATCGCGCGTCAGGACGATCCCTGACACAATGCCGAAGCCAAAGATCAGCATCGAGTATTTGTTTTCCAACCCGAGGCCCGCCATTACGCCGAACCACACCCAGAGCTTCGCATTCCCGGTCCGGATGATCCGCAGCACAAGATAGGCGCAGCCCATCCAGAACAGCGGCTCGAAAGCGTTCATCGATAGGAAGTGGTCCACCGCTAGAACGCCTGGCGCTAGCACCAAACACAACGCCGCCAGACCCTGGGCAAACCTGGTGCCGCCCAGCTCGCGGGCAATCATGCCAGTAAGCACCGCAGTACCCGCGCCAGCGAGGGCTGCAGGAAACCGGATGGCGGACAGCGAATCGCCCAAGACCGTCCGCGCGATCCGTGCGATTACCGCGATCAGGGGTGGCTGATCCACGTAGCCCCAATCGAGATGCCGGGCGCACGCAAGGTAATAAAGTTCATCGACGAAGTAGCCGTAGCGGCGTCCCGCATACAAGTGCAGCGCGAGTTTCGCGGCGGCGATGAAAGTTACTGCCAGCCCCGCGCCGACGAGCCATGGCTTGCGGATTTCCTCGGCTTGGCCGTCGTCCATTCGTACATTGTATGTATTTGAGCAACTCTCGGACGGCTATGGCGACGTACCCTGTCCTTCAAGCGGAAAACGCAGATCCAGTGAACCTGACCGTGCCTGTATCGAGCATTGCCGCCTTCCTTCCGATCCAGACCAGAAATGGATACAATGCTGGATTGACGTAAAACGATTAAGTGTTCAAATAGCTCGAATCAACTCGTAACATTGTGGGCGACTAGGAACTCGTAAAACATCTCAGGCCCTGGGCCAAAAAAGGTGGTACAAGCATGCGAGGAATCAATGAAGTGCTTCTACACCGCGCAGTACGACGAATCGCAATTTTGTTGACGGCGATAAGCAGCGCCTGGATTGCGTGGGGCCAAACACAAACAGAGCCCTCGTGGCCGGTGCAGTTTCAGGTAGTCCAGAGCGAGGCCTCCACCTTTGTGTTTTTCGTGCATCAACCCGGCGCGATTGACGTGCAGGCTACAACGCAAGGGGCGCCCGCGAAATTGATTTTAGTCGGACCGCTGCCCCAGCCGGTTCAGCAGGTCGGGAGCGGCAACCTTAGGTTGACCTACAATGTAACGGCCGCGGACGTGCAGCGCGGTTCCGTGTGGGGCGTCCGGATCATGGAAGCCAGTCCTCTTTCCCCGATACTGAACCAGCCTCTGCGGACGACGATTTCGGGCAGTGTGGTGGTACGGCACCCTCCGGCAGATCCCCAGCGCGCACAGGCGGAGATCCAGCGAACAAAGACAGTTGTCCAGCAGGGCAGGGCGCAGCCAGTACAGCCCAGGCCGGACACCTTGACGCCGAAAAAGGCCGCCTACGCGAAACTACTGGCGGACCAGCAGGCGGTCCAGAAACAGCAGCTCACCACGATGATCGTTCGACGGGCTCCTGCAGGACCAAGCAAGTTGCCACCGGCATCGCCCCTGACGCCGGGCGCCGCCCGGACTCCGCCATCGGTAAGGACAGGAGGGGGCGGTCAGAATGGCGGGGGTGGAGGCAACGGTCCGGGAGGCGACGTGGGCGGCGGTACCGCGCCTGCGGCCGTACCCCAAATCACGAAGCTGAGCGCCAATCAAGGCAAGCCAGGCGATGTACTACTAATCACTGGCTCCGGGTTCGGTTCTAACACGGGCGAGGTCCATTTCATCATCAACAGGGGAATGGACGCGAAAGCGACGGTCATCGACTACTGGAGCGACAACCAGATCATGGCCTACGTGCCCGACGCGTCGGGGATTCTTCCGTTCCCGCAGGGGCAGATGTACGTCCAGCCGGCGGGGGGACAGAAGAGCGCTCTGCTGGCATTTTCGTTCTATCCAGCACTGGATTTCGCTCAACTGCTTCCGGACTACAATACCAGTGACATGAAGCTCGACCCATATGGGATCGACAGTCTTTTCCCCATTTCGCATGTAGATAGCGGAGATCTGTTCCCACGCGCGGGTTATGACGTCTTTTATCCCAAGACATCCCTCAAGAATGGGTGGGTCGTCGATTCGGTCGACGTCCAGTTGCTGAGACAGCACTGCCAATACTTCGGTGATGCGAACGCCAACCTAGTCGCCGCCGTTATTGGTTCGCCTTCACCGTATGTGCAGGTGCGCTGGTGGCTGAATTCTGCATGTGACGTTCAATACAAGCCGATTATCACCATCAAGGGGCCGAAGGGAGTGCCTTACCAGTAATCCGGACTGGGGGCGTGAGGTATAGGACACAAGAGTTTCGACGATCCTGAGAACCCGACGCAACTGGTGCGTTCTCTTTCTGCAGATTCTTCAGCTTCTCTCCGTATTCCTTCCGTGGCATTGGTACCGGCGTCAATGCCTCCTGGTTCCGTGCTGCCTGGTTCGGTGCTGCGCCGCATTGTTTGGTTTTGGTAGCGTATTGATCGGGAGGAACGGAATTGGACTGGAACTCGATTGCCAAACTTTCGCGGGAGGCTTTCCGCGAGGCAGTGAATGAGTGGATCGGCAAGGCGCGGATTCAAGGTGGGAAGGTGAGCGGACCCGCCGCCATCCTCACTCCCGGCTCGCTGGTCAGCGACGTAAACATCGAGATGAGGGTGGTTCAGATCCTGGCACGTTCGCAGGTGCCATGGGGAATCTCAGAGGCTCTAGCGAGAGTTCTGGCGGCGGCCTGGAACGAGTGGGCCGCCGGCTTCCAAATCCACGTTCCGAAGGCTTATCCATCCTTGGCGGCCGTTCCCGGACCATTCGCCCGGCCAACACCGGCGGCCGAGGCGCCCTCGCTTTCTCAGGGGAGTTCCGGGGGGGAATTTGCTTTGAAAGCACCGCTCCTGGCGAACAAACTGGGATCGGCTCTTCGGATGTACACAACCGAAGCTCAGGGAATTCCGGACCAAGCGATGAAGGGCCTCGCTGAATGGGTCGACGCCAGCTTCAACGAGTGGAGGAGTCTCGTGAAACTGAGCGGTCTGATGGGAGGAGGATCTGTCCCAACCTTTGCGCCCCCCTACGTACCGGTAGGGCCTGTGGTCGCGGGAGTAAACGTCAGCGTAGGTTCCCTGTTTGCCGGGCCTCGGTTTGGCAAGGTCGTTTTCTAGCGCCAGTCTTCGATGAAAGTTCTGCTCCTCAATCCGCCGTCCCCCGAACAACTCGGATCGCCGCTGCTCGGTTTGCAGTATGTCGCGGCGTCCCTTCTGGCTCGCGGGTGCGAGGTTCGGGTCATCGATGCGGCTGCGCGTCACTTCCCATACGACTCCGAGTGGATCGCGAAGGAGGCGGAGTCGTTCGCTCCCCGGATCATCGGCGTCAGTCTCTTTACCCGGTGGATATGGCATGCCTACGGTCTGGTCGAGCGGCTGAAGAAGGGTTCCTGGCTGCTGGTCTCGGGCGGCGCGCATGCGACGATTCGTCCCGAAGAAACCCTCAACCACGGATTCGCCGTGGCTCTTACGGGCGAGGCTGAACATGGCTTGACGCGTGTCGTGGATTGGTTGGAAGGAAAGGACGACGTGGCGCTGATTCCCGGATCGGTCTTTCGTCAATCAAACGGGGGCATCGGCTACGGGCCTCCCTCCCAATTTGTCGAAAGACTCGACGATCTTCCTCCACCATACCTCGCGCAATCTCTGTTCGATCCGCGCTGGTACGATCTTTCAGGACGGGAAACGGCGCCCGGGGGAATCCTCACCAGCCGCGGTTGCCCGGCTCGGTGTACCTTCTGCGCCAACTCCGTGACGGGGCGCTCATTCCGTTACCGGTCCGCGGAGAGCGTAATCGATGAAATCAACGCCTGGCACGAACAATGCGACCTCAGCTATTTTCCCTGCTGGGACGATGCTCTGACCGCCAACCCTGTGCGCCTGATGCAACTCTGTGGCGCAATCGAAAGAGACGTTCGATTTCCATTTTCCTTCGGGGCAATCACGCGGGCTAACATGGTGACGCCCGATCTGCTACGGACCATGCGCCGGGCGGGGCTGATTCACGTTAATTTCGGAGTCGAGAGCGGCGACGACGGAATTCTCAAGGCGATTAAGAAAGGCCTCCGAACAGACCACGTCGTGCGGGCACTCGAATGGGCCAAAGAAGAGGGCCTGGCCACTGCGTGCAACTTCATGCTTGGTTTCCCGCAGGAAACTCCGGTGGAGCTGGAGCGGACGCTGCGTTTCATGGAGCGGATCGCGCCCATGGTGGATGCGTTCAGCACCATGGGCGTGGTGGTGCCCTTCCCGGGGACTCCGATCTACGACGAGTATCACTTCTTGCACGGCTTCACGAATTGGTGGCTTCGCCCCGAATACAGCCGCTATTCGCCTCCTCCGCCGGCGGAAGACTCCGACCGTTTCTATCGCTACTACATCGACGACGCCAATCTGGAACTCGATTTCTTCCACTACAGCCCGGAGACGAAGCCTTGGATCCGGGAATGCTTGCGATTCAAGGCCGAGCACAACCTGAAGCGGATGGGTCTGCTGCCCGCCGTCGGAGTCCGATGAGGGTTAGATGAGCGGTTGGGACGATCCGGAAACTGCGGCGTGCTACGAGGCTTTTTGCCGAAACCATACCCGTTATACTCGCGCCAACGCGGAACTGATTGCGCGTGCGCGGATTGGGCCGGGCATGCGCGTCCTGGATCTCGCCGCGGGAACGGGCCGGACCGCGGAGGCCGCTCTTGAATGCCTGGGCGAAGATGGCCGTGTGATGTGTGTGGAGCCGTTTGCCGGGATGCGGGCCGATGGTATGCGGCGGGTCACGGACCGTCGCGTGGAGTGGAGGTCGACGCTGCCCGACGAGAGAGAAACGTTCGAGCGGATACTCTGCGGCGCGGCGATTTGGCAGCTGGATCCGCTGCCTGAAACGTTCAGAACTCTGGCGGGCTTGCTTCGCCCCGGCGGGGCGCTCTGTTTCAACATTCCGGCTCTCTACTTGCTGGAGCCAGACGAGCCAGGTGGCGGCAGTGATCCGTCGCTGCTATCGCTACCTGCGGCGTTATTTGCATCCTCGGAGTACGGGCCAATTCAGGAATCGGTCAAAGGTCAGACGCATGCCTCGCTCACCTGGAGTTGTATCCGCACTTGGTTAAACGCAACCGGCTTGCGAGCCCAGTCGTGGTCGTTCCGGGTGCGCCTGACTCAGGACGCGTATGCGGATTGGCTGAAGATTCCAGTTCTGACGGATCGGATGCTCGGTGGATTAGCTCCGAAGGCAAGAGCGCAACGCATCGATGCGGCGCTGGCATCGGCAGATCGTTCGTCTTGGAAGTGGGAGCGCTGGCGTGGGTGGACGGCTTGGAAAACCTAGACGGAAACAAAATCTGTTGGCTTGAGGACTCGGCGCCGCTGATCGGTAATCCGGAGCAACTCCGGGAACGGGCCTCTCGGGACGGCTTCCTGTTCTTTCGCGGTCTCCTGCCTGAGGATGTCGTGATGCCTCTTCGCCGCAGCGTGCTCGATTACGCAAGTCAGACCGGTTGGTTGGATCAAACCGCTTGCGTGGGTGAAGGGCGCGCAGCGCCCGGCAAGCGGATTGGTTACTATCAGGACCCCGAATGGGTGAACTTGCAGGTGCACGTGCAAAATCAACAGGAGATGTGGGCGTTGGGCGAGGCTGTTCCCATCCACCGCGCGCTTCATGCGGTGGAGAATCGCTCGAGCTACTTATGCCTGAGCACCGCGAACACCTGCCGCGTTTTCTCTCCACATCCCGATATGGCTACGCAGCCTCATCAGGACGCACACTATGTCCGGATGATCGCTGACTTCTGGACGGCATGGATGCCGCTTGGGGATTGTCCACGGGAACTGGGGCCGCTCGCGCTTCTCGCTGGTTCCCACCATGGCGGCTTGCGAGAGCATTCGGGTCAAGGCATCGTTGACGGGGGAGTTATCGTGCCGGACGACGCGGTTTGGAGCACTACCGATTTCCGATGCGGCGACGTAGTCCTGTTCCGGCCGCATACGCTGCACTGTTCCCTGCCAAACCGGAGCGGGGACCGGTTACGTTTATCGGCGGATTTCCGCTACGGCTTCTGGGGAGAGACGGCCGAGGTAGACTGGCGGGCGACGTCGATCGGACGGTGATTTGCCTCGTCGAGTAAAGAGCGGTCGATTAGATGCGCCAATTGTGCCCGCGGACGAGGGACGCGATTACGCTCCTGAGCGACCCACCGCTCCTCTATCTCCATCACGTCGAGGAGGTCGTCAGACAGGCCGCCCGCATAGCGGAGGTTGGGCCAACTTTTGGCGATCAAGTCGGGACTGTAGTTGAGCTTAGAAGAGATCAATGGCCAGTACTCGCGGGGTCGTTGCTGCAGGTGTCTCGAAGAAGCGATGAGCGAACGCAGCAGTTCGACGATGGCGTGCCGCTTGTCCGGGTCTGCCAGCACTTTGGCCGACGTGTTCAAGTTGAACAGCTCGCGATAAACCCGGCGGTCCTGCAATACGACGGCGTCGCGGCCAACCGCGGCGATCGCACGTTCGGCTTCGGGTTCCCACATCGCAACGGCATCCACGCGTCCGTCTCTTAGCGCCACGGACATCTCCATTTGTGGAGTGATATCCACAAGAGTGACGTCCGATTCGGATAGCTTGGCCGTCGCGAGCATCTTCACGAGGAAATAGTGGGCGGAGGTGTTTCGCGGCGTCGTGATGCGCTTGCCTTTCAGGTCCGACACCGAGCGAATCCCCGCTGTGCGCCGGGCCACGATGCGGTAGAAACTCTCGGCCATGGTGAAGATCACGCGCAGGTCAGGGTCATCCACCGATTGGCGCAAGAGCTGGGTCTCAGCATTCGTGGCTACGTCAACCGAGCCGTTCATGATAGCCGGAATGCCCCCGTTGATCACGCTAATCTGGCCAGGGTAGGTTCCATCGGCCGCGACGAGCAGTGGCGACAATTCAATTGTGGTCAAATTGCCGGCAGCTCGCAGCGGCGGCAATGTTTGCGCGGGCGAGCACAAGAGCGGAACGAAAAAAAGAAATAGAACTCGCGGATGTTTCACTGCGCCGGCTCGATCTTCAGCAGCGCGCCATCGTTTTCGTCCGTCAGCAGATACAGCAATCCGTCGGGACCCTGGCGTACATCCCGGATGCGCTGATGCAGATCCGTAAGCAGCGATTCTCGGCGTTGCTCGCCATTCTGATTGAACACGATCCTCTGCAGGTTCCCCGTGCCTGGAAGACGACCGACCGTCATGGAACCGAGGAACAAGTTCCCCTTCCATGCCGGAATCTTGTCACTGTTGTAGAACAGAATGCCCGATGCGGTCACGGACGGAACCCAGAATAGCTCCGGCGGCTCGAACCCATCTCGCGAGGGTCCTGGAAGCCGCTTGCCATCGTAGTCCCGGCCGTAGGTCACCAGCGGCCAGCCATAATTCTTCCCGGCTTTGATCACATTCACTTCATCGCCACCCTGCGGACCATTCTCTGTCTCCCACAATTCGCTGGTTCCAGGCTTGAAGGTCAGGCCCAGCACCGTTCGATGTCCCAGGGAATAAATCTCAGGCTTGCGCCCAGCTTGTCCCACAAACGGATTGTCCTTGGGAATCGTGCCATCGTCGTTCAGGCGCAGAATTTTACCAACGTCTGAACTTAAGTCTTGGGGCGCATCCGGATTCCTACGATGCGACGAACTCAGGTACATTTTTCCATCCGGCCCGAACACCACGCGCGATCCGTCGCCGCCATTCAGGGGCTGCCAGGCATCGGCGACAAAAACGTCGGTTACCTGGTTGAGCGCCTTGCCATCGAATTTCCCTCTCGCGAGCGCCGTCGTCGCCCAATAGCCATTGCCGCCGTCCGGAGCCTTGCCCTTCTTTATGTAAGTCAGATACACGAACCCGTTCGTCGCGAAATCCGGATGAAGCGCAACGTCGAATAGCTGGTCAATCGATAAGCCGGATATACCCGGAATTGGTTCAGGCGTCACCACACCGTTGTGGATCAGTCGCAGACGGCCCGGACGCTCCGTAACCAGCATGTCGCCATTGGGCAAGAACGCCAGACTCCACGGATGCGAGAGGCCTCTCACCACCACCGAGACTCGAATCTTTTGATTCTTTTCGTAAGTGGTGTATGTCCAAGGGCCGGGACCTAGAGGGTTGGCCTGCGGCTGCCCAAATGCTACAGCGGCCATAATCAGAAAGGATGTGAACCGCATGTTTTCCCCGAGTCTATCGCAAAATGCGACGCCCAAGGTAAGGCGGATACAGGGGAGTAGTAATCCCTACGGACGGATTTCGATGCTCGAAACCACGCCGTCGCTGAGCCGGACCCTGCCGAAGCTCTTGTCGCGGTTCGCGTAGCTGTAAATCTCCAACAAGTGGTCGCCATCCATCATCGTGACCCGCGAAGCCGGCGAGCCAAGCTTCAATACCGCCAGTCGGCCCATTCCCTTAGACAGTGTCTTGAGGTCTTCTGGAGTAACCGGGGGAGGCGGCAGTAGTGTCGGCGGTAGTGCATCCGGCAGCGGCAGAGCGATCGCTTCCACAACCAGCTGGGGCGTCGCCGACTGGGTCGCCGGAGATGCCGGAGCGACCGCTTCCACAACCTCTTCGGGCGGCGACGGTGGTTCCACTTTAGCTTTTCCTTTGACCGCTGGTGCCGGTGGAGGGGGCGGAGGGAACAATGATCGATAGGTCTTGGGTGGGGGAGCTGCCTGTGAGGTTGCCTTGGGAGCGGCCTTGGGCGCATCCGGTTTGGGCCCTTCCGGTTTAGGCGTCGTCTTGGGCACTCCCGGACCAACTTCCAGCGCCGGTGCAGCCTTGTCTTGCTTACCGTCTTTGCCGTCGGCAGCGGTCGCGGCGGATGCGGCGACTTTGTTCAGGATACCGCCCACGCCCTCGCCGATCTTCTTCCCGGCGACCCCGCCCGCTGCTCCTCCCGCCACTGCCGCTGCGCCTTCGGTCAAGGCTTGCGGCCAAGCCGCGCCGCTTAAGGCTAAGAGCAAGAAAATCACGCGCATACGGCACCTCTCTACCTCCTATCGGCGAAAGCCCCCCGCAGCTGTCTAGCACCACTTGCATGTGGGTGTTATTTGGGATAACATAAATCGAGTGCGGCAGCCCTATCATCTCTACTCCGCCGAAGACCACGCCACGTGGCGTAGGCTGTATGCCCGAATGCATCCGCGCTGGGAACAGTTCGCTAACGAACGTTTCCAAGCCGGGATTCAGTCTCTCTGCCTGCCTCCCGACCGGATCCCGCGCCTGGAGGAAGTCAACCGTTTCCTCTCGCCCCTGACCGGATTCCGCGCCAAAGCCGTAGCCGGGTACGTCCCGGCCTTCGTATTCTTCGATTGCCTCCGCAACCGCGAATTCCCCACCACGGTCACCATCCGCCAAGCCGACCGCCTGGACTACCTTCCCGAGCCCGACATCTTCCACGACATCGCGGGGCATGTCCCGATGCACACCGACCCCTATTTCGCCGACACGCTGGTCCGGTTCGGAGAATGCGCGCACACAGCGGTGGATGTGGTCTCCGGAATTCGTGACGAGCAAGAGCGGGTGCGAACGCTCACCAGCATCCTGAGGGCGATGGCGCGATTCTTCTGGTTCACCATCGAGTTCGGCCTGATGCAGTCCCGTGATGGCGTGAAGGTCTACGGCAGCGGATTGCTCAGCTCCTATGGCGAGATCGAGCACGCAGTAACCTCGCCCGACGTGCAACGGTATCCGATGCAGCTCGAATGGGCGATCAACCAGGCGTTCGAGATCGACCACTACCAGCCGCTGCTGTTCGTGGTGGATTCGTTCGACCATCTGTACAGCCTGGCCGGGGAACTCGAGCGCTGGATGAAAGACGGCAAACTAAACCACGTCGCGCCGGGGGAGCCGGGGGTGAATGAGGTGGATGTGAAGAGTTTCCTGGAAGCCGGGAAAGCAGCGCTTCCAGGGCGAAGGCGTTAAATGGCCAATGGACGCTTTTCCTGTGTTTCACAAAGAGTAAGTTCGCAGCATTGCCGAAACCGTTAATGAAGGGCTTGGCGTATTGCAGCTGTCTAGTGCAAAATGGAGGGCATGAATACCGGTGTGCCCGCGTTTCGACGGACAACCAGCCGCCCTTTTGAATGTGGACCGAACCACTCTTTGCTCGCCGTTGGCGGCTTAATTGTACTCATCATCGCGCGCATCGCGTTACGCTTTAACAGGGCTCTGCAATGAATGGAGAATTCAATATTCACGCCGCCCGTCGGCTAGAAAACATCAAATTATCAACGCTACTCGAAGCGTCAGCCGTTCAGACACAAACAGACCTGAACGCTTTGCTCCGGGCTGCCGCCGCGCGTGGCGCGACTGGCGGGCTCCTCAACCAGGAGGTGGAAGTGATAGTGGCAGCAACCGAAACGCTTGTTGATACCGTCATCGCGTATCGGAAGGAGTTAGCTGCCAGCGCTCCCGACCTGCTTCTAGCGCACCCTTACTTGAAGGAATTTCATACCAAGCTTGACCAATTAGCTGATGGGGCTGTCACCACCCTTCAACAGCGGCATGCCAATAATACTCGATTTGGACAGTTCTCAGCCTCGACCCTTCAGGCTGCACTAGGTCTGGCGACGCGGAGAGTAAACGTACTCAAAAACAGGATTAATAATGAGATTCAGGCAATGGCCTTGGAAGGCGTGTTAGGTATGCATTCAAGAAACCAGCCCGAGCAGGTGACAAACGTGTTTCACGGACCCGTGGGCAATGTCGCTCAGAACAGCGTACACGTCAGGCAGAGTGCGAACATGGGGATTCAGCCTCATGACCTCACTCGGCTCGTAACAGAATTGACTGCGCACCTCGATGAATTGAATCTCGATGCTCGCCAGAGGCAGAGAGCGGAAGCTCAAATTGCAGCCCTAAGGGTCGAACTTGCAGGCAACGAACCAGACCCCTCAATCGTAAGGCAGGCCGGGCGTACCCTTCGGAACATTACAGAGGGCGCAGTCGGCAGTCTGCTTGCAGCGGCGGCGACACAGCCCGTCATGTGGCAATGGATACGCCACATGCTGCAGAGCTTTTAGCTCAAGATAACGTTTTATGTTGGCCAACCCTTCCCCCACATGCCCGCATCGTCGGTAAAACCACCACCTGCAACCATCCGTCGATCAAGCCCATGTCGTCGCGGTACGTCAGTCTTCAGTAACGCAGACACGCGTGGAGCAGCGCTCCGGTATCGCCAGATGAGGCGCTCAGCTCCTTCTTTGGCACAAACGATACAACCTTGTGCCCGGAG
>Ga0207074_1035_pt1 | contig 23624 bp, 25 predicted proteins | sample Alteio_BWMinHeat_66_FD_153567 | JGI IMG/M metagenome (GOLD analysis project Ga0207074, IMG submission 153567) | Enriched cells from forest soil in Barre Woods Harvard Forest LTER site, Petersham, Massachusetts, United States -... | ecosystem: Environmental > Terrestrial > Soil > Temperate forest >...
GGTTCCCGTTGTGGTTACTGTGGAATAATTCGGTTTTCATTCTGAGATTGCCCTAATGCCGTGTTTCCGCGTTTAATTTTGAGAAACTGCGACTCACTTAGCTTGACGGAGAGTCGCGACGGCAACAATCCAGAGCTACACGGATTTATGGGGAGACGAATCTGTAGGGCATCCTAGGGACACGCTCGAGGCAAGAGAAAGCCATCCTGGGAACAGGTGAGAGGGACACATGAGCCGACCCAATCCCAAGCCACAGCACGAAGATCCGGAATATCCGATTCGCAGCCTGCGCAGGCACCAGCACCTGATCGTCATCTATGAGAACAAGCAGCAAAAGTTCGCGGCTGTGATACCGCTCTTCCGCGAGGCCCTGGAACGGGGCGAACAATGCCTTTACCTCGCCGATGAGAGCAGCGTCGAAGAGGTCCGCACGGTCTTCCATGAAGGCGGGGTCGATGTGGATGGTGCGGAAAAAAGGGGCGCGCTCTCCGTCACCATGAAGCCCGGTTACCTTACCAAAGGCGTGTTTGACCCCGATGCAATGGTCAAGTTCTTAAAAGCAGTGGTCCGGGACGCCAAGAAAATGGGGTTTACGGGTTTTTGCGGTGCTGGAGAAATGACCTGGGACTTAAGGATGCCGCCAGGCTTCGCGCGCCTAGTGGAATATGAGGCCAAGCTGGATGACTTCCTCATCACGAATGACTCGATGATGATGTGCCTATTCAATCGCAAGAGATTCTCTGCTGAGACCCTCTTGGATGTCATCAAGACTCATCCCGTGATCTTGTATGGTGGCCGGGTGTATAAGAACCCGTATTACGTACCGCACCGGTGCCATCTGGGGCATCGGGGCGCCGAGATGGAACTGCGACGGGTGCTGGACAGTTTGCAAGACTATGAGATGGCGGCGATCGAACAGAAAGAAACCAAGAAAACTCTCCATCTTCTTTCTGCGCGCTTGCATACCGCTGAGGAAGAAGAACGAAGGCTGGCTGCGGCGCAACGAAGCGCCGCAGAGGAGTTGCGGCGAAGCGAGCGCCTCTTGCGCCACGTACTGGATGCCCTCCCGGTCGGCGTCGCGGTAGTGGATCTTGCTGGGGACATTATCCTCACGAATCCCGCCTCGCGGCGGATCTGGGGCAGGATGATCCGCAAAGGCTCCGAGAGGCGATCAGAAAGCAAGGGCTGGTGGCACGACACCGGAAAGAGGATCGAGCCGGCAGAGTGGGCTTCGATGCGTGCCATCGTCAAAGGCGAGACCTCTCTCAATGAGGTCATCGACATCGAGACGTTCGACGGGATCCGAAAAGTCATGCAAAACTCGGCAGTTCCCATTCGCGATACTGACGGGCGCATCACCGGAGCGGTCATCGTCAACGAGGACGTTTCCGCCCGTAAGAAAGTAGAGCGCGAGCTCAACAACTCCTACAATCAGCTGCGCACACTGGCAGGGCGACTCATGCGCGCGCAGGATGAAGAACGGCGGCGCATCGCGCGGCAGTTGCATGAAACCACGGTCCAAAGTTTGATCGCCTTAAAGATGGACCTGGCGAAGATAGCCCGTTCCAATGCCATATCGGATGTCTCGCTGGCGCCGGTACTGGATGAGAGCATGGCATTGACCGATCAATCCCTGCAGGAGGTGCGGACACTCTCCCACTTGCTTCACCCTCCGTTGATAGAGGAGGCCGGACTGCTCGCCGCCTTACGATGGTACGTGGCGGGCTTCAGTGAGAGAAGCGGGATCAAAGTGACCGTGGACGCACCTTCAAAGTTGGAGCGATTGGCGGAACAGGTAGAGATAGCGATCTTTCGGATCGTCCAGGAAGCGCTGACTAATATCCACCGCCATTCAGGGAGCCGTCGTGCGAAAGTCTCGATCAAATCGGATGCGAAAAACATCCATCTCAAAGTGGCGGACGCAGGGAAAGGCCTGGATCGAGGCACGATAGGAAATGTTCCGGGAGTGGGCATCGAAGGAATGAGGGAACGGGTCGTAGAACTGGGCGGAACGTTAGTCATAACCTCTGGTCCTAAAGGGACCGCGGTGAGTGCGGTGATCCCGAAACGGAAGGATAGCGTGCGGCCCAAGCTCGTATCTTGATCGCAGACGAGCATTCCATCGTGCGCCGCGGATCGCGTTTGTGGTTGCAGAGCGATCTGGACCGATGGACGATTAACTTGGGGGGAACCATGAGTAAAAAAGGCCCCGAGCGGCAACGCCTTGAAGAACAGGTCCATAACCTGCGGCCACATGATCACCTGTGCGCCATCTATGAGACCAATGAGCAAAGGCTCGCAGCCGTAGTCCCGTTTTTTCGGGATGGCCTGGCTAAACGTGAACGTTGCTTATATCTGACGGACCAGGGCAGCGGTGAAGAGGTCCGCATGGCACTGCAAGATGCCGGAGTCGATACCGCCGCCGCCGTAAAGAAAGGCTCACTACAGATCAGCGTGACGCCCGCATATTTGACGAACGGAGTTTTCGACGCTGCCACAACGGTCGAGTTCTTTAATGCGTCAGTCCGGCAAAGCAAGGAACAGGGTTATGTGGGCCAACGTTTCATGGGGGAGATGACTTGGGTGCTGCAGACGCCGCCGGGACATACGCGGCTCGCTGAATTCGAGATGATGATTGATGATTTCTATGCGACCCACGAGGCCATGGGGTTATGTCAGTATGATCGCAAACGTTTTCCCGCGGAGACTCTACTTGAGGTCATCAAGACCCATCCCCTGATCTTGTACGACGGAAAGGTGACTAAGAATCCGTATTACGTCCCGCACCAGCTTTACTTGGGCAGTACCGGCGCTGAAATGGAACTTCGCCGATTGCTCGAGTCTCTAAAGGACCATGAGTCAGCGGCCGTCGAACAGGAACAGTCAAGGCAGACCGTGCTCAGTCTGTCAGCGCGACTACTAAAGGCCCAGGATGACGAGCGGCGGCGCATAGCTTTGCAATTGCACGAGACGACCGTGCAGAGTCTTATCGCCATGAAGATGAACCTTGCAAGGATCGCGCGGTCGGGCCGGATCACCGAGACTTCCCTGCGCAATGCGTTGGACGAGAGCCTGGCGTTGGCAGAGCAATCCTTGCAAGAGCTGCGGACCCTGTCCCATTTGCTTCATCCTCCTCTCATAGAAGAGGCCGGACTACTTGCCGCTTTGCGTTGGTATGTTGAAGGATTCGGAGACAGAAGTGGCATGCAAGTCACCCTGGATCTGCCGCCGGAACTTGAGCGCCTGCCGGGACAGGTGGAACTGGCGGTCTTTCGAGTGATACAGGAGGCGTTGACGAACGTCATGCGCCATGCCCATAGTCTGACGGTAAAGGTCACTCTAAAGTCCGACCCGGAGAGTATCCGCCTGGAAATAAAAGACGCAGGTAAGGGGATGGAGATTCATGCCGTGGAGAAGGCTGCGGGGATCGGCATCGAGGGGATGCGTGACCGCGTGGGCCAACTTGGTGGCACGATCGACATCAGATCCGGGTCCAACGGCACGACTCTGACGGCGGTCATTCCAAAGAATAAAGGAGCACCGTGGCAAAAGCTCGTATCTTGATCGCGGACGACCACTCCATCGTGCGCCGCGGATTGCGCTCGCTTCTGGAATCTCAGCCTGGCTGGACCGTGGTTGCGGAGGCAGTGAATGGCCGCGAAGCGGTGGAACAGACCGTTCGGCTGAAGCCCGATGTAGTGGTCATGGACGTCACCATGCCTGAGCTCAACGGATTAGAGGCGGCGCGCCAGATCGTTAAGGCATCACCCAACACCGAGGTGTTGATCTTGACCATGGATGGCTCTGAAGAAGTGGCACGGCAGGTCCTGTCCGCCGGCGCCCGCGGCTTCGTCCTCAAATCAGACGCGGACAGTTTCTTGATCACAGCTGTCGACGCGTTGCGCCAGCACAAGCCGTTCTTGACGCCCGGCGTGGCTGGTTACGTGATCGAGGGTTTTGTGAATCGGAAGGCCGCCACGGAAGATCGCCTCACCGGCCGCGAACGCGAGATCGTTCAGTTGATCGCTGAAGGCAAGAGCAACAAGGAAGTAGCTTCGAAGCTTGGCATCAGCGTTAAGACGGCTGAGACTCACCGCTCCAACATCATGCACAAGTTGAACCTGAATTCCGTCAGTGACCTTGTGCGATACGCTGTCCGGAACAAGATCGTGCCGGCATGACAGTGAAAAAGTGGGCGATTCGCCCGGGGTTGTAGGAAGCCTTTGCGCTATCCCGCGCCGATACTGCCTGCGAATACGCACGTTAAATGTCGGCGGAGACGCATGTTAAAATCGATGAGTTCTCTGCGTTGTTCCCACCTCAAGCCGACGTAGCTCAGCTGGTAGAGCAACTGATTCGTAATCAGTAGGTCAGCGGTTCAATTCCGCTCGTCGGCTCCAACCTTTTTGAAACGTGTTGCACGCAATCAAAAGGGCCGTCTGAATTTGTATCATTTCAACGGAGGCAAGAATCGATAGTCTTCAATATGAGCGAAACCAATGGAGAAGAGCTAACAGCGGTTCCTCAGCCCGTGCTTGCGCCACTGACCAGCGCAGCGATATTCTTGGTGGTCTGTATTAAGCCAGACCGCGAGAGCTACGAAGCCGTGCGCTCGCTCTGCGCGGATCTCCCCGGTATTTTTCGCGCGGTCGATTTCCGTCGCATAGAAGGAGAGCTCTCGTGTGTCGCAGGCTTCGGGTCCGACGCCTGGGACAAGCTCTTCGGAGAAACGCGGCCGGCTGAACTCCATCCATTTCGTGAGATCCGATCGGGAGAACGCCATGCCGTATCTACCCCTGCTGATGTGTTGTTTCACATTCGCGCCAAGAGAATGGATATGTGTTTCGAGTTGGTCACACAAGTCATGGAGCGGATCAGTGGAGCAGTCTCTGCCGTTGACGAGACACATGGGTTCCGCTATTTCGATGATCGCGACCTTCTTGGATTCGTTGACGGGACGGAAAATCCGCGTGGTGATGCCGCTCTTAAAGCCGCGCTCGTTACTGAAGAAGACCCTAGGTTCGCAGGCGGAAGCTACGTAATTACTCAGAAGTACCTGCACGACGTGAGTAGGTGGAATGTTCTTTCAACGGAAGAGCAAGAGCGGATCATTGGGCGCAGGAAGCTTTCTGATATTGAACTGAGCGACTCAGTGAAACCTTCTTCCGCCCACAATGCGCTGACGACCATTGTCGAGAACGGAAAAGAGGTCAAGATTCTGCGGGACAACATGCCCTTCGGCAAACCCGGCCGCGGAGAATTCGGGACCTACTTTATTGGATACAGTCGGTCTCCGCGGACAACGGAACAGATGCTTCAGAACATGTTTATTGGAAGACCGCCGGGCAATTATGACCGACTTCTGGATTTTAGCCGCGCCGTCACTGGAAGCCTGTTTTTCGCTCCATCGTTGACTTTCCTTGAAGGTCTTGATGACGCACCGATTACGGATAGGCCTTAGAATCTGATTCGTGATTCAGTAGGTCAGCGGTTCAATTCCGCTCGTCGGCTCCAGCCTTTCAAAGGCTTACGCGTAAAATCTGATTTTCGTGTCTACAGCACTGTAGATAGAAATGAGAACGCCGTATTCTGTCCCAATAAAGAGCTGGAAGCGATCGGTCACAGCCTACCGCGATGCCGGACTGCCTCCACTACTTCGCGGATGGCGGCAGATACATCGCTAGGCGCCTCAAGCTCCATATTGTGTCCGCAGGATATGATGATCTGCTTGCTATTTGTTGACAAGAGAGCCAGCTTCGCTTGGCCTTCCTTGCGCTCCTTCTCTAATTGAGTGGCGGGGATTTCGAATTCACCCTCTCCATAGCCTCCAGCTGCCCGCGTGAGGACAACGAGAGGAATCGCTTTCAGTGTTCCCGCTTGCGACCTGGTCAGCCAGGTCGCGAAATACTCCGTTGACCACTCGCGTTGGTTGTCTTCAGCGTCCTCTATTGCAGGTAATGACTCCGCCCAGAGCTGCAACTGCTGCTCCTCCGGAGTAAGAACCTTGTACATCGGTCTGAGCTGTTGTGGCGTTGAGGATTTGACCTCCGTGGGTAGCGCGCGCTTGTCAAATTCGCTCATATCCTCGTGTGGGGGAGGAATTTTCATGCCCTTCGCCCCGTCGCCGAGCCGTATCATTTTTTTGCCGCCAATGCCGACTCGCTGACCTTCGAAGGCGGAGTCCACCAAAACCATACCCGCGACTTCCTGTGGGTAAATGGTGGCAAAGTTTCGCACCACTGGGCCGCCGTAAGAGTGCCCCACTAGGACAAAAGGGCCTCGCTCGTGCAGTTTACTCAGCGCATCGCGCAATTCGAGGTTTAACTGCGCAAATGTGCGTGGCTTAGGACCTGGATCACTCCAAGCATATCCAGCTCTATCGTAAGTACAGATTCGAGTCATGCGAGAAACCCCGGATTGCACTAAGGCCCAATCAAACGAGAAGTCACCCAGCCCATTTTCGACAATGACAGTCGGCATACCTCTGCCGGTGCAGTTAACATGCAGCCGGTGGCCGCCTAGATCTACTAGCCTTCCGAGAGGCTTAGGCTCGGACGCGGCGTTCGCAAAGACGAAACACGAGAAGCTGAGAAAAATCGTGCAAATGTGTCTTCGGTTTATGAAGTTCCTGATCACTCCGTCACCTCTTACTGATTTTTATTCTTTCACCACGACAGCCTCAGCGTGGGATGCAATGCGAACCACCCAGTGTCGAATGTAAACGTTCCTGAATCGACTTGACCGAGATTCATTTAACGCGAAGCTGATGTTCTATCGCTACCAGTCGAAATGACCTTATGCAGGTGAACTGTACTCTTCAATCGAATCCCACACAAAGATTGGCGGGACGAACGCACCTAAACGCGGGATGAATGCAAAATTAAGCGAGGTGTCTCGTCAAGTCTCTCTTCGTCGTTCGGAACCTCTTTCGTAATCAGTAGGTCAGCGGTTCAAATCCGCTCGTCGGCTCCAGCTTTTTCAAACACTTGCGCGTAAAATCTGATTTTCGTGTCTACAGCACTGTAGGCAAAACTGTAGTCATTAGAACTCCGGGGCAAATGCCATCAAGCATCCGATCGGACAACGAAACTGATCGTTGTAAGTGGGCATTTACTTAGGTATTGGAGGCAAATCAGATTCCAGATCGAAGCCAAAGAAGTCAGTCAATATTTTTGCCCGCCGGTGCAGTTCCACAAGATACTTCTTGTCAGGCAAAACATCCGGAGTTTCTGGGATTTCGGTCATAGTCGGTCCCAGATCTAGAAGAGCATCAAGCTTCTCTCGAATTACTGGCCAATCTTCCTCTTTCGGCTCGACCCATTCGGGCTTGCCGTTCACGATCCGTTGAATTCTAACGCTCTTGGGAACCAACTTCCCAAAGCTCAGACTTCCGACTGTTCCACTCACGATAGTGAGTGAGGGATAACAACTTGTTATTTCATTCAGTGGTCTCTCCAGCGTATAGACGGAGTATGCCAGGCCCGGATGTCGAACATTAAGCAAGTCAGCAACGCCCGGATGTTTGCCCTCGGTCTCAGTGGACGCCCTGCGGATCACATGGATGCCCCCCACTATCAATAGCGCTCTACGCCCCTTGGTTAATACCTCACGTTCAACCACAGTCGCATAGGAACGATCACGATCTGCAAATCGTTGAAAGTCGTCCTTATTCTTGACAGACGCCCAATCAATAGGAGGGTCTCCGGCGAGTACCCGCAGCCTGCGAGCTACGGGCAATCTAGCGTTCAATTCACGAACGGACGCAAGAAAATCTCGATATAGTGGGGAATCCCATACCGCCACCATAGTCGTGTCCTGCCAAATCTTCCGCAGTTCAGTAATCGGAACATTGTCACCACGAATGTAACGATCGAGTATTGGCTGAAACCGGCTGTTGCCGGCTTCGATGACGATATCGTTGACGCGTATCGGAAAATCGGGTTCATTCACTACTGCATGAAGGAAGTCGTAAAACTCTTTTCGCCTGTGCTGTTCGCCAAGCATTACCAATCGATGTTGATCGAATAATGCCAATACCTCCCGGCTGGCTGCTCGCGATGATGCGCAAGGCGTTGAAGATTCGCCCGAAGCAATGACTGTGAGGGTCAAGAAAATAACAGCAACGACAGTATTTCGCCACATAGAACTACTTACCAGGTTCTCCCAATGCGCGCCATTTTAGATGACAGACAGGTAGCTAAAGGGATTCGTCCCGCGTGAACGGGACGAGATGTCAAAAAGCAGGGATTAAACGCGAAAATCCTCCTCGCGTTCGTAACATTAGGTCAGCGGTTCAATTCCGCTCGTCGGCTCCAACCTTTTCAAAGGCTTACACGTAAAATCTGATTTTCGTGTCTACAGCACTGTAGACGAAATTGTAGACACAAAGAACCACGGACCTCCGTAAGGCCCTCTACCACGCAATCGTAATCTTTTCCTCGGATGTACCTTCTACCGATCCATCTTTTCAGGAAGCGGAAGAACTCCGCCTCTCGTTTGGCGTTAGTGGTGGGCTTCGATTTTTGCTGACGCGAGCTTAGTTGCTTCTTCCAGAGCCGAGCTAGCCGGGACGGCCACATCAGGAGCGATCCCCGTTCCCTCCCAATCCGGTCCCAGCGGACGAAGCACGGGCACGCTGATCGCGAAGTGGGGTCGATGTTGAACCAGCGGTTGGGATGAGCGCCGCCCCGGGTGCGTTCGCCCACCAGTGTCGCGCCAAAGCGTTTCAGCAAGGAGGTCACGCCTTCGGCCGCAGAGAACGTATTGGCGCTTGTGAGCACATAGACCGGACGGTCACGATAACGGGGGCCGGGCACATAGGCCAAGCTCCATTGTTGGCGATTGCGATTGTCGATGGAAGAGTAAGCTTCGCCCAGCAATACCGGGGTCGGGGGGAGAAAGTAACTCACGAACATCGGGACGGCATAGATATCGCCACCGCGGTTCTCGCGCAAGTCAACGATGAGAGCGCGGGTGGTGGCCAGCATCTTGAATGCCATTCCGATCTGCTCCGCGGCAACCTCCGGTCGCTCAAAGTTGTCGAGTCGCAGGTAGCCGATGTCGCCGGGAAGCCGCTCTACGGTGTGCAGGCCAAAGCCGTATTTAGAGGCGGCAGCGCGCTCCTTCTCTATTTCCGCGGGCAAATCCTCATCAACATTATTATTCATTGCCTGTGGTTCGAAGGAATACCCGAAGCGCAGGTGAGCGTCGTGAGCCCCCGCCTGCAGGTCTTGGTTGACTTGCCGCACGAGCTTGAGCGCGCTTGTGATGCCATCGTAGCCTCCGGAATTCAACTTGGCGGTCAAGGTTCGTACCAGTTGGTCACGCTCCTCGGGAAAGGCAAAGTTGTCGGCAATGGCCTTGATGGCGGCGGTGATGACTCGGCGCACGTAGTCGCGATCGAGCGTGAGGTCAGAGGGCTTGTGCGGCTTGTCCTGGGCACAGGCGTTGGCGGCTAGAACAAGCGTGAGGCAGAAGGCGGTGCACCAACCCGAATACTTTGTAGATCTCATAGAATCCCCCTCATCAGAACATATACGGACTATTCAAACGAATGGACGTGAACAATGCGAAAAGGTTAACATATTTGAAAATAAGTAATATTTTTCAATTAATATGAACGAGGAAGAGAGATTGCGGAGAGTGAGGGCCATGTTCAAGATTCGCGATGTAAGACAGCTCCGGCTGTTGGTCAGCCCAGTGAGGCAAGCCATACTCGACGTTCTTGAGGGGACGCGCGACTGCCCAGTCGCAGAGTTGGCACGCGTCCTCAATCGGCCAGCGGACGCGCTGTATTACCACCTCCGACTCATGGAAAGGGCAGGACTACTAGTGGAGAAACGTGGGCGAGGAGAACGCGCGTGCAAAGCTTACGGACTCCGCCGCCGCGGGACCGTGCTGGAATATCAGCCCTCCAGTAAAAGCAATGCATCGGCCGTCACCCGGATCGTCGCCAGCATGCTGCGCGACGCATCACGTTCTTTTCGCCGGGCGTATGCTCCAGGCGAAACCCTGCGTGGGCCTCAGCGGACATTGTGGGCCGGGCGACGCATGGGATGGCTCACCGCCGAGCAAGTGGGCAGACTAAACGCGAAGATCAGCCAGATCAGCCGGCTACTGGAAAAAGGGACGAAGCATTCGCCCAAGTCGCGGTTGTTCGCTTTTACTCATGTCTTCTGCCCGTACGAGCGTACTGTTCCAGAGTCACAGCGGACGAACAAAATCTGATTCGTAATCAGCAGGTCAGCGGTTCAATTTCGCTCGTCGTCTCCAGAATCTCCCTGCTCCCGTCCGCCAGAACGTTGAATATCAGCTATGCATCTCTGCGAGTTGTTTGATTTTCTCTGACATCGGCGCCCATCCACCGCCGGCCGCCGTTTCATCATAGCGGGCTTTTCCATTGCCAACTGCATTGAAGTCACCCATGGAAACATGAAGATACGTGCAACCGTCCTTGTTCTTTAATTCGTAAATGATGGTCAGATAATTTTCAGGTACATCGGCAATCTCCATGTCCGCCCCGAGCACCGTGTATTCCAGCCGATGCGGTGGATCGATCGCCACCACACTGCCCTTCACGTAAAGATGTCCGTCCGCAGCGCCCTTCCACAACAGGGGCGACCCCGGTTTCCAGGTTGTCTCAACCACACAGCCGAACATGTATTGTTGAATGAACTTGGAGTCTGTGAGGACCGTCCAAACCTGGCTCGCCGGTGCATGGATCTCGATCGTGTTTGCTACTATCAGTTTGCTCATGGTGCCCTCTTTCATCAGGATGTTCCGAGTATAGGAAGCGGCTGCTGCGAATGATTGGAAAAACGCGACAAGACGAAGCGAATACCCGCGGATGGCTGGCCTCTGAAGTCGGCGCTCCGCGCGGCATCTTGAACCCGCCGCCGCCCACGCCTGGCGAATTCCGCCTCTCCCGCCGAAAGCCCGCCGCGGAGCTGACGCCATTCATCGAGCACTACTGGATCGTCGCCTGGGACCTGCGCCACCGCGCGCCGCACACGCAAGAAACCCTTCCGCAGCCGAATGTTCATGTTGTGTTTGAGAGGAACAACTCGCACGCTTTCGGTGTGGTCACCGCCAAGTTCTCACGCTACTTGGAAGGCAGGTCGCATGTCTTCGGGATCAAGTTCGCACCCGGGATGTTTCGGTCATTTCTCGGCGCCGCAGTCTCCCAGTTAACCGATCGCACTCGGGCCGTGCGCGAGATCTTCGGCGACGATGTTCTCCCGTTAGAAGAAGTCCTCACCTCGCAGGCGCCGGAAGACGAACTCGTGGCCGCAGCTGACTGTTTCTTTCAATCAAACATTCCCGGGCCTGACAAGAAAGCCGACCTCGCGAAAGAACTCGTCCGCCAGTCGCTCGAGCTACGCGATGTGCTCACGGTGGAGGACCTCGCCGGCCGGTCCGCCGTAAGCAAGCGCACCTTGCAGCGCCTCTTCAGCGAATACGTAGGCGTCAGCCCCAAGTGGGTCATTCGTCGCTACCGTCTCCACGAGGCGGTCGAACGCCTTCGGTCCGGCGAACGCCTCGACTGCGCGCAACTCGCTCTCGCACTCGGCTACTACGACCAGGCACATCTGATCAATGATTTCAGGTCCATCCTCAGTTGCACGCCTGCGGAGTTCCAGAAGATGCGTTGACCCATTGGGGCGAGCGGGCCTTTCGCAATGTCGCTGCATGTTGCCGGCTAACCTTCGGCGGTTTTCGCTGCTCGCCCGCGTTTCATCGTCCTCTTTACCCTGCACAGCTGTTCCAGCGCTGTCGCCAGCTCTTGCACGCCGCGGCGGATCTCTTTCTCATCGATGGCGGCGAACCCCAGTTGCAGTCCTTCGCGCCGCACGCCTTCCCGAGATGGCCAAACGCAGGAGAATGGCGCACGCGCATATTTGCTGAGAGGCACCACTTCGACGCCGCGCGCGGATGCAGCCTTGGCTGCGGCCATTCCATTCATTCCCTCGCGCAGCCATCCCACGGTTTGCAGGCCGGCTTCCACCGCGGATATCTCCAGCAACCCCTTCAGATGTTTCTGTGTTTCGTTCAGCAGGACTTGCAACCGCTCTGAATAGATCCCACGCATGCGCCGGATGTGCCGGCCGAAGTGGCCTTCCTGGATAAAATCGCAGAGCACTGCCTGCTCTAAAAGAGCGGAGTGTGAAGTGGCGACTGACTTGGCCGCGGCAAAATAGTCGACCAGGTCAGGAGCCACGACCATGTATCCCAAACGCAAGGCAGGAAACATCACCTTGCTGAGGCTGCTGGCGAAGATCACCTGTCCGCTGCAATCCAGGCCTTGCAGGGCCGGAACAGGACGCCCGGAGTAGCGATACTCGCTGTCGTAATCGTCTTCAAAGATCATGGCGCTGTTCTTGCGCGCCCATGCCAGCAGGTCGAGACGGCGGCACAGACTCATGTTGATGCCCAGCGGGAACTGGTGCGCCGGTGTGACATAAACCAAGCGTGCCCCCCGCATGCGCGCGTCCTTTACACATACACCTTCGTTGTCGAGTGGGACGGCAGCGATCTTTGCGCCTGCTGCTTCAAAGGTTGCGACTGCGCCCACGTATCCTGGGTTCTCGACCGCAACGGTGTCTCCGGGATTCACGAACAACCGCGCGGCCAGGTCGAGCGCTTCCTGCATGCCGGAAACAATCACCAGTTGGTCCGCAGTGCACTTCACTCCGCGCGACGCATTCAAATAGTCCGCCAGTGCCTCCCGCAATGGACGGTAGCCCAACGCTTCGCATCCCAGAAGAAGGTCTGCCGACAGCCTGCGCAACCGCCGCGACGTTAGTTGTGTCCACAGGTCCATGGGAAAGAGGTCCATTGCCGGAACATTGGCGCGAAATGCACGGAAGCGCCGCTGCTCGTAGCCGGTGAGGTGTTCCACCCGGCGCCCATAGTTTGATAGCACGCGGCGGGCGTTCTTACTTTTTCTGGGCGGCTGGGCAAGTGCATCGCTGCGGACTTTCAGCAACTCTTCCGGCAGCACCTTGGTCACAAATGTTCCCGAACCGACTGCGCCTTCCACGTATCCTTCGGACTGAAGTTGTTCGAAAGCGTTGACGATGGTGCCGCGCGACAGCGAGTACTGCCTCGCCAGGTCTCGCGTGGCGGGAAGTCGCACGCCCGGACGCAGGCGGCCTTCCAGTATCTCCGCGCGCAACGCGCCATACAGCCAAAGATACGACGGAATCTTTGCGTCCCTCTCGGGCAGAGCCAAATCGAATCCTGTGCCGTTCTTGCTCATAAGATTGGTACAGTCATAATACGCTAAGTGGACCTTTGCGAAAGGTCCATTTTTTCTTACCCTGATGATGTTATGTCGCCCACGACATCGTCAGCATCCACGCAACACGCCTCATCCACGGATTGGCTTCTGGTCGTCATTCCCGGCATCATCTGGGGAGCATCTTTCCTGTTCATGGCGGAAGGCCTGCGCTCCGTGGCCCCGATGGGCGTCACATTTTCGCGGATCATCATCGGCTTTGCCACGCTGGCTTTCATCCCTGCGGCACGCAAGTCGATCGGCCGCGATGCCTGGCCACACATCGCGTTGCTTGGCGTCCTCTGGTTCGCACTTCCCATGAGCATGTTCCCGTTCGCGGAACAGCGCGTCTCTTCCGCGCTGACCGGAATGCTGAACGCCTCCACGCCGCTCTTCGTTGCCACGGTAGCGGCCTTCATCGCCCACAAAGCTCCGTCGCGGCGTGTCATGTTCGGGCTGCTCACAGGACTCGCGGGCTCGGTCCTGGTGGCGTTGCCTTCGCTTCATGAGGGAGGCAGCAGTGCCGTGGGTGTGTTCTTGATCATGGTGGCCACGGCTTCTTACGGATTCGCGCAGAACCTCGCTCGCCCGTTGCAACTTCGCTATGGTGCGTTGCCAGTGATCTGGCGCGCGTTGGGAGTTGCCGCATTGCTCACCTCGCCTCTGGGACTGCCCGACGTTGCCGCGGCACACTGGCACATGGCGCCAGTATTTTCGCTGCTGGCGCTCGGAGCGTTCGGCACGGGCGCAGCTTTTGTATTGCTGACGATGGCCACGGGCCGTGTCGGCGCAACCCGCGCGTCCGCCGCCGCCTTTCTTATGCCCCCGGTCGCGCTATTGCTTGGCTTGGTTGTGCGTAGTGAACAAGTGGCCACATTGTCGGTCGTCGGCAGCGCCATCTGCGTGGCTGGCGCGTGGATGGTCCGGCCGCAGAGTAAACCGCAAGGACCACCGAAGATTAAGGTCGTGCAATACGCGCAATGCGCAACTGACTAAGTGTGCGCATCCGTTGAATCACTGGAACTGAACGGTTAAGTAATTAGGAGGAGAAATGGACCCCGAATTCAGGGCTTTTATCGACTCAGTCACGGAGCCAGTCACCAAAGTCAAACACTCCGGGACGTATGCCGCTCACAAAACGCAGCCCGCAGCTGAAAGTCTAACGGAAATATTCGCGCTGCTCGCCAACGCTTTTCGTGAGATTGGTCCGTATGGCTGCCAGTTGCGAACCACGCGCAGGATCAAAAGCGTAGCCAAATGTTGCGCACGCCGCGAAGCGATCGGTTTCCACGGCTTGGTCTGAGCGATCGGCTTTTGGCCGCAAGAAGCGGATAGAGCCGCGTCTGCGGCGGACGTATCTTCGTCAAGTGACTATGACTCATTCCCGACATTGCATTACGACTTCCGCAGTGGTCCTGCTCGCGGCGATCTTCGCCGGCGCGCAGGATCCAACTCCGCTTGTCTTCGAGGTGCAGGCCCCCGTGGCACAAGCTCAATCACCAGGTCCACCTTCTGCCGTGTTTCGCCAATCTCTCGCTGACGCTTGGTGGACCGGGCCTCTGTTGGCCAACTCCCCTTCGACGCTGCCGCGCGGGCATTTTCTTGTCGAGCCCTATCTTTACGATGTGATGGGCGCGAACGCTCACGGAATCGGATCACGGGCATATATTGAGTACGGCCTTTTCGACAGGCTGACTGTGGGTGTGATACCTATCCTGGATTACAACATCGTAAGTGGCTCCCCAAGCAGCTCAGGCATTAGGTTTGGGGACCTCACACCGCTTGCTCAGTATCGTCTCACTCGATTCAATGAGCACAGTTGGGTACCTGCCACCGCCATTATGGTGCAGGAAACATTTCCGACGGGAAGATTCGATCGTCTAGGCGACCGGCTGAATAATGGGACCGGCTCGGGGGCCTACGCGACCATGATCGCTCTAAACTCTCAGAAATATTTCTGGCTGCCAAATGGGCGGATCCTGCGCATGCGCTTTGACGTGTCCGAAACCCTTTCCAGAAGTGTGAATGTGAAGGACACAAGCGTCTATGGCACATCAAACGGATTTCGTGGACACGCGGACCCAGCCAGTTCCCTCTTTGTGGACGCAGCGTGGGAGTACAGCAAAACGCGCAATTGGGTCTTGGCGCTGGACATTATTTATCACAACAGCGGGAACACGACCGTAAGCGGTCACAACATTTCGGATCCCAACGCGCAGGTCCGCTCGGACTCGGGCTCTAGCGCGGGCTTTGGTTTCGCTCCGGCTGTTGAATACAACTGGACAGCGAACCTCGGAGTGATCTTCGGCGTCAGGATGATCGCACATGGCCGCAATACTGCCACCACGGTGACTCCCGCGATTGCGATCAACTTCGTACGCTGACCGGCGTCAATGTTTCGATAGGGACGAATTGCCGGTTTGACTGAAGGGCCTGATTTGAGAGACGAAAAAAGGAGAGCAAGAGATGAAAGTATTGAATCGTATTTCGCTGTACATCGTGTTTGGTTCCCTGGCTTTGGCGGTATTTTCATTGCACGCGGCGACCCAAACAGGCCCGAGCAGGGCGGGCGTGAAGTCCCAACCCACAAACGATGACGGACAACATGGTTTTGATCCCCTTCTCGGCAAGTGGAAGTTTCATTTGAAGCGTCGCTTGCATCCGCTGACAGGCTCAAACACCTGGGTCGAATATACGGGTACTGGTGAATGCCGCAAGGTCTGGGGTGGACGGGCCGAGCTGGAGGAGGCGGCCTTCGACGGTCCTAACGATCGCATCGAAGGACTGGTACTGCGCATGTACAACCCTCAATCCCACCAGTGGAGACTGTATTGGGCAAACATCAAGAATGGGATCACGGACCCACCCCAAGTCGGCGAATTCAAGAACGGCCGCGGAGAGTTTTTCGCCCAGGACACGATCGATGGCAGGACCATCTTGGTTCGATTTGAATGGACGCGTCTGACGACAGATTCGCCCCACTTTGAACAATCCTACTCGGACGATGGCGGCAAGACCTGGGAAGTGAACTGGATCACGGACCAGACAAAGATCAGCGATTGAATGGTCTGCTGTTATTGGACCTTCTTCGGCAGAAGGTCGAGGAACGCCTGGCATGCGCCGGTGAACTCGCCGTGAGTCTCATCGATAAGCACCGGCCGCAAAGATCTTCCGGCGATGATCAAAAACACTAATCCTGCGAAAAAGCTCAAAAGGCCCACCGCCCAAGCCTTGTCGTCAGCCATTCCGAAAGAGCCTAGCAATATCCCACCCGGGATAGAACCCAGGGTTAATATCCCACCGATCCACAGATTGCGCTTGCGCTCAGCGTGGTGAAGTTCGCATAGAGGAAGATTGAGGTCCATCTTCTTCTGCACGATCAACGCCACGATGGCGTATATCAGCAGCCCTGGAAACAAGATCAGGATGTACATCCATGACGGATGCCAGCGGAACTGGCGCTTCCATGGCCTCTCTGCCGGACGAGCACACTTGACGCAGTTCGCGGGGAGCCCGCCGAAGCGGGGAACAATGAGCTTTTTGCCGTCGACAACGGCCGAAGGCACCAATGCAGGAGCGGAAGCAGGCGCTGACATGCTGCACACGATACCACCGCGCAATCGCGACGCAAAGCATTGATTTATCTCATTGCGCCGAGCGACTTCGGGTAGTATTTTCGAGGTTCCGTTCTTTGCCCTGCCCCCATGAACTGTCCTTATTGCCGAACTGAATTGAATGCTCCCGACGCAGGGCCTCCGAAGATATGTGAAGGCTGCGGCACTCCCCACCACGAAGAATGTTTCAATGAGAACGGAGGATGCACTCTTTTCGGCTGCAAGTTCGCTCCGCCGGACGAGCCTAAGATCAGGTTGCAAGCAGCCGATGTTCCTTTGGCCACTTCCTTCGCAGGTACGGGCCAACCCGGCAATGCCTCGATCGAGTATTCCGGCTTCGGTGACACCATGGCCCCATCTGCCGTCTGGATGCGGCAGGCTGCGCCGGCGCCAGCCCCCACCAGGATCGCGACGCCACCGCCGCCACCGCTCCAACACGTCGTGCCGGAAGGCGCAGTGGTTCCAACGCTATCTGGAACCATGCTTAGCCCGGTCCCTCCGCTTCCTTCAGCGGTCGCGGCCGCGCCCCTTGTTGCAGCCGCGCCGCAGCCGCCGCAGATGGCCCGCGGGATCTTCAATCCCGGCGACGAGCGTCAGCCTAAGAGCCGCATGACTTACATCATGCTCGGCATTTTTCTCGGCATCTTCGGTGCGCACAGTTTCTATGCGGGCTATTGGAAGCGTGGCGCACTGCAGCTTGGACTCACGGTACTCACGCTGTTCTATGGCGCCATCATCACCGCCGTGTGGGCCATTGCGGAAGTCTGCACGGTGGATCGCGACATCCACGACGTGGAATTCAGCTAGCGGATCAGGCGATGGTAATCTTGTTGGACCACGGATCTGCGGCCTCGGCGGCCGCCGCCACAGTCTGAGATATCCCCTGCGTGGGAGCGCTCGCGGGCTCGGTCTCCGCCAGCGCCGGGGGCGCCACGTTGGCCGGATCAATGGGCAGCAGGTGCGTGTTCTGGGCCGCCCACTTTGCCGCCAGCCCATTCAGCGGGCTTTTCGTGTTGAATTCCTGGTAGGAGATCATCCGTCCAACGCGCACGATCAGGTCGTCTAGCCCCTCAGATGCGGCCCAGAAATCTCCGATGCACACGCTGGCTTCGTCAAAGTTCGGATGAAACACCGGCGTGAGCATGCGGCATTGCGGCGCGCGCCGCGGATAACCCAGTGACAGGTTCACTTCCATCACATGGGTGTCGCGTTCCAGTATCTCGCCGCCCGGACTCACATAAAGGCCGCGCATCTTATAGGTGATGCGATAGACCTCTGGCGGCAACCCCGCGCTGCCGGTGATCTGGATCGGCGCCCACCCCTGGAAACGTTTCGTCAATATCTCAAAATCCAGTTTGAGTCTTCGCACCCGTGGCGACAACATCTAGCGGGCTCCCCCAGGAGGTAGATTACGCAATACGCCAAACGCAAACGTGGCCAAGAGCGCTGCCGCGACTGCGTTCTTGGGCCACCGAATCGCGAACGTCCTGCCATTCCTGATCACCGCAACATACTGCGCCAGCGCCCAAACCATCACCAACGGAAACCCGATCGTGAACAGGGGATTCAGTGTCATCGCTTCAGTGACGCGAAGGTGCAACAAGGCATAAAGCGCCCGTGTGCTTCCGCAGCCCGGGCACTCCCACCCTGTCAACTTAGCAAAGAGGCAGTCAGGATAGAACGAATTCTCCGACGGCGCGAACCGGTACACGAGCGCCAGGCACGCGAAAGTTGTCGCAGCAATACCGTGCGCGATGCGCGCCGCGATCTTCACGCGATCACCCGCATGGCTTTGTGTCTCTCAGTGATCTCATTGAAGTGGTACTGGAAGTACAACGTCGCAAAGAAAAAGACCATCACGCCACTCAACTGCAGTCCGATAGGCTCTCGGGAATTGTAATACTCTTCCAGCGAAGCCTTCATGCTGAAGACTGCCACCAGGTGACAGGCGACTCCGCCCACCCATGCCAGCACTGAGAGCCAGGTCAAGTCGTTGTGGCTGGCTGCACTCATGCCACCGGCGACCGCGCGCAGTCCGATAGAAAAACCAAGGTATGCGATCAGCCAGCCGATCGCTTTGCTCTGCGCATCCAGCTTCCGCACGAATGCGGCCTGGATGAACACCCAGATGATGAGGAAGATGCCGCACGTCAGCACGCCAAAGAGCAGCACCAACCCCCAATGCAGACTCGGAGGTTGCGGCAGCGACCCTACATTCATTCCGGTCGCGGCGCCCGCGCCTCCATATACTGTCGACGCTTGCTGCGAGGGCTCCGGCGCCGGAATATTTCCCACGATCTGCGAGACCGGCAGGAGGCCGCCCATGCCCTCGCTTCGGCACATATCGGCCGGCGAGATCGAGCCGGACTTCACGTATTTCTGCAAGTCGGCCAGCGTGTAAGGACCGTACTCCTGGCCACTTCTCTGGATGAAATAGTTCATTCACTCTCCTTTGTCAGTTAAATGCCAGACCGTCTCCGTCCGTCTTTACCGCACAGATCTCTACCAGGGCCCACACCCAACTCACCAGCGCCAGGTAAAAGAATGAAAAGAACGTAAGACAAAGCTGGAAGACTGCGCGTCTCGTGTGTCCGGCATAAAAGTTGTGCGCGCCGAAACATCCCAGAAAAAATCCCAGCAACGCATAGGTCACCCGGCTCCTGGTCCGCGGCTTGTAGTCCGGATCCAGATAGACTTGCACGTCCGCCGGCTTCCCTGCACCGGTATGCGGACGCGACGGCCCTGTGCCCGAGAGATACCGTGCCGCCGTCGCCGCAGCTCGGGAGACCTCCGGCATGGAAACGTGCACCTTCGGCTCTTCCGTCGGTGCCTTTACGCAGCCAAAGATGGTGCATCCGCCGTTCTCCGCGTAGCAGTCTGCGTGATGTGGGGTATGACAGCCTTCGCATATCAGCGCCTTTTCACTTGAGAGATCTATTTCTACGCGGCAATACGGACAAATCTTCTGGCTCACGACTTCTGCCGTTCCTGGTACCGGAACGCATACCGGCCTATCTGAATGAGGTCGCCGCTTTGTAGCACGCGGCTGCGCACCGGCTGCCCGGAAATATACACCTCACCCAGCGCATTGAGCTGCACGTGGGAGCCGCGCATCTCCAGGGCGGCGTGGTCCGGCGCGATGCTCTGGTCTTTGAATAGATAAATGTCACACTCCTGCCGGCTGCCGATGCTGGTGAACTGCTTATAAAGGATGAATTGCTTGCCCGCCAGCGGTCCTGAAGCCACATAAAGCCAACGCTCTTTGAACGCGCTTTCAACGATCCCGATGGCCACTCCGGTGGCCAGGCCGAAGAGCCCGAATCCTATCGCGCGGCTCGGAGCGCCTCCGCCGGTCACAAACGCGATGGGATCGAAAATGCCCCCGCCGATGCCCGCGCCCAACAGGCCTCCAATGACGCCGTACTGCCCTTTCTTCATCGACTTGCCGATCAATCCGTACACGATGCCGCCGGCTGCGCCGAACACCGCCCAAGCCAGCCCGCGTGTCACCCAAAATGCCGGATTGTGTTCATTCAGCAGTCCCATGCCCTGCACGATGCCAAGTCCGATCGCGAAAACGATGTTGGCGACTCCATAGAAAACGAATCCAAATATGAATCCCACCACCAATGCCAGGCCCCCACGCGTGAGCGCGCGCTTTACGGACCGCTCCACGATGCTCTCAGCGATGCTCAGGAACATGCACATCAGGGTCACTACTAATGGGACGATCAACACGTTTCCCCAGCGTGACCCGCCGCCTCCGTCCAGGAACCCCGGCTCGCATATGCCCCACGCGATGAACGCGCCGAAGAATCCCGCGATTCCCAGGTAGACCCATGCCTTGAGGAATATCGACCCCTTTTGTTCCGGAACGTCCGGCGCGCTTGTGGGCTCTCCGTGGATGTTCCCGTAGACCCTGGGTTTGCCGTCCACTGCGGGCGCGGCCGCCGGGACCGGCGGTTGCAGTGTGATGCTGGCAAGGTCTTCCGCCGTGATCTTGATCCCTTTTTTTTCGTCAGGAGTCATGGTTTATCTCTTTTTTCCCGGAGGTTTCTGCTGCGGCTCTGGCATGGGTGACTGCATCATGGCCGGCGGCGCCATGGGATACAGACAGGCGCTCCCCAATGCCTTGCGCAGCGTCATGTTTTCAGCCAGCGGAATGTCTATCACCTGGCCGAGCGCGCAGTCACGCGCGCCTTCCACGTATCCCACCACATGTGCCTGTGTGGTCCGCGCTTGGAACAGGTACAGCACCACCGTCGCGCCGATCGCCAGTGCCGCAAGGTGCGTGACCGCCATGTTCACCCAACGCACCCACTCCGGGGCTTGGTCTCTGTTCTTGCCCTGCCGTTCTCTCGGGACGCTCTCCCAAACCATCTCTTCGTCGTCCTGCTCGTCGGCGACCGCCGTTCCGCGATGCTCTTCCCGGTCATCCGCCACGATGCGGGTCAGCCGCTCGACCTCGCCACCCACCCACCCGAAACAACCTTCTTCATCTGACACTGGGTCATAGACCCAGGCCACCTGCAGCGGTGACGAAAAAAAGTTTTGGTGGATGAACAGATCGTGCTCGGAGAGGAATATCCCGAATGCGGGATGCGAGTGGTACCACCCCACGATGCGGTCGTCCGGATACTCACGGTCTTTGGTCTGGTAAATGTGTTCCCAGGTCTCTTGCGTGAAGGTCACGTGCGCCCCGCCCTGTCCCGCGTTCATGCCCTTGATGCAGGCGTGCACTTTCACTCGGCCGTTGTCGTCGTCGCCTATAAGTACCCCGCACACTTCCGTCTTCACGGACGAGCGCGCGTGTTGGCGGATCGATCGCATCACGCCGGTGGAGATCTCCACGATCGGCTCCACGCCTTTCTTCTTTTGCTTGTTCATGACCGGTCCTCCCGGGCCGCGCACGCTCCCAGAACGTTCACTGCGTCTCCTGCGATCAAGTAGCCGATCTCTTCCGCGTCACTGCGGGCAGAGAACACGTCATAGACGGGCAATCCCAGGTTGTCTAGCGTCCGCGCCCCAAAATCTTCGCCACCGGTGTAAGAATGCACAGTCTTCACTACTCGCATGCTGCCATCGTTCGGGCACTTGCCGTCGGCGTACTTCAAATCTCCTACCGGAACAAACAGTACATCTTCGCGACCACAAGATGTGCACTGCAGTGAATGGATCACGTCACGGCTGAATTCGATCACTACGTCGTCGCTTTGCAGATCGATCTGCGCGCGGCGATATAACTCCGCAAGCGTCATCTCAGATGCGCGTTGCGGCAGCGTGCTGATACGTTGCAGCGTGTGGTGGCTCTGGCAGTCAGGGTTCTCACTGTATTCCACTACGTAAGAAGTGTGGTTGAGCCCTTCGAACACGAACCCCTTGCCCGCAAGGGTAGGCAGTCCGTGCAGCAGTTTCACCGCTTCTTGCACTTGGATCCCGGCGATGATCGATGCCGTCGTCGGCGTCGTTGCGACCTTGCCCGCTTCCGTATCTTCGCGGGTCAACAGGTTGCAGGACATCCGCTTCTCGAGCAGCTCCCAATCCTTCTCGCCCAGCGTGCATTCGTAGCACGCCGGTTTCCCCGCCACGAACACGCGCGCCACTCCGTTGATGCCTTCTATCGCGCCATCGATCCATGGCTTGCCCAACTTCCACGCCGCGCGATTGATCCACAACCGCGCCTCGCGATTGTCCAACCCGCCCAGGATGACGTCTGCCCAGGCAAACAGGCCGAGGCCCAATCCCGAAACAATGTTTCCTTGCAGCGCCGCCACTTTTGCGTCTGGCGCCAGCTGGCGCACGGCCGCGGCCGCCGCGTCACACTTGTACTTTCCCACATCGCTCTCGCGGTAGAGCACAGACCGCGACAGGTTTGAGAGCTCGATCTTGTCGAGATCGACCACCACTATGTTGCGGAATCCCAGCAGCGCGAGGTTCTTGAGGATCTCATTGCCCAGCGCTCCCGCGCCCACCACCAGTACGCGCGCCTCGCCGATCTTCTCCTGGTCCCACCACTGGATGAGGCGGAACCGGCTGAACCGGTCATCTTCAAGTTGGGCGGCCTTGATGGCCAGCTCGGGGGTCTGCGCCATGATCGCCGTTATCCCGCGGTGATCTCGGGTTGCAGGCGAAGGATGTCGCCCTCTTTCACTGACGCTTCCGCCAGGCTTTGGCCGTCCTGGATCTGCCGTCCGGAATTCTTGTGGTGGAATTTGTAGCTTAACGGCGCGCCGTCTGGTCCGCTCTTGGGAAGGTTCAGCTTCTCTACCAGCACCGCGATGATCTTGTTGGCCGGCGCATCCGCCGGCAATTCCACGGGAACGCGCTTGTTCTCGGTCGAGTCATATACCGTCACGTTGATGCTAGACATTCTCGTTCTCCAGTATCGAGTGCTTAGCGCGCCGTGCCGCAGGCCCTCTTGAAGTTGTTCAGCTTCTCTTCGCCGGAATTTGCAAAACTCCAGCCTGCGGCGTCAAACAACACGTCCGCCTCTACAGCAAAATTCAGGTTCTCAGCGTTGGGCGCGATCGCCTTATTAAGGTGTAACTGACGATCGCCAACAGTGCGCCGCGGGAATCATATACCGGGCCGCCACTGTTGCCGGGACTGATGGGCGCTGATATCTGCAGCGTGCGGTTGCCGGCAAGGCGGGAGACGATGCCCGTGGACAGGCTGAAATTGAGTCCCTCCGGATGCCCGATCACGAACACCGCGTCGCCGGAATTGATCTCTGC
>Ga0207074_1036_pt1:0-7500 | contig 23418 bp, 19 predicted proteins | sample Alteio_BWMinHeat_66_FD_153567 | JGI IMG/M metagenome (GOLD analysis project Ga0207074, IMG submission 153567) | Enriched cells from forest soil in Barre Woods Harvard Forest LTER site, Petersham, Massachusetts, United States -... | ecosystem: Environmental > Terrestrial > Soil > Temperate...
TAACGCTTTATATCCATACTCTAATAGTACGAGTAATTTTGCCTGTAGTCAAAATTACTCGCGAGTTTTTTTGACTACAGGCAAAATTACTCGTTTTAAGGCTCTAGATCATTCTCTTAAATTAAATAAAGAAAGTAAAGTTGCATGTCGTATCAACATTGTATATACTTTTACTTAGATGGATGTCAATTCGCAGTTGGGAGCAAAATAAAAGTATGAAAGTTCAAACGAAAATTCAAAAATGGGGAAATGGTTTAGCCATTAGAATTGCAGGTGTAATGCGTGATATACCACATTTCGAAGAAGGCACCCTAATTGAAGTTGAGATTTCTGAAAACGGTCTTGAGATTCACAAGCTTGAATCTAGAAAACGGCTTATATTACCCTATAGCGAAATAGATTTATTAAGCGGAATGACACCCAATAATGCTCACGCAGATATTATCGCACAGCCTTTAAAAGGGGAATATTAGCACTATGCCAACAACAACTCACCAACAACTGTACATCCCCAAAAGAAATCACATCATCTGGTTAGATTTTGATCCTACGAAAGGCAAAGAAATCGGAAAATATCGACCGGCTCTCGTCTTATCTTCCGAAGAATATAATCGCAAATCAGGACTTTTAATTTGTTGCCCAATCAGCACAAGTGCACGAGGTGCACCGACAGAAGTAGCCGTTGATAATGCCGACAATCAAAATTCTGTTGTCGCTGCTAATCTAATACAGACTTTATCCTGGAAAGAAAGAAAAGTTAAATTTATTACTGAAGCAAAACCAGGCATAATGGACGAAGTTTTATTAAGGATCATCCCACTTATCGGTGCAGAAAAAGTCATTGAAAAATTTATTGGGGCATAACAATAAGTGATGTAACGAATACTACGTGCGACAAATACACCAAATATCGATCTGCTGTACCCCCACCGCCTTTAGGACCTCGCTTAGAGCACGCACCGTACTCCCCGTTGTTACCACATCATCCATAATGGCAATATGTTCATAAGGAAAAGACGTATACGATTGAGAGACTTGAAAGGCATTTTTCAGATTCCGTTTACGCGACGATTTATCTAATTGCGATTGCGGGGTGGTTTTTCGAACTCGGCTGCACGCCTCTAATACCAATGGAATAGAATACCGTTTTAAAAGCGGTACTAATAGCTCTACTGACTGATTAAAGCCTCTTCTCTGTAACCGTTTCTCATGAAGCGGAACCGGGATAATCGCCTCAGGAAATGGAGTGTTTTTATACCATCTGTCTATCACTTTGTCGGCAAAAAGCTCTCCTAAAATTCGCCCGTAAACCAGTTGATTGCCAAATTTTAAACCCCTGGTTAATTTTGTAACGGGGGGATCATAGCTGAATACCGTACAAAGGCGATCAAAGGGGGGTGGTGACTGCTCACATTGTAAACATCGAATAGACTCCGTACCGGGATAAACAGCATCCAGTGGCAAGCCACAACGATAGCACCTGTCTGAAATCCAAGGCAACACGCTATCACAAGTGCCACATAAATCACGGCCAGTTGTGCTATAGTGCCCACAGAGACAGCAAATATTGGGGAAAAACCATTGGCTTAGCTTTGTTAACATAGGATATTTCCAATTTTTTATGCAGACTAATCCAGAGATACAAAATACTGCTGAACAAAAATTCGTCATCTCACGAAATTTTAGCCGAGCAGCCAATACCTATGACAAAGCTGCTATCTTACAACAAGAAGTCGGTCAACGGTTAATAGATCGCTTAGCCTTTATTAAAATCCAGCCTTCTATCATTCTAGATTTAGGGGGGGGGAACTGGATTTTTTGCTAGGCATTTATTGCAAAAATTTCCAAGAGCTTCTCTTTTCAATCTGGATATTGCCGAAGGAATGTTGCAATTCGCCAATAGGGCTTACCCGCTTTGCCCTTCAAAAAAGGTGTGCGGCGATGTAGAAACCCTTCCCTTTAAAAGCGAAAGTGTCGATTTTATTTTTTCAAATTGCACATTTCATTGGTTTCTTGACCCCATCGTCGCCTTTTTAGAAATTCAAAGAGTTTTAAAACCGGGGGGCTTTTTGCTTTTTTCTACCTTTGGACCGGATACTCTAAAAGAATTGCGAGAAAGCTATCAGTCTATCGATACAGAAACACATGTCAATCCATTTTTAGATATGCACGACATTGGCGATCTTCTGTTACATACCCAATTTCTTGATCCGGTCATGGATAGGGAAAATATTACGCTTACTTATGAAAACGTTCAGGGACTTTTGAACGACTTGAAGGAAACCGGAGCTAACGCAGTGAAGAGACAACCCTCTCAGGGATTAAAAACGCAGAATCACTTACAAAAATTAACAAAAGCTTATAACGAATACAGAAATGCATCTGGCGAATTACCTGCCACTTTTGAAATCGTTTATGGACATGCTTTTACTCATGAATACATAGACAATCAACCTGAAAATGCTTGCAAAAGAATCCCCATTCACACGTTAAGTTGACCATTTTTCCTAATTTTCCAACCCAAATGCTTCTAAAAGTGCATCGATTTTGGGCGCTCTGCCGCGAAATTCGATAAAGAGATCTAGGAAATCTTTGGACCCACCCGTTTCCAAAATGGAAGATAAAAAACGTTTGGCAATGACCTCATCAAACACCAATTTTCTTTTTTTAAATAATCGATAGGCATCAAAGGACATCACTTCTGACCATAGATAACTGTAATAGCCTGCTGAATACCCTCCTGAAAACATATGTGTAAAGCTATTTTGATAGCGATTAAAGGGGGCTGCAGGAATTAAGGCGGTTGTACTTCGGATATTATCTAATATTTTTTGTATATCGGCTTCTGTTTCCAACGTTTCTGCTTCCATATGTAACCTAAAGTCCAGTAATGCAAATTCGAGTTGATGAACCAAACTCATACCTTGATGAAAATGTTTGAGTGCTTTTAATTTACCATATAACTCATCCGGGAGAGGTGCATGATCTTTAAGATGTCTGGAAATTAAATCTAACCCTTCTCTTTCCCAACACCAATTTTCTAATAATTGACTCGGAAACTCAATGGCATCCCACTCCACCCCATGCCCCCCTGCAATACTGGGGTAATCTACGGTGGTTAAAATTGAATGCAAACAATGTCCAAATTCATGAAAAATCGTGATGACTTCTTGATGGGTTAATAAGGCTAGACCTTGTGTGGAAGGTTTTGAAAGATTAGCCACCACCATCGCAACCGGAATTTGATACTTCCCGTCTTTTAACAGCATCCGTTGGCGACAACAGGAAAGCCATGCCCCTCCATGTTTTTCATAACGCGTAAAAATATCCAAATAAAATTTTCCGCGCAAATTTTCTTTGTTATCAAAGACTTCAAATAATCGTACGTCTTCATCCCATTTATCAAAATCTGTAATCTCTTTAATTTGAAGGCCAAATAGTCGCTTTGATATCGCAAACAAGCCCTCAAGTACCGCATCTACCGGAAAGTAAGATCTCAAAGTCTCTTCATCAATCTCATGGTTTTTTTGTAATAATTTTTCACTGACAAATAGGAGATCCCAAGGTTTTAGCTCCTCAAGGGATAATTCCTCTTTTGCAAATTGCTTCAGGGCTTTTATCTCCTCCTCGCCTTTCTTTCGGCTGCGATCAAGCAGGTTAAATAAGAAATCTTTAACTTCTGAAGTTTTTTTCAACATTCTTGTTTGTAATTCATATTCAGCAAAATTGGAAAACCCTAATAACTGTGCTAAGGCATGTCGGACTTTTAAGATCTCAATCATCAGCGGACCATTGTCCCATTGGTCACCTGCCGGAAAATTTTTGGATGCGCGAGTGATGTACGCCTTATAAACCTCGTAACGAATTTCTCTGTCTTCTAAATAATTCATGATGGCACTGTACGCTGGGTAATCCAGCCTCAAAACCCATCCGAGTTTTCCTCGATTTTTTGCTTCTGCATGCGCCGCATTTAAGGCTTTAACTGGGAGTCCATTTAATTTTTCTCTATCAGTAATATGTAAAAACCATGCATGGGCTGATTCCAATATATTTTGTTCAAATTTACTTTCCAACTCCGCCAGAAGAATCTTTTTTTCCTTAAATTGTTTACGTTTCTCTAGCGATAGATTAATTCCAAAAAGCTTAAAATTTCTCAGTGAATTTTCAACAATTTTTTTTTGAGGTTCTGTTAATGTTGAATATTCAGCGCTGTTCGCAATACTTTGAAATGCTTTATACAGTTTTTCATTGTGTTTTATTTCGGTACTATAACTTGAAAATTGGGTCAAGGCAGCTTGATAGGCGAGATTAAATGCCGGAGTGTTCTTCACAGCGTTTAGGTGAGAGACTATAGACCAAACGTCGTTTAGTTCTCCTTCCAAAATTTCTAGAGGCCAAACCAAATTTTCCCAGGTATAGTTATCCGTTCTTTCTAGTAATTGTTTCAACGCCGCTCTATTTTTTTGCAAAATCACTTCCAAAGCAGGTTTAACATGCTCAGAGTCAATTTTACTAAAAATAGGCAGTTCATTTAGTTTAGAAGCAAGCAGGGGATTTATATTTTCTGAATTTAAAACCATCTGTTTATTTTAGTCTAAAATTTAATCCCCTAATTCTTTTGGTCAAAAAAAAGGCGAACCATTAATTGGTTCGCCTTTTTCAGTTGACAGAGCTCTGTCAAAATTGGCGCCTGGCGATGTCCTACTTTCACATGGGTAACCCCACACTATCATCGGCGCTGAGCGGTTTCACTTCCGAGTTCGAGATGGATTCGGGTGGGGCACACTCGCTATTATCACCAAGCAATAAACTTTATGGTACAAAACACCCTTAACAAAACTAATTAAGCATTATATGGCCAAGCCTCTCGGTCAATTAGTACAGGTTAGCTCAAAGCCTCACAGCTCTTACACACCCTGCCTATCTACGTCGTAGTCTTCAACAAACCTTCAGGGGGCTTTAAGCCCCGGGAAATCTCATCTTAAGGCCGGCTTCCCGCTTAGATGCTTTCAGCGGTTATCCGTCCCGCACTTAGCTACCCGGCGATGCCACTGGCGTGACAACCGGTACACCAGAGGTGCGTCCACTCCGGTCCTCTCGTACTAGGAGCAGTCCCTCTCAAATCTCCAGCGCCCACGACAGATAGGGACCGAACTGTCTCACGACGTTCTAAACCCAGCTCGCGTACCACTTTAAATGGCGAACAGCCATACCCTTGGGACCTGCTTCAGCCCCAGGATGTGATGAGCCGACATCGAGGTGCCAAACACCGCCGTCGATGTGAACTCTTGGGCGGTATCAGCCTGTTATCCCCGGCGTACCTTTTATCCGTTGAGCGATGGCCCTTCCATTCAGAACCACCGGATCACTAAAACCTACTTTCGTACCTGCTCGACTTGTACGTCTCGCAGTCAAGCACCCTTCTGCTTTTGCACTCATAACATGATTTCCGACCATGTCGAGGGTACCTTCGCGCTCCTCCGTTACTCTTTAGGAGGAGACCGCCCCAGTCAAACTACCCACCATACACTTTCCTCAGCCTGGTTTCACAAACTTAAGTTAGAACCTCAAGCATCTCAGGGTGGTATTTCAAGGTCGGCTCCACACATTCTAGCGAACATGTCTCATAGCCTCCCACCTATCCTACACAGACACACTCAAAATCCAATGCAAAGTTGTAGTAAAGGTGCACGGGGTCTTTCCGTCTTGCCGCGGGTACACTGCATCTTCACAGCGATTTCAACTTCACTGAGTCTCGGGTGGAGACAGTGTGGCTATCGTTACGCCATTCGTGCAGGTCGGAACTTACCCGACAAGGAATTTCGCTACCTTAGGACCGTTATAGTTACGGCCGCCGTTTACCGGGGCTTCGATCCAGAGCTTCGCCTAAGCTAACCCCTTCAATTAACCTTCCGGCACCGGGCAGGCGTCACACCCTATACTTCCTCTTTCGAGTTCGCAGAGTGCTGTGTTTTTAATAAACAGTCGCAACCACCTGGTATCTTCGACCTCCAAATGCTTACACCGCTAGGGCTTAACATCTAAAGGCGCACCTTCTCCCGAAGTTACGGTGCCATTTTGCCGAGTTCCTTCACCCAAGTTATCTCAACGCCTTAGTATTCTCTACCTGTCCACCTGTGTCGGTTTCCGGTACGGCTCAAATGTACTTATGCTTAGAGGCTTTTCCTGGAAGCAGGGCATCAACTACTTCGTCTACCTCGCGGCAAACTCGTCATCACGTCTCAGAGTAGCGTGTCCCCGGATTTCCCTAAGAACACCTCCTACACGCTTAAACCACCACCACCATTCGATGGCTAGCCTAGCCTTCTCCGTCACCCCATCGCAGCACATCCAAGTACAGGAATATTAACCTGTTTTCCATCAACTACGCTTTTCAGCCTCGCCTTAGGTACCGACTTACCCTGCTCCGATTAACGTAGAGCAGGAATCCTTGGACTTTCGGCGTGCGGGCTTTTCACCCGCATTATCGTTACTCATGTCAGCATTCGCACTTCTGATACCTCCAGCAGACTTCTCAATCCACCTTCATCAGCCTACAGAACGCTCCTCTACCACTCACTATAAAATAGCAAGTCCGCAGCTTCGGTGTATGGTTTTAGCCCCGCTAGATCTTCCGCGCAGGCCGACTCGACCAGTGAGCTGTTACGCTTTCTTTAAAAGATGGCTGCTTCTAAGCCAACTTCCTGGCTGTCTATGCCTTCCCACTTCGTTTCACACTTAACCATAACTTTGGGACCTTAGCCGACGGTCTGGGTTGTTTCCCTCTTCACGACGGACGTTAGCACCCGCCGTGTGTCTCCCACGCTCTACTTCTTGGTATTCGGAGTTTGCATCGGGTTGGTAAGCCTTTACGACCCCCTATTCGAAACAGTGCTCTACCCCCAAGAGTAATCACGTGAGGCACTACCTAAATAGCTTTCGAGGAGAACCAGCTATCTCCGGGCTTGATTAGCCTTTCACTCCTATCCACAGCTCATCCCCTAATTTTTCAACATTAGTGGGTTCGGGCCTCCAGTAGGTGTTACCCCACCTTCACCCTGGCCATGGATAGATCGCCCGGCTTCGGGTCTACAGATAGCAACTAATCGCCCTATTCAGACTCGGTTTCCCTTCGCCTCCCCTATCTCGGTTAAGCTCGCTGCTACCTATAACTCGCTGACCCATTATACAAAAGGTACGCAGTCACTAAACACAAAGTCTAGCTCCCACTGCTTGTACGCATACGGTTTCAGGATCTATTTCACTCCCCTCTCCGGGGTTCTTTTCGCCTTTCCCTCACGGTACTTGTTCACTATCGGTCGGTAAGGAGTATTTAGCCTTAGAGGATGGTCCCCCTATCTTCAACCCGGATTTCTCGTGTCCTGATCTACTCTTCGTTACTCAAAATAATCATACTTTCGTGTACGGGACTATCACCCTGTATCGTCAAACTTTCCAGTTCGTTCCACTAGCATCACTACTCATTACAGTAACTGGGCT
>Ga0207074_1036_pt1:10000-23418 | contig 23418 bp, 19 predicted proteins | sample Alteio_BWMinHeat_66_FD_153567 | JGI IMG/M metagenome (GOLD analysis project Ga0207074, IMG submission 153567) | Enriched cells from forest soil in Barre Woods Harvard Forest LTER site, Petersham, Massachusetts, United States -... | ecosystem: Environmental > Terrestrial > Soil >...
CTACTTTTAAGTTTGGTTTGCACCCCGCAAACGACAAACAAGGAGACACGGATTATGTTTAGTGGTTTGGTTAGAACTGTGTTTGGTGGTTATAACGAGAACCCAGCCCCTCCATCCCCTATGTCAAGTTCTATCGTTAGCGCTCCTAATGAAGGGCCTGAAGGACCCGATGAACGCCCGATTGAGGCCGCAGCTCAGGCCAGCGCAGACCCTCTTGTTCGAAGAGCAAGTGTCTCTGGAAGTGAATCAGACGAATTTGAACAAGTAGATGTAGATGCAATTGAGGCCGTAGAACCAGCAGCTGTAGAGCCCCACGTTCAAAACGCAAGTGCTGCATCTGAAAGCGAATCCGAATTTGATGCAGTGGATATTCAGCAAGAAGAATTTGGAGACGTCTTACAGGAAGCTTCGCGTAAAGAAAACTCTCCTGAAGAATTAGTGAAAATTGCGGAAATGGTTCGTGAATCCCCACATTTCCTGGCAGCGTATCGAGAATCCTGTGTCGGGGATTCGATGCTTCGAGACCTAGAGATCCTTTTGGCCAAAGCACAAGAAGCCTTTAATGCTCATCAAGAAGAGCGTAAAGAGCAGGCTGATGATGTCTTTGAGAGTCCACAGAAACCCTCTACGACCCCTCCTACAGAAGAAGAAATATCTCAAGAACTCAAGCAGGTTTTGGAAATAGCCCAAGCGCTTGCAGAACACCGCAGAGCGGGAGAGCAAGCGCTTGAATCAGAGCTTCAGCACGAACTACGCCGTCAGGCAGAAGAGCAAGCGCTTGGCCTAGAAGAATCCGCTGTGAGCATGGCTGAAAAAATATCTCTGAGCGAAGAACGAGCAAGATTCGAACAAGAACGTCAAAACACAGAACAAAAGTTTACCGAAGAACGAGTAAGTTTCGAACGAGAACGTCAGGAAACAGAACAAAGGTTTGTCGAAGAACGAGCAAGTTTCGAACAAGAATGTATCTCCAAATCGCATGATCTTTCTGAAAGATATAAAGGATTCGAGCAAAAACAACAATTTCTCTCAGAAGAAATGGCTGTGACCGCGGCTATGCGAGACTCTCTGCGCGAACAAACCGCAAGATTGGCACAAGAACATCAAAACACAGAACAAAGGCTTACCGAAGAACGAGAAAGATTCGAACAAGAACGTCTTGCCGAAATGCAAAGGCTTGCCGAAGAGCGAGCAACGTTCGAAAAAGAAAAAAGATGGCTTGAACAACAACGAATTATCGCAGAACAAGAACATCAACAAGCAGAACAAGACCTTTCTGAAAAACGAAGAATATTGGAACAAGAACAAGCAAGATTCATACAAGAACAAGCAAGACTCGAACAACAGCTCAGTCTCGAAAGAGCATCTTTAAACACAGATCAAGCAAGGCTTGCAGAAGCAAACTTACGGCTTAGTGTAGAAAAAGCAAGCTTGGAGGCGGAAAAAGAGGAGCTTGCGCCAATACGCGTATTTGTAGAACGTCTAGCTGCAGAAAAAGCCGCTGAAGAAAGGGCAAAAGCTGATCAAGCAGCACGCCTGGCTGCAGAGCAAAGAAGGCTTGAGGAAGCTCGTGCTGAACAGGAAAGCAAAGAGCGTGAAGAAAGAGCGCGGGCAGAAGCAGCAGCGGTAGCAAATAGAGCTTCCCTCGCGTCCCCAGTATTGGTTGCGCAATCCTCGCAATCCTGTGCCGCAGAACAACAAAGAGTAGCAGCGTCGGACCTCCAACGGCGTGTGGAAGAAGCTAAGAGACTTGCACGTCAGCATGGGTTTTAGGAGTTTTTTAAAAGTTCCATAATGCGCCTAGACCATAAGCAACGCTGACCATGGGTTTAAACTCTGGAGGGTTGTTCAGGGTATCGTTTGCATGAATAATGATCCTTCGAGTGCCTGCCCAAGCAACGGTACCTCTAAGACTTACCCGCTCTGTCCATTTATATTGTATTCCGAGCGCTGCCCGAACAATCGTTTTGCGTGCACTTAATTTTCTCGTTAGGCCTGGCGTTCCAGCGGGTCCGAATGCTAAAGTTGATCGTTCAGCCGTTGCTTTGAATCTTGCCGCACCAATATAGCCATACCATTCAAAGGGACAACAAATTTCACAAATGGGTAAATAAGCCACCAGACCTAAATGTGGGCCCTGGATTTTGATATTACTTCTAAAAGTAGCAGGAGACATACCGACAGGGATGGGAACGCCGCCTGAAAGTTCCCCTGCTACGAGCGTTGCCGTGCGGGAGCGCGTTCGAGTCGCCTCATAACCCGCTTCTACTCCCACATGCTCATTCAATAGAATTCCTGCGTAGATATTTCCTTGGGGCGAAGTGCGATGCAGGAGATTATCACCAAAGCCCTCTTTAAACGCCATACGACGTTCTTGCACATCAAAACCGACATAGGGATTGTGGATATTAATACTATACCATTCAGGACTTAAGGCCATCACTTGAACGGGTATCGAAACTGCGATTGAAGCGAAAATAAATGTAGAAACCCAGCTCTTTCTTTCCATAAACTTCTCCTTCCTGACTTCCCTGTTCACTGCCAAAGACCTAGGTTAGCAATTGGTCGTGATTTAAAATTATCCTCTTGTTTATCATTTTAGCACAGATTAGTACTCAAAAAACAGGGATTTGCTCTTGGAAGGCTTGCAACTCAAAGCCAATCTTTAGGTTTTAAAAACTCGCTTAAACGCGCTTCCGGACTACCAAGCTCAGGCTGCCAATCATATCGCCAGTGAACTTCCGGCGGTAAAGACATCAAAATCGACTCCGTTCGCCCCCCGGATTGGAGCCCAAATAAAGTGCCTCGATCATAAAGCAGATTAAACTCAACATAACGACCGCGACGATATAATTGAAAGTTTCTTTCCCGCTGCGTAAACGCAGTATTTTTTCTTTTTGCAATGATCGGGCGATAGGCTCTTATGAAATGATCGCCTACCGATTGCATAAAAGCAAAACAGGTTTCAAAAGGCCATTCATTCAAATCATCAAAAAACAAACCCCCAATCCCACGCGTTTCATCCCGATGTTTTAGGTAAAAATAACGGTCGCATTTTTCTTTATAGCGTGGATAGATTTCTGGACCAAAGGGATGACAGGCTTTGGCAACAACTTGATGCCAATGAAGACAATCTTCCTCAAAGGGATAATACGGGGTTAAGTCATAGCCCCCACCAAACCACCAAATCGGCGGACAATGGGGTTTTTCTGCAATAAAAAATCGCACATTGGCATGGGCCGTTGGCACGTACGGGTTTTTTGAATGAACCACGACGGAAACCCCCATCGCTTGAAAGGAGCACCCCACTAATTCTGGGTGCTGTAACGTTGCGGAATCCGGAAGGGCTGATCCAAAAATATGAGAAAAATTAACACCTGCTTGTTCAATGACTGCACCATTATTTAAGACTCGGGTACATCCTCCTCCCGATTCCAATTTTGGGTGAGTTGGATCTTGACGGGTCCAGTTATCCGAACCAAAATACGCTGCCCCATCTTCTTCGGCCAGTTGATGGCAAAGGTTCTCTTGCAAAGATAAGAGATATTGACGAACCTTTTCAAGAGGAATAAAGGTCATTGAGTTGCTCCTATAAAGTAAATAAAATCTTAGATTTTCCTCTTTTACCGGTCCAGATAGGTTCTAACCATTAACACCCCACTAAAACCATATTCTTGCATCACTTGTACCGGGGTTTTATTCCCAAATACTTGGTTGGGAGATTTTGGCCATTGATAGACCAATTCAGGATTATGAGGAAAAATAAGTCTCAATGACTTATGAATATTTAAGAGTTGGCTTACTCTATCCATAAAATCACGCCCACTGCCAAATGCAGCACCAGGCTGCCGATATCGCGCCAGAGTCGATCGGGCATTTGGTTCAAGGCCTAAGAGCTGAAGCTGTTCTTGAGTCGTGAGATTCCAAAGTTCAAATAGCCTCATAATCATTTTTGTTAATGCTATTTGACCGTCCCTGTCTTGTGGGGATTTAGAATTGCCATTTACCGTTGAATGAAATTTCACAAGCCCCCATAAAATGTTACATCTATAACATATACTGTAACATAAGAAACTAATTTTTTTGCTGTTTTTTTAACAGCCTTAGTGCAGCTTGTAACAAGGCCCTCCTTTAAACTAACACTAAACGTTCAAGTTGTTCTAGAAGGTAAAAAAGTAGTGATAACAAATGAAGTCCGCTATTTTTCCAAAATAAGGCCTTAAAATATACCAAACGAGTTAAAAAAGACCCCTTATTTTGGAAAAATCAACATTAGCCCCCCCTACTTCCCTTCCCTTGCGAAAATCTGATAAATTTAGAGCTCTAAGGAAGTTGTTGAAACCTCAAGGAATAATGCACATGATTGAAAATTTACATTGGGTCTTGGCCATCCGGCATGAAACATTAACTCCATTCTTTCGATTTTTCCCGATGGTTGCCTCAGAAAACTTTTATCTGGTCTTAATTGCATTAGGCTATTGGTCTTGGAAACGAGAAATTTTTAGGGATTTAGCAATCCTACTATGCGCCAGCACCTTGGTAAACGTATTCTTAAAGGCCATTTTCCAGATCCCTCGTCCCACGATTGAACACTTAGTCCCTGTACTCGATCCTTATGGCTTCCCCAGTGGCGATGTACAAGTATTGGCGACTGTTTGGTTAGCAGCTGCCTGGTATTTTAAAAATAGAATCTTATGGGTATTTACCCTCCTTCTGATTTTGCTGGTAGGATTTTCCCGAATCTACTTAGGCGTACATTCCGTTACGGATGTGGTTGTCGGCGGCTTTATCGGAACGACTGTTTTTTTAGGATATCGTGTAATAAAAAATAACCCGCAATTATCGAATCAACCTTCTTCATGCTCTCCATTAAATCTTAAGTTCTTCATACTATTTTTTGCGCTACTCGTGCTTTATTTCTTAACGGTTTATCCCGAGATCGGAAATCCAGGCGGAAAACTAAGGATCGCTGTTCCGGGAATGTTACTTGGAGTCGTGTTAGGAGAAAAGCTTATGGATTATATCGGATTTCAATTTAAGCCTGAAACCTTATATCCCTCTCTTTTGTCCAGAATGTTAACAGGGATCTTTGGTTTAGGCAGCTTTCTTTTTCTGCGTCGGAGCTTGGGATTTTTCTGGGTATTAGAAAACGGCATGATTTTTCTATTTTTAAGCTATGTATTCTTAGGCTTTTATTTTATTTATGCATACCCAAATATGATGACCAAAATACTCAAAGCTCCGCGCTTGCATGAGGTTCCGTAAATCCACATTCTTTTTGCGGGCACGCTTTTTCAGTACCGCGACGCTTAGTGGTTTTAATCATCAAGATCGGCCAACTGCAATTTGGGCATTTTTCATCAATCGGAGGGCTGTTGACGGCATATTTACAATCTGGATACTGATTACAAGAATAAAAGAAAGTTCCATAACGAGACTTTCTTTTAACCAGCGTTCCTTTATGACACACCGGGCAAGTCACGTGTGTGTCTTCGGGTTTTTCTAAAGACTCAATAAATTTACATTTAGGATAAGAACTGCAACCAATAAACTTCCCATATTTGCCTTGTTTAATAACCAATTCAGAATCGCATTTAGGACAACGGCGTCCCTCGACCACTTCCGGGGCAAGGAGCGATGTTTCCCTGTCTTCCGTAAGATTGCGCGTGTAGTCGCATTCAGGATAACCTGTACAACCAATAAAACGACCACGCTTTCCTAAGCGAATGGATAAAGGTTTACTGCATTTTGGACAATTTTCTTCTAAGGCTTCCTGTGTCACATCCGCACGTTTTACCCCTTCTTCCGTAGCTTTTACCAATTCAATAAAGGGTTTCCAAAAATATTCCATTAAAGGAACCCATTGTTTTTCTCCGCGAGCGACGTCATCCAATTCATCTTCTAATTTGGCAGTAAAATCATAGTCTACATATTGCGCAAAATATTGGGTTAAGAATTTATTAACAATTCTTCCGACATCCGTGGGTTTAAATCGCTTGTTTTCGAGCAACGCATATTCTCGATGCTGCAAAGTCGAAATGATCGAAGAATAGGTAGAGGGACGACCGATGCCATATTCTTCCAGGGTTTTCACCAACGAGGCTTCCGAAAAACGAGGCGGGGGTTCGGTAAAGTGTTGATCGGCATGCACCGCAATCAAATCCACCATTTCCCCTACTTTCAACGGGGGTAAGAGTTTTTCGCTATCGTCACCACCACCCGCTGCAGCATCATCCACACCTTCCAAGTACACCTGCATAAACCCAGGCGAAGTCACAGTCGATCCATTGGCTCTAAAACGGTTGCCTTCACCACAAGCAAAATCTATTGCAACTTGGTCGATGGTGGCATGGATCATTTGGCAAGCAATGGTGCGTTTCCAAATCAGATTGTACAGTTTGTATTGATCAGGCGTTAACGCATGTTTCACGGTTTCTGGGATCCAATGTGCCATGGTCGGACGTATGGCTTCATGCGCCTCTTGTGCATTTTTAGCCTTGGTTTTGTAGGTGCGGGGCTCAGAAGGAAGCGTGTCTGCCCCATACCGCTCGCTAATTAAGGCGCGAATTTCTGTTAATGCTTCATTTGCCAGCGTTACAGAATCGGTACGCATATAGGTAATTAACCCCGTCGCCCCTTCGCCGACATCCATTCCTTCATACAATTGCTGCGCCACACGCATTGTTCTTTGGGTCGAGAAACCCAATTTACGCGAGGCTTCTTGTTGCAAAGTAGAGGTTGTAAAAGGTGCTGCCGGATTGCGTTTGCGTTGACTTTTGGTGATTTTTTCGACCTTCAGCTTGCCTTTTGCTAATTTCCGCAGGATATCTTCGGCTTTTTTGGCATCAGTCTCGTTCACGATAGAAAACTGTTCTAATTTTTTACCTTGATATTCAATCAGACGTGCAGAAAATGCTTGGTTTTTTGCCTTCAGATCCGATTCAATGGTCCAATATTCCTGAGTAATAAACTTTTCGATGGCTTCTTCACGCTCAACAATCAAACGCAATGCGGGGCTTTGTACTCGGCCTGCGGACAACCCTCGACGAATTTTCTTCCAGAGCAATGGCGACAAATTAAAGCCAACCAAATAATCCAAAGCGCGCCGCGCTTGTTGGGCGTTCACCAGATCCATCGATAATTCTCGAGGATGCTTAATAGCATTTTGCACAGCCGTTTTGGTAATTTCGTGAAAAACCACCCGATGTACAGGCTTGTGACCCAAAACTTTTTTTGCTTTTACCAATTCATATAAATGCCAAGAAATGGCCTCCCCTTCACGGTCCGGATCAGTTGCAAGATATAAAGAATCTGATTTTTTAAGCTGCGCACAAATTTCGTCCACATGTTTTGCATTTTTTTCGATTACTTGATATTTCATGCTAAACCCATGCTCGGTATCGACCGCGCCGGTTTTTGGGACTAAATCACGAACATGCCCATAAGAAGCAAGTATTTCAAAATCTTTCCCTAAATATTTTTTAAGCGTTTTTGCCTTTGCCGGCGATTCTACAATCACTAAATTTTTTGCCATAAATTACAATATCTCTCTACCTAAAAAATAACGGATCCGTTGTCCACTAACCCAATGTTCGAAGATAACCCCCGGGGATAGGGGCCACATACCCTTTGAGTTCCAATTCTATCAGCATGGAAGAAACTATTCTTGCCGTCAATCCAGTGCGAGCAACCAGCGCATCAATGGGCGTCCCCTCATTGTCAATTTGAGCCAAAAGATTCTGATAACCCTCTTCTAGTGTTGATGCGGGTGCTAAACTTAAACCGCTTTTTTCGCTTAGCAACCTTTTAACGGTTCCTCTGGATGCGGAGGGGGGCGTAAATGGCAGGGTTAATTGGACACCGGCATCACGATAATTTAAGAAAGCGCCCAGCTCCTCCATGACATCCTCTGCGGTTTCTACCAATTTTGCACCTTGCTTAATCAAAGCATGACAGCCTTTGACCATAGGACTATGAATAGACCCCGGAACTGCAAAGACTTCTCGCCCCTGCTCAAGCGCGTATTTGGCGGTTACGAGAGATCCGCTTTTAATCGCCGCTTCCACGACCAATGTTCCGATAGATAACCCGCTAATGATGCGATTGCGCCTGGGAAAATTCGAGGGTGCTGGAGGGGTGCCTATTGGAAACTCCGAAACCAGCGCCCCGCCTTTTTCAATAATTTCATGGGCTAAGGCGCGATGCGTCGCCGGATAAATTTGGTCCAATCCATTCCCCAATACTGCAACTGTACCACCCTTCTCTGATAAAGCGCCTTTATGAGCTGCAGCATCTATCCCGAGCGCCAAGCCACTGGTCACCGTAATCCCCTCTGAAGAAAAATGTCGAGCAAATAGACCAGCGCTCTCACAGCCTCCTACCGTAGGATTTCGACTACCAACGATTGCGATCTGTATACGGGACAAAATTTTAAGATCCCCCCAAACAAAAAGAAAGGGCGGGCTTCCAGGAATTTCTTTTAATCTCGCGGGATACGCCGAATGCCGATGGCTAATAATGTGACAGTTTGCCATTTCCATCCAAGCTAAATCTTTTTCTGCGCCTTCCCATTGTAATGATCCTGGATCTGTAAACTTCGAGGCATTAAAAGTTTCTAGCAGTTCAGATAACTTTCTGGGGCCTATGCCAGGCATTCTCTGCATTGCTAATAAATACTGTAATTGTTCTTTGGAATATTCCATCTTATACCACGAATACGCATCGCCTCTAAAACCCGTTACGCAGTTTAGGGGGTTTTTAGCTTATCAAGCAAGTAAATTGGTTGCGTTGCCTCAATTACCAAGCCTAAACTGAGTTTTTCAAAGGTTTTATAAACCAATAACCGACCTACACGCGTATCACACAGCTTAATTTTACAGGGACGCAGACTGGTATCTGAGGGATCGATAATATTTTTTCCAGTTTGATAGATTTCTAAAAAATTCCCCTCTTTTAATCCATCTCGGGTTCCTAAGCTCAGGGTCACCACGGAATTTCGACCAACTTGCTGAATACCGCCTATAGTGTTTAATATGTATCCCTCTGGAACTCGCCTTGCATCCCGCAAAGTTAAACGGGGCGGAAGTTCCGATGCGTAACTGGGTAAAAGTCGGGCACCAATTTCAATCGCTTCCTCTGAAGTCGTAATTTTCAATTCAGCCACCCGCCCACAAAACCTTTCCAATTCTGCAGTGCCAATCGCAATGGCTTCGTAGCCTAAACACTCTTTCGTCACGGGATGTTGGTAAGCTTTTCCCGGCCGGTATATCGTATAAAAAAACTCCTCTTTTGTGGTTAAGCCTTTAACCTGAATTAGATTCCCAACCCCACCTTCAACCCTATCTTGATCTTCTGCAATGACATGTGGGATCCCAGAGAATTGTCGTTCGTTATCGAAAACAAATGCCTTTCTTAAGAAAGGCCGGATATTGTCTAAGGAGATTGTATTTTTTTCCAGTATAGCCGACGCCCTCAGTTTAGGGTGCAATTTAACTTTTTCCTGAACAGAATGGTTACAGTGAGTGTCGGTAGGCGATCCTGTCTCCGGGATCGCCACAGCAGCCCCCTTTTCAGCCAACACCGCGTCTGAAATAATACTTAAGCTCATGGATATCGATAAGACGATTGCTCTAATCTGCATTTTGAAACTCCTCCTTAATCCCTCTCAAAGTATAGTGGGGATCTCATATAATTCGGGAGATTAAAGGATGTTTTCATGTTATAATCGAACGAACTTGGAAAAACACCCCCTAAAGAGGTTCAGGCATTATGGCACTTTTAAATATTTTACAGTTCCCAGACACACGGCTAAAAAATAAAGCCGCACCCGTCGAGCAATTTGATAATGCGCTCTCTCTCTTAATCGATAACATGTTTGAAACCATGTACGAAACCCAAGGTATTGGGCTTGCAGCGATACAAGTGAACATCCAACAACGGGTGATCGTCATTGATGTTTCTCGGGAAGGGAATCAACCCTTAGTATTGATCAATCCCGAAATTATTCACAAACAAGATATGGTAGATTCTGAGGAAGGATGTCTTTCTTTTCCGGGAGTCTATGCAAAAGTAAAACGCGCGAAAACAATAGAAGCGAAATATTGGGATCGCGATGGCAAAGAAAACTCTATTACGGCGGAAAATTTGCTCAGTTTTTGTATCCAACATGAATTAGATCATTTGGATGGTATTACTTTTTATGATCATCTCTCCCCCTTAAAAAAAGATCTCCTCAGAAAAAAAATAGAAAAACTTCGAAAAATGGCGTTTTAGTTCGTTCAGGAGCATGAAAAATTGAGAATCATTTTTGCGGGAACCCCGGAATTTTCTGTTGCTTCCCTCAAGGCCTTACTAAATTCTTCGCATAAAGTTATTGCGGTCTATACTCAACCGGATCGACCTTCCGGTAGAGGCCGCACATTACACAAAAGTCCTGTCAAACAATTGGCCGAGGAATACAAACTTCCAATTTTTCAGCCTAAAAGCCTAAAGGAAGTCAAAGAACAGTCTGTTTTACGAGAGTTGCATCCAGATCTAATCATCGTGGTGGCTTACGGGCTTATACTTCCAGAGGCCATCCTGAGTATTCCGCAGCATGGCTGCGTAAATATCCACGCTTCTTTATTGCCTCGATGGAGAGGGGCTGCGCCCATTCAACATGCCCTATTATTCGGCGATACAACGACGGGTATTTCCATTATGCAAATGGATGCAGGCTTAGATACAGGAGACGTTCTATTCACAGTCCCCTGTTCCATAGAAGCCAATGAAACCAGTCAAACGCTACACGATAAATTGGCAATTTTAGGATCAAAAGCTTTGATGCAAGTCTTAGAGAAATTTGAGACGGGTGCTTTGGTCGCCGATCCACAACCGCTTGAGGGCATTACTTATGCCCATAAAATATTAAAAGAACATGCAAAGATCGATTGGCAAGAAACGGCTGTCAATTTAGAAAGAAAAATAAGGGCCTTTAATCCCTGGCCAATTGCATTTGCCCATATTCAAAACGAAGCCATTAGAATTTGGACCGCAAAGATTGTGTCCGCCAAAGAAAACGTCTTGAACGGGAAAAAACCAGGCTATCTTTTACACGCCAGTGAAGAAGGAATTGATGTTGTTACTGGAAACGGAATTTTAAGAATTTTAGAAATGCAATTACCAGGAGGTAAACGTTTACCCGCTCGCGAGATCTTGCATTCCAAAGCCAAGATGTTTGAAGCGGGTTTAATGTTTGTCTAAGTTTAGAGAGGAAGGAGGCAGGTCACACCCACCTCTCTGCCACAAAATACGCTACTTTTTAACGGTCACTGTGGACTTCACTTCTCTAACGCCTTTTACGGACTCCGCTAACTTCTTCGCATTATCCCCTTGAGCTGCGTTTTCAGCTTCTCCACTTAATTGGACCACACCATCTTCAGTGTCTACATGGATACTCATTAAAGAAACATCCTTATCCCCAAAAAGTTTCTCTCGAATATAAACGCCTTTCACTTTTGCAGTGGTGACGATATCCTCAATAGGATGATGATTGACATTAACCTTGAGGCCAGAACCATCAACATCGACCACGCCCTCGATGGAATGCGCGTCTTGTACTGCAGCGCTAATTTCTTTATCTGACTGAAGCTCGCCTTTCAGAAAGACAACGCCCTTTGTCGTTCCCACGCTGACATTGAGAGAAGAAACAACCGGATTAGCCAAAAGCTTAGCTTTTACCCGAGTGGTAATCATCGCATCATCCATGACACTTTCCGCTTTGCCTGTTTTTTCCGTTTTACTGGCTTTCTCGTCTGGATGCGCAAAAACTTGTAAGCTACCCAACATGAATACAGGGACTGTAAAAATTGCAACTATTTTTTTCCTCAGCATAACCAACCCTCCCAAGTTTTGCCTCCGTTCCTCACAGAGAATTTCCAATAACTTTATTCAACCTTACAACAGGCTCTATCCCTTAAGGATAGTTTACTTTTTTTTCTGTGCATTTCTACCCCTATTTTCCATCCCTTCAATTCATTGACCTAACACTAATTTTGAGCCATCATAGGAAACATCGTCTTAAACGACACTTTTTGAAACAGTATGGGTAATAACAAATTTTTTTCTCACAATACTCGAGCCCTGGCCGCCCGAGCACTTTTTGAGGTTTTATCTCAGGGTCATTCCTTAAATCAAAGCTTGCCTGTCTATAAAGGGCACTGCAAAAAACCCGAAGACGCCGCCTTCCTGCAAGCTTTAGTATTTGGCGCATTGCGTTGGTACCCACAACTTGCCTTTGTAGCCAACCAATTGTTACAAAAACCGCTTAAAACAAAAGACATGGAATTATTCTACTTGATTTGTGTCGGGCTTTTTCAACTCCGCAAAATGAATGTTGCTGATCATGCGGCAATTGCAGAAACAGTGGAAGCAGCACGGCTTTTAAATAAAGCCTGGGGAACTGGGCTGGTCAATGCAGTGCTCAGAAGCTATCAACGTCAATCTAGGGATTTAGAAGCACTGATCGAACAGAGTACTGAAAATAATCCGGCTCTTTTTTATGCCCATCCTGAATGGTTAGTTGATGAGCTCAAAGTCGCCTGGCCAGAATATTGGAAGATAATTTTAAACGCTAACAACGCAGCTCCTCCCTTAACCTTGCGTGTTAACTTACAAAAAACAACCTGCGAAGAATATTTAAAATGCTTAAGGGATGCCAATATTGAGGCCAAAATTTTACCTGCCACCAAAACGGGAATTGTTTTAAAAACGCCCACCGACATCACAAAATTGCCAGGGTTTGATATGGGTCTTTTTTCGGTGCAAGATGAAGCCGCACAGTTTGCGGCCGAATTATTGGATCTTAAATCCGGTCACCGAGTATTAGACGCTTGTGCGGCCCCAGGCGGAAAAACCTGTCACATTTTAGAATCGAACCCAAACCTAGAACAGATTATTGCTTTGGATGTCGATGCAAAAAGGTGTAAACAAATCGACGAAAACTTACAGCGGTTACAGTTACGAAAACTGGGGCTTTCGCCCGTGAAAGTGATTATAGGCGATGCTGCAAAATCCAAAAACTGGTGGGATGGAAAGCCCTTTGATCGCATCTTGTTAGATGCGCCATGTTCAGCCAGCGGTGTTATTCGAAGACACCCGGACATTAAATATTTAAAATATCCTAAAGATATTCAACTTCTTCGACAACAGCAATTACAGTTACTGCGTGCCATATGGCCTTTATTAAAACCAGGGGGCATCTTATTGTATGCGACTTGCTCGGTTTTTCCACAAGAGAATACCGAAGTCTTGCAAGATTTTCTAAAGGAATATGAAGCTTCGTCTGAAAATATTCCTTTTTCATTGCCTGACGGTATTTCGCCGCTGATTGGGCAACAATTATTACCGGGGATTGCCAATCGAGATGGATTTTACTATGC
>Ga0207074_1037_pt1 | contig 23034 bp, 21 predicted proteins | sample Alteio_BWMinHeat_66_FD_153567 | JGI IMG/M metagenome (GOLD analysis project Ga0207074, IMG submission 153567) | Enriched cells from forest soil in Barre Woods Harvard Forest LTER site, Petersham, Massachusetts, United States -... | ecosystem: Environmental > Terrestrial > Soil > Temperate forest >...
ACTCAACTGGACGTCGGGGCACTTGATTGTTATTCCGATTTTGATTGGAACCCCGATTCTGTGGTCTCTCTGAGTGTTGTGGTGGTTGATCATTGCGACCCAATGAACGGCGTAGAAATCGAATGGGTCGCTGTTCTTTAGACTGATTCATTCCATGTGGAATGGTGAATCCCGAGTTTTGTCGGTCGCGATCGGGATTATAGGGATTGTAAGGCGTGTAACGATTTTCGTGCGAAAGCGGTTGTTGGAGGTTAAAATTGGGTTGTTGACTGTTGATGTCCGGCTGCCGAGAGTTGTAGTCACTCCGCTTATCTGCGCCTTCATGCTCTTCCGTAATTTCAAACAATTGTAGCGCCTCATCCGTACTGCGTCGGCGTGTCGATAGTCCTTTGACTACCACAGTTTTTTCAAGCCGTCCATGATGGATCTGAAGGATGGCACCAATTTCGATTTCTCGGCTGGGTTTAGATCGTTCACCATTATAGAAGACACGACCTTTTTCAACGGCAGCACGTGCTACAGCCCGGGTTTTAAAAAAACGCGCTGCCCAGAGCCATTTGTCGAGACGGACTTTTAAGACACGTTCTTCACCCGGTTCTGGGGATGCAAATTCATTTTTATACTCGGTATCTTCATCCTCTGAAAAAAATTCAAAGGTGATTTCCGTTTCTGTATCTTCCATATCATTGATATCCTAGGGTTTAACTTTGTTACCCAGCTTGGGACTTAAGATCATAGCAGAATGCCTGAGAATTGTCAGGGGGGATTAAAAATTCTTTTTTAAACCTTCAGTTCCAGGTACTATGCGTCTATGAATACAGTTGAAACTTGGATTCCAAGGGTTGTGTCGATTGCAAAAGAGGCGGCGGCGGCCATTCTGGATGTTTATCAACAAAAAGCCTATCAGATAAATTCAAAGTTAGATAATTCACCAGTAACTGAAGCAGATCTCTTTTCGGACGCAATTATTCGGCAAGGGCTAAAAGCAATAGATGCAAATATTCCTATTATTTCGGAGGAAGGAGAAATTCCACCTTGGGAGGTTCGTTCACAGTGGACTAAATTTTGGTTAGTTGACCCTCTTGATGGAACGCGAGAATTTATAAAAGGGACGGGAGAATTTTCGATTAACATTGCGTTGATTGAAAATCATATTCCGGTTTTAGGCGTTATTCTTGCACCCTATCGCAAAGAGATTTATTGGGCAACGTGCGGGCAATCAGCCTATTTTCAAAAGGAAGGGGAACTTCCGCACATTATCCAAGCTTGCGCTGTGCGGGCTTTTCCAAGTCGGGTAACCATCAGTCGAAGCTTTCATTCAGAATCCAGGTGGCATGCACTCAAAGAGCGTATTGGTCCTCATGAATTACTCTATTGTGGTAGCGCCTTAAAAATTGCTTTAGTCGCTAAGGGGGATGCAGACTTGTATCCGCGTTTGGGGGGTACAGGAGAATGGGACACAGCAGCAGGTCAATGTATTTTGGAAGCGGCGGGGGGGGCAAATGGTGGACCAATCCGGTGTCTCATTACGCTACAATACCCATACAAACTTAGAAAATCCAAATTTTTATGCATTCTCTGATCCCATCTTCAAGTCTATTTGTTGTGACGCGGTTGTGGATAAGTCGATATGACCTTCTGATCGCGTCACCACCTGTTAAGTCATTTCGCGCTTGAAATTATCCTTAAGTAGACTGTCCTGGGTTGTTTAGCTTGTGGATAACTCTGTGAATAAGTTTGTGATTATATTTGTTGTCTAACCCAAGACCCTTAACCAAAATAGAGGTGCTTTTAGGAATTCCCCATTGAATTATAAGAGAAATTTTAATTTTAAGCCTAAAGTTAGAGATTTTTTACGCAACTAACATGGGTTGGATAACGACTATTTTTCTGAATTTAGCTTGTGAATAACTTTTGTTATTCACCCCGATTATTAATTTGAAAGACAAACAACTCAAATTTTATGGGGAGATCTTCCAATGTTGTGTAAGCATTTAGTCTGTGGATAACTCTGTGTATATTTTCACACTTGGATTTAAAGCTTGAGAAGGATTTTTAGATCGCTTGCAATAGCCTCTTTTTCGTGAGGGGGAGAAAACAAAGCGTGAATACGTCCTTGTGGGTTGATTAAAAGTAGCGTTGCACTGTGATCAATTATTTTCGGACCTTCTTTAGAAGCCTTGGGATCTTCCCAGCTATGGATGCTACAGGCTTTGCTTAAATTTTGAATTTCACTTTCTTCCCCGGTTAGACCAATAAAGTCTGAATTGAAACGTGCGAGTAACTTTTTTAAATCTTCAGGACGGTCACCTTGAGGATCAAGGCTTACAAATACAAAGCGCAAAGGTTGTATTCCTTGGCTTTGACTGGGGAGTAAATTCCAAATTTCACTCACGGTGGTTAATGTTCTGGGACAGATCTCAGGACACTGCCCATAGCCAAAGTATAGAAGAGTCCACTGCCCCAAAAAAGAGGATTGGGTAAAGGGAGCTAGGTTATGATCGGTCAAAGAGAAACTTACCAGGGGTTTATTGGGGCTCAATACGGTTGCTACCGCTAGAGCAGGGATGGATCCCTTAGAATCGCTTGCGTCTGGTTTGCTCGTCAGGACCTTAAATCCAAACCAGGCAGCGAGCAGAATGGCGATTAGCACTAATATTGTTAAGATTAAACGTCTCATAAAAAAACTCCAGGTCTTACGCGATAGAATGATCAATTAATAACACAGTAAATAATAACAGCAAATACAAAATTGAGAAACTGAAAGTTTTTAAGGCAACGCGATTTAAACGAGCACCGTCGCTTCGGTATAGCACAATACTGTATCCTAAAAATATCGCCCCCAAAATGATAGCCGCTGTTAAATACAAAACGCCACTCATTTGCACAACATAAGGGAGTAAGGTGATTGCCCAAAGTAATAGGGTATAAAGTAGTAGATAAACCTTGGTAAAAGGAATGCCATGCGTATTGGGGAGCATAGGAATATTGGCTTTTTCATAATCTTCTTTTCGATAAATGGCTAAGGCCCAAAAATGGGGCGGAGTCCAAGCGAAAATGATTAGAACTAATAGCCAGGGAAAAGCACTTAAAGAGCCTGTTACTGCTGTCCAGCCCAGCAAAGGGGGCATTGCGCCGGCAGCGCCTCCAATGACAATGTTTTGAGGTGTGCAACGTTTTAAAAAAAGCGTATATAAAACTGCATACCCAAAAACCGTGAGGAGGGTTAGGAGTGTGGTTAAGACATTCACTAAAAAATTTAAAATCAATAGTCCGCTCACTCCTAAAAAAATAGAAAAAAGTACTGCATGGCGCGGCGAGATTCTTTGATTAACCAATGGCCGATGTTCGGTGCGAGACATCTTAGCGTCTATGTGTCTGTCCACCAGATGATTGATAACCGCGGCAGAACTGCCCGAGAGTGCAATGCCTAGGGTAGCAAAAATAAAAATATTTAAAGGGACTGCGGTTTTCGTGGAAAGCAACATGCCTACCCAGGCGGTTATTAACATCACCAAAATCACTTTAGGTTTACAGAGGGTTAAATAATCTTGAAAGCGACGTTGATAGGTATTCATAAGTTTTTCAGGGGGGCAGTGTTAACCTGATAGAGAAGAGTAAGCAAAACCAATAACAGTAAAGCGGCAACACCGTTATGGGAAACCGCGATCATTAAGGGCAAATGTGCGATTACATTTAAAATTCCTAACAGAAGTTGTATGGCTAATAAGCCAAAGAGTATCGCCGCAAGCATTCGAAGTCTTGTATTGTTAGATTGAAAAAACAAGCAATAGGAAAAAACGGTTAAAACCATCGCGGTAAGCAAAGCACCGATTCGATGTGTCATATGAACAATCATTAATTCATTGGCTTCAAGAGGGTTTCCGATTTTGGAAGGGCCTGCAGCGGTTAACCGAAAGGCTTCTCGTATGTGTCTGAATTCTGTATTGACAGAGAGATGGGATTGGCAAAATGGAAATTTTGTGCAGGCTAATGCGGCATAATTTGCGCTGGTCCAGCCGCCGAGAAAAAGCTGCGTGATAAGGGCGATTAAAGAAAAGAGGGCTAATATTCGAAAGGGAAAAGGTGAGTGTGACAATTCACGACGGTTTTGCATCACAATTGCTTTCACGGTGAGTGTTAGGATCCAAAGCAAAGACAGAGTGGCCAATCCGCCCAAAAGATGTGCCATGACAATCACGGGCAATAGTTTGAGTGTTACAGTCCACATGCCGAGTAGCGCTTGAAAAGCAACGAGGACACAAAGCGCGATCGGCAGACAAAGCGGAAGTTGAATAGAACGCTGAGTCCAGCGATTCTGAATCGACAGTATCGTTAACGTCAGAATCATGAGTCCAAGCGATCCGGCTAAGTAGCGGTGAGTCATCTCTGTCCAAGCTTTTGTTGGGTTTATCAGGGGATTTTCACCATTAGCGCTAGAGCTGACTATCCACTGTCCGTAACATCCAGGCCAATCTGGGCATCCAAGACCTGCATCGGTTAGTCGTGTGTAAGCACCTATAATGACGACCAAAAAGGCTAAAATGGTTGAAAAAAAGCTTAGGCGATAATAAAAAAACATTCACTATCCGCCATGAGACACTCGTAATAAACGGCGAGTATCTCTTAAAATGCCTTGTGGCGTTGTATCTTCTGGATAGCAGAGGATAATCCATCCTTGGGGATCAATCAGTGCGAATTGTCCTTGTAAAGTTAAGGGTGCTTGGGCTGCGGGCAAAATCCGGTATTCGACGCGATTTTTTTCTTTCCCGAGGGCAGTATGAATGCCGCTTAAAACAGAGAGTACTTTTTCAGAGTCCCTGGCTTGCATTTTAAAAGAGACCAATTGCCATTTTCCTAAAAAAGTGGGATCAAAAAAATCAAAAGATTGGGCAGCGAGGGGGGGGGTAAGCAAAATCCCTGCCTCGATCGTTTTAAAAGAAATACGGTCACGATAGTGATACAGGAGGTGTGCTGCAAGAAGAGGCGTTGTAAAAAGCAGGACCAAAAGGCCTGTCGTTAATCGAGGATTATTTTTTGTATCGCTCTGCATATTTTTGTGGTCTTCTGTTAATCACCCAATAATAAATTAGAACAGCAAGCGCCAGTGTAAACCATTGTACTGCATATCCCAAGTGGCGTTCGATGGAAATATTGAAACTGTGATGAGGAATTTCAAAACCATACACATCATCAGTGTTTAATTGAACCAAAAGCGGGATGAGTTCTTGTCCCAACTGTTCAGAGAGGGTTTTAAAATCAATACGTTGTACGCGTAAGGGCCATTCGATTTCCGTTTTTCCTTTCAAGACCAAGCCATAGGAAGGTTGGTTTAAAGTACCCTTTAGGGAAACCGTCCCCTGGATGGGTACAATACTGGGTAAGATGTTGCGGCTTTGTCCTATAGGGATCCACCCCCTGTCAATCAGGAGGATTTCTGACTTTTCATCGGGTCTTTTTTTCTGGACGACCAAGGGCGTGAATACTCGGTATCCCACTTTCCCGTCGACTATCTGGTTATCGAGTAAAATTTGCTTATCATTTAGGAAAGTCCCGTGCACTTTCAGTTGCCGATAACGGAGGCTTTCTAACAGTTCTTGTTTTGCAGGAGCTCCTATTGGCAGATCAGAAAATTCTAAAGCGGGCAATTTTATTCTCGTTTCCAACGCATTTTGAATTTTTTTCTTCTCTTCAGCTCGATTGAGTTGCCAAAACCCAAGATAGACGAAGCCGGGAATGATGAGTACAGTACAAAGTGTGGAAACCCATCCGGGGGAAAACCGCGATGGGGAACGTCTATCTTGAAAGGTTAAGGACTGATCACGCATGAATATCGCCTCTCTTGCTACTGTGCTCATCTGTATGATGATACTGCTAATTTTGTCTAGTTTGGGGACGGGATTATATTATTTATTGCATGACCAAGGGAAAAGTCCTCGTTTGCTTAAAGCGTTGGCCTTTAGGATTATTTTATCCTTTATCCTATTTATCGCCTTATGGGTTGCATTTGCGTTGGGTTGGATAAGCCCGCATTCCCTTCATATCATATAGGGGTTCAGTAAGATTTTTTAAAATAGTCAGTTACAATTCATAAAACCAACGAGCCGCTGATAAATCAAGTGACGTTGGTCATCTTCTCAAATTGAGTTTTATACCAATCCCGGACAAATCTTGTATGCATGTTTAGGAAATAACATGCGAAGTAATGCAGCTTGTCCTGGTTCCTTTGTGAAAAACCCATCGACATAAGGCAAGGTTGCTGCACCTATTCTCATTCAACAATAAAATTTTCGTCTATTTTAATCTTAATAGTTTCATTTTCGAGCTTAAAGAGAATTTTTTTGCGGCCATACCGGAAGTATCAATTAAAAGTGTCTTTTTCATACGGATGTTCTTCCCAATTGCCTTGAAAATTTCAAGTTGCTGAGCCATTCATAGTGGCTATTGTGCCTAATAGAAACAATTGATTGCAGTCGCCTATTTTATTACAATCAAACACCCCCTATGAAGGGGGTGTTTGATTGCAATACAATAAGTTGACTGTAACCTATTGCTTCTAGATGTGTGCATTGGATAGCCTGTGAAGGGGGTTTTTGATCTCTGACAATAGGTCTGACTATAATCAACTACTTCTCTTCATAGAACCTAAGATGTGTGCATTGGATAGCCTATGAAGGGGGTGTTTGATTGTAATAAAATAGGCGACTGCAATCAATTGTTTCTATATGTGGAAAGATAAAATTTGATTACATAGAACAATTTTTTCGTGGTTGTTGTTCAGATAAAAAGCAAGAGAATTGTCATAAAGATAACCTTAGTTTTTATTTTGGTATCTGTCGTCATACGTTCAAGCGGTTTATTGGCTCAAAATTTGGCTAGATCATGAGCCGATTAGCGGCTGTAATCGGCTCATGATCTATAATTGGTAGAAAGCGGATTACCTGACTTCCGACGATATGATTTAAATTATGAATCACGAATTAAGTAGGTCATCTTGGCGCTTTCAGCAAATTTAGTATAGAATTTTAACTATGTAAGTTAGATTAATATAATTTAATGATTAGTTGAAAAACTTATTAAGGCCAATTCGCATGGATACGCTTAGGCCCCTAAAGATTTATATACGGGATCACCCTAAACGGCGGAGCATCCTGGTTGCTGCTTTTCTGGCCATTATCATTGTACTCTGGGCTTTAATCGCCCCTTGGCATCTCGGAAGGGCAAACAAAAACCATGAGATCCCAGCCATTCCGGTTGTGTTATCGGTTGTGCAAGAACTGGATGTGCCTGTGACCCTCTCTGCTCTTGGCTCGGTTACTCCCCTGGATACCATTACTTTAAGGACGCAAATTAATGGACAGTTGTTACAAGTATTATTTCAGGAAGGTCAAATGGTTAAAACCGGAGATCTTCTGGCTGAAATCGATCCACGCCCCTTCGAAGCTCAATTAATACAATTTGAAGGACAATTGGCACGCGATCAGGCATTACTTGAAAATGCACAACTGGATCTTGACCGTTATCAAGCGTTATGGAAGCAAGATTCTGTTTCTAAACAAATACTCGATACACAAATAGCTCTTGTAAAACAGTATGAAGGCACCGTCAAATTAGACCAGGGTCAAGTTGCAAGTACAAAACTCAACCTTAGTTATTGCAAAATTATTTCACCCATCAATGGACGTGTGGGTCTTCGATTGGTGGATCCTGGCAATTACGTACAAAGCACTGATCCTAACGGACTGGTGGTCCTAAATAACATCCATCCCATGAATGTTGTTTTTACCGTTGCAGAAGACTACTTACCCAAAATGATCAATCAAATAAATACAGGCATCATATTGGTGGCAAAAGTATTTGACCGATCACAAGATAACTTACTTGCCATAGGCCATGTTATTGCATACGACAATCAGATTGATGCGAGCACAGGAACCCTTAAATTGAAAGCACAATATGAAAACTTGGATAATAAGCTTTTTCCGAATCAATTTGTGAACGTAGTATTACAGATCGACACCCTTTACAATGCTACGGTGATTCCCACAGCCGCTGTTCAGCATGGTTCAAAGGGCGATTTTGTTTATCTAAAAAATCCCAATAACACGGTTAGTGTTAAACCCGTGAGCGTTAAGGTCACCTACGATGACAGGGTTGCTATTACAGGAGATGTTTTACCTAACCAATTGGTGGTTGTGGAGGGCGCGGACAAACTCACAGAAGGCGCTAAAGTGGTTGATAGCAGCAAAAGCATAAGAGATCCTTCAAAATGAGTCCTTCGAGTCCTTTTATTCATCGACCCATTGCAACCTCACTGCTGATGTTCGCAATTTTACTTTCTGGCCTTCTCTCTTTTCAACTGTTACCCGTCTCGGCATTACCTGATGTTGATTATCCAACGATACGCGTTTCCGTTTTTTATCCGGGTGCAAGTCCAGATGTAATTGCTTCAGGAATCACTGCACCTTTAGAACGTCAGTTAGGACAAATGCCAGGGTTGAATCAAATGACTTCCAGCAGTTCAACGGGTGCTTCTATCATTACGCTACAGTTTAGCCTTAACATGAGTTTGGATGTGGCAGAACAAGAAGTGCAAGCGGCTATCAATGCTGCACAAACGTATTTACCATCGAATTTGCCTACGCCGCCCATTTATAGTAAGGTAAATCCTGCGGACACCCCTATCTTAACATTAGCATTGACCTCAAAAACCTTACCACTCTCTAAGATAGAAGATCTCGCAGACACACGTTTTGCCCAGAAGATCTCGCAATTGCCTGGTGTTGGCTTGGTCAGCATCAGCGGCGGACAACGCCCTGCTGTACGCATTCAAGTTAACCCCAATGCACTGGCAGCCTATGGAATCACACTCGAAAATGTGCGTAGCACTATACTAGCAAGCAATGTCAACACCCCCAAAGGAAATTTTGATGGTAAAGATTTAGCTTATACCATCAATGCAAATGATCAATTATTAAAAAGCGAAGATTATCAATCACTGATTATTGCTTATCAAAAGGGTGCTCCAGTTCGGCTGATGGATATTGCAGCAGTTGCTGATAATGTGGAAAACACTAAACTGGCTGCTTGGATGAACTTAGAGCCAGCGGTCATATTAAATATACAACGTCAACCTGGTAGCAATGTTATTGAAGTGGTTGATCGAATCAAACAACTTTTACCTAAACTCCACTCCACACTACCCAAGGCCGTTGATGTAAGCATATTGTCTGATAGAACAGTTTCAATCCGATCCTCTGTAGCCCATGCACAAATAGAAATGATGATTTCTATTGTGTTGGTCGTTTTAGTCATTTTTCTTTTTCTGCGCAACCTCCCTGCAACGGTTATTCCGAGTATTTCTGTCCCGCTTTCACTGATTGGCAGCTTGGGCGTTATGTACTTGTTTGGATTTAGCTTAAATAATTTAACCATCATGGCATTAACCATTGCAACAGGATTTGTGATTGACGACGCCATCGTCATGATAGAAAACATTTCCCGTTATGTAGAAAAAGGAGAAAGCTCTTTGAATGCAGCGCTAAAAGGCGCCAAGCAAATTGGCTTTACAATTATGTCACTCACCGTTTCTTTGATTGCAGTATTAATCCCCTTGCTTTTTATGAAAGAAATCATTGGTAGATTGTTTCGTGAATTTGCCATTACACTTTCAGTCACTATTTTAATTTCCGGATTTGTTTCTTTAACGTTAACGCCCATGTTATGCTCACGCTTTTTGCATCACCGCGAACCGGATGAGGCCAGTAAATTTGAACAATTCTCCAAGAAAATGTTGGATCGGTTAATAGAGCGTTATGGCGAAACCTTGAAAATCGTTTTCAACCATCAATCGCTTATTTTAATCATAACCGTCATTACATTAGGCATGACACTGTTGCTCTTTTATTTAATCCCCAAAGGCTTTTTCCCCATTCAAGATACGGGGATCATTCAAGGTATTTCAGAGGCGCCACAGTCGATCTCATTTGCTGAAATGTCTAAGCGACAACAAGAACTGGTTCGTGGAGTGTTACAAGATCCTTCTATCGAAAGTGTGTCATCCTTTATTGGCATAGATGGCACTAACACCACCTTAAACAGAGGCCGTATACTCATGGCACTGAAACCTATTGAAAAACGTGACATTTCCGCAGCAGATATTATCAGAAATCTTCAACCTAAACTAGCCGAAATTCCAGGTATTACACTCTATATGCAACCTGTGCAAGACATTTCAATTGAAGATAGGATCAGTCTAACCCAATATCAATATAGTTTGGGGTCAGCTTATAGCGAAGAAGTCTCTTTATGGGGCACGCGGTTATTGGAGAAATTAAAAAATGCACCCGTATTACAAGATGTTGCTATTGATTTACAAAACAAAGGACTACAAGCCAAACTGACTTACGATCGAAATACTGCTTCACGATTTGGTATTACACCACAAATGATTGACGATACTTTATATGATGCCTTTGGACAACGTCAAATATCAACGATGTTTACTCAATTGAATCAGTACCATGTCATCCTAGAAGTGCTTCCAGAATTGCAACGGGGGCCTGTAGCCCTGAACAATATTTATCTCAATGCTTCTAATGGAAAGCCTATACCCTTAAGTACCTTCACCACTTTATCTCAAGAAACGGGCTCTGTGTTGATTAATCGTCAAGGCCAATTCCCGGTTGCCACTCTGTCATTTAATTTAGCGCCTGGAGCTGCATTAGGAGATGCAGTCACCGTTATCAACAACGCCAAACAAGAACTCAATATACCTGACAGTGTGCAAACGAATTTCGAAGGGGTGGCAAAAATTTTCCAAAATTCACTTAAAAATGAGGGGTGGTTAATATTAGCCGCCATCATGGTCGTTTATATCGTACTCGGAGTTTTATATGAGAGTTATATTCATCCCGTCACCATTCTTTCAACACTGCCCTCGGCTACTTTAGGTGCACTTTTAGCTTTACGTTTAACTAATAATGAATTAAGTATCATCGCACTGATTGGCATTATTTTATTAATTGGCATTGTAATGAAAAATGCCATTATGATGATTGACTTTGCTTTAGAACTGGAGCGCGTCAATAAAAAAGCGCCGTTGGATGCCATCTATGAAGCATGCCTCTTGCGCTTTAGGCCCATAGTGATGACCACCTGTGCCGCCATGCTGGGCGCAGTACCCTTAGCATTTGGTTCTGGGATGGGATCAGAGTTACGGCAACCCTTGGGGATTGCAATCATTGGCGGTCTTATCGTTAGCCAGTTATTAACCCTTTACACCACCCCGGTGATTTATTTAACTTTTGATAAAATGTCTCGAGCAGTGCGATCGCGATGGTTTAATCAATCCTTGCTCGAACCGGGGGGCTTGTGAACATATCAGGACCTTTTATTCGTAGACCTGTGGCAACCACCTTGTTGGCAGTGGGGATTGCCTTTGCGGGAATAGTGGGGTTTAATTTACTGCCTGTAGCGCCTCTTCCCAAGTTGGATTTTCCAACCATCTCTGTGCAAGCCTCTTTGCCAGGAGCGAGTCCTGAAATTATGGCAAGCTCTATCGCAACACCCGTGGAGCGTCAATTGGGATTGATTGCCGGTGTTACAGAGTTAACCTCTGCAAGTAGTCTTGGAACCACTCGGATAACACTACAATTTGATCTTTCCCGTAATATTGATGGTGCTGCACGAGATGTACAGGCCGCTATCAATGCCGCTAGGGGTTCTTTACCCGTAAACCTACCTGGTAATCCAACGTATCGCAAGGTAAATCCTGCGGATGCTCCCATCATGATTATCTCTCTCACTTCCTCCCTTTATTCACAGGGTCAAATGTACGATGCTGCCTCTACAATTTTACAGCAAAAATTATCCCAAGTGGATGGTGTTGGCCAGGTATTGGTTGGAGGAAGTTCGTTACCGGCTGTGCGCATTGAACTAAATCCTACAACGTTAAATAAATACGGTATTGCGCTAGAAACTGTCCGTCAAACCATTTCAAACGCTAATACTAACCGACCAAAGGGACAGCTGACAGAAGGCACTCGCACAATAGACATTACTGCCAACGATCAACTCTTCAAAAGAGAGCAATATTTGCCGCTTATTATCTCCTATCAGAACGGATCTCCCGTTAGAATTTCAGATGTTGGCGAGGTTGTAGAATCGGTGGAAGACTTACGCAACGCTGGGTTGTCTGATGGAAAACCTTCTGTTGTATTAGTCCTTTTTAAACAACCGGGCGCTAATGTTATTGAAACAGTCGACCGAGTAAGTAAGTTAATGCCGGCATTGAAAGCCTCCATTCAATCGGGGATCGATTTAACCATTATGATGGATAGAACCACAACAATTCGTGCTTCTTTAAAAGATGTTGAGATAACCCTATTAATAGCCATCATGCTGGTCATTCTAGTGGTCTATCTTTTTTTGGGAAATGTGCGTGCAGCACTCATTCCGAGTGTTGCAGTTCCTCTTTCTCTGCTGGGAACTTTTGGGTTAATGTATCTTTTGGGTTATAGTCTTGATAACCTTTCTCTGATGGCACTGACCATTGTTACCGGTTTCGTCGTCGACGATGCCGTGGTGGTTTTAGAAAATATTTCCAGGCACATTGAAGCGGGGGTAAAACCTTTTCAAGCTGCATTACAAGGCAGCAAAGAAGTGGGCTTTACGGTTTTATCCATGAGCACTTCTCTTATCGCTGTTTTTATTCCTATCTTATTAATGTCTGGTATTGTTGGCAGGCTTTTTCGTGAATTTGCAGTAACCTTGTCACTCGCCATTTTGGTTTCATTGGTAGTATCTCTAACGGTAACGCCTATGATGTCTTCATTGATTCTCAAACTAAATTCTAAAAATCAATCGACTAAAATCACTTATATTTATAGGGCTCGCAATTATTATGAAAAAATGCTGGGATCAGCATTAAACAATTCTGGAGTCATTCTGCTCATTACCTTAGGAACGATTTTATTAACGCTATTCTTATTTATTATTATCCCTAAGGGGTTTTTTCCACAACAAGACTCTGGGCGGATCATTTCTTCAATCCAAGCTGAACAAAATATGTCATTTCAAAAAATGAAGCAAAAACTGACAGAATTCTCTCGAATTGTTGGAGAAGATCCCGCGGTACAACATGTAACCAGTTTTATGGGATCCAACACCTCTGGGGGTAATACCGGATCCATGTTCATTACCTTAAAGCCATCTGGAGAAAGGAAAATCTCAGCAGATAATGTCATCGCGCGATTGCGCAGCAAACTTTCCGGTTTCTCAGGTGCTACTCTTTATATGCAATCAGCACAAGATCTGGTTATTGGCGGAAGGCAAGGTAATGCACAATTCCAGTATACATTAACGGCAGATAATTTAGAGGACCTCAATGTATGGATACCCAAGGTAATGGCTGCCATGAAAAAGATACCCGGTATTGCAGATGTTAATAGTGATCAACGTGACAGAGGTCTACAAGAATATGTTGAAATAGATCGAGATACCGCTTTTCGCTTTGGAATCACACCACAACTAATTGATGACACCCTGTATGATGCTTTCGGGCAACGTCAAGTTTCAACCTTGTTTACAGCGATGAATCAATACCATATTGTTATGGAGGTTGCACCCCAATATTGGCAACGTCCCAATATTTTGAATGATATCTATGTTACTTCTTCCAATGGAACACAAGTGCCTTTATCTGCTTTTGCACGTTTTGCCCCTTCTTCAACGCTATTGGCGGTCAATCACCAAGGCCAATTCCCTGCAAACACGCTCTCCTTTAATCTCACCCCAGGGACTTCATTGGGCGATGTTGTTACCCTAATTACCAAAAGTGTTGAAGGGTTACATTTGCCCGCTAACATTACTGGGACTTTTCAAGGGACAGCCCAGGCTTTTCAAATCTCTCTTTCAACACAGCCTTTACTGATACTCACTGCATTACTCGCGGTTTATGTTGTCTTGGGGATTCTTTATGAAAGCCTAATTCATCCTATTACCATTCTTTCAACATTACCTTCTGCAGGGGTTGGTGCGCTGGTTGCTCTGCTTTTGTGTTCCATGGATCTAACCATCATCGCTGTCATTGGTATCATCTTACTGATTGGTATCGTCAAAAAGAATGCCATCATGATGATTGATTTTGCGCTTTATGCAGAGAGGACTGAAAACAAATCTCCCAAAGAGGCTATTCTTGAAGCCGCAGTCTTGCGCTTTCGTCCCATACTGATGACCACAATGGCGGCACTACTCAGTGCGTTACCCCTTGCTTTGGGCACTGGGGTGGGATCTGAATTGCGTCGTCCTTTAGGGGTTGCCATTATTGGAGGCCTTATCCTAAGCCAAATGCTAACCTTATTTACGACTCCTGTGATTTATCTTACCCTAGAACGTTTTAGTAAATGGACACAAAGAAATTGGCCATTGTTATCGGGAAAAAGACATGCAAAACCGATCCCTATTTAATCTTTGTTGGCTTGGGATCTTATTCATTCCAGGGTTACTCTGTGGTTGTGCTGTAGGTCCTGATTACGTTAAACCTGTCGTTGAGATACCGGCAAAATTCAAAGAGGCTCCACCCGGTTGGAAAAAGGCGGAACCCTTAGACTGTATTGCTGGAGAGAACTGGTGGAAAATATTTAATGATTATGAGCTCAATGCACTCTTAGAACAGGTGGATATTTCTAATCAAAATATTGCGGTTGCAGAAGCACAATATCGTCAAGCCGTTGCTGTAGTTGACGAAGCGCGATCCGCATTTTTCCCAACACTGGCAGGATCAGTTTCTTTCAGCCGTCAAAAACTTTCCACGAGTGGTTCTGGAAATACTGTGGGCGCAACCAATATTACCGGTTCTGGTAACGCAAGCACAGGAAATTCTTCTACAAAATCCTCTATCATTTCCACCCAGAATTTATCCTTTAATGCAGCCTGGGAACCCGATCTTTGGGGCAGTGTGCGTCGCACGGTTGAGGCTGCCAAGGCGGGTGCACAATCAGACTTTGCACAGATTGGCGCCGTACGTCTTTCCATGCGATCGCTATTGGCACAATCTTATTTTTCACTCCGAACCCTAGATATTACCCAAAAACTTCTGAATGATAGTGTCAAAGCTTATCAAACAGCCCTTCAATTAACCAAAAATCGTTATAAGACGGGCGTGGCTGCGCGACTGGACGTTGTGCAAGCTGAAACGCAATTGGAAACGGCACAAACAGCAGCACTCGATAACAACATTAATCGCGCCCAGTTTGAACATGCCGTTGCGGTTCTCATCGGTAAGCCGCCTGCGGAATTTTCAATTAAAGCTAAATCTAAGGCATTAATTCCTCCAGAGATACCTCCAGGGGTTCCTTCAGAATTATTGGAACGTCGGCCGGATATTGCTGTTGCAGAACGTTTAATTGCTGAAGCCAATGCCAATATTGGGGTGGCAATTTCTGCTTACTATCCTGTTTTAACGCTCACAGCTACCGATGGTTTTAGTAGCACTTCATTTTCACGTTGGCTGTCCAAACCCGCACAATTTTGGACGTTGGGGGCACAACTTGCGGAAACATTATTTGACGGCGGTTTGCGTAATGCAAAAGTCAAAGCTGCGTGGGCTATTTATGATCAAAACGCAGCAAGCTATAAACAAACTATCCTCACTGCGTTCCAAAATGTGGAAGATGAGCTTGTCGCCTTAAATACACTTAAAAAAGAAGCCTGGGTACAACAAAAAGCGGTTGCTAATGCAAAACTTATTCTTTCAATCGTGATGAATCAATATAAGGCTGGAACAGCAGCGTATTCAGAGGTTATTGTTTCCCAAAATAATTTCTATAGTGCACAACAAACCGCGGTGAATATTGAAGGGAGACGCATGGCTGCAGCAGTTGGGTTGATCATGGCTTTGGGAGGCGGTTGGGATGTCTCGGCTTTAAAATGTGCTGCTGATTAGACTGAGATTAATGATCCCAAATGGCCAATGGGAGGTTGATTAAAATGCTTTCATCTTTCGTAATAAGCGGGTAGCTTCGTGCTATTGCGCTCGCTGCTATTAAACGATCAAACGGGTCTCGCGTCCAACTGATCTCCGCTGCTTTTCGAGTCACTATTTCAAACGATAAATCATCCACTAAGAGACCAATTTTCGCTTGAAGATCGGAAATAATTTCGTTTGAGGCAATATTAATGCGCCCAATTTCTTTTAAGTACTGAATTTCTAAAATAACAATAGGAGAGATACACAAATCATTTGATTCTATCAACATTTTTACATTTTCGGGTAATTTAGCGATAGCCCCTAAAAAAAGCCAAATCACCACATGCGTATCTATAAAAACGTTTTTAATCATTTAATATCCTTTTTTGGTGGAATTTGCGGTGCCTTCTGAATTTCCCGCAATTCTGACCACTCTTGTAACCAATCGCAATGCACGATATCTTCAGGATCGCCATTCATCACACTGGTTCTCTCTGTCAGTCTTTCCAATTTAGAGGGACCATCTGCTAAAATAATTTTAATTTTGTGACCATTTCGTTGCACTTCCACAGAAACACCGGTTTTAATAATCTGGTCGACAACGTTATAAAGATCTGCTCTTAGCTCGGTTAATGTAATTGCTGCCATAAGATTTACCTCCTGTACGTACATAGTATAGTAAAAAGGCGTACGTTTGAAAAGAGTTTTTTAACTGTTTTTTTATCCTGTGTTATGAAAAAAATAATGAAATTTTTTAACTTTTTATGAATCCAATCTCTTACAGGTATAAAAATTAAGGAGAACGTTATGAAAAAGATAATTTTAGTCACAATGTTAGTTGCTATGTTATGTGGTTGTTCTGCTGGTGGACATCTCAGCCTCGGTCAGAACGAAACCAGCGTTGTTCAAACGACAACGTTTGTTTAAGGCGATCTTTACTCTAGGAACTAGAGATCAGTCTCTGGTTCCTAGTTTTACAGCCAAAAAAGGTGTCAAATCTGGACATTGGACAAAAGTTTTTTGATAGCAGCTAGATCTTTCGACAATTGTGATTCCTTTTCCATAGCCTGCTCGATTCTTTGACAGATTTTGGCAACGCCCCAACCTGATAATCCTTTAAAATGCTCAGCGATTGATTTATGGCAATTGTCTGTAAGATAGCTACAAAGGTAAATCGCAATTTTTCTGTTCCGGCACCTCTTAGGAATATTATTTAGAAGATTAAACGAAGTGGTGTTAAAATAGCTGGCAACGACATCAACTATCTCACCAATATTTGGGTGGAATTTTTTTTGTAAACTTAACCATCCAGGAACGTCTTGTAAATTTAGGTTTAAGTCATTTGTTTCCTTAAACTTTTGTACCTTTTTCATAAAATTTTCTGAACCTAAAATTGGAATTTTCTTGGTATCAAAGATAACTTCTTTTTTATTCAACCCTTCTATTACAAAATTTTTGTAGCTGTTTACTTTGTCGATATTAAAATAGTTTAAGGTATCTTCCCTATATAACCAGCCTGGACCGTCACTGTTTAAATAATGGTTATAGCTAGACCAGAAATAATTCTCCGGCAGATTCACTAGTTTGGCTGCACAAGGATTTAAATGTATATAACGGCTTAATTCCAATAAATAATTTTCAGCTTCTACAATAATTGCCTTATATCGCCCTCTGAATAGCGGGCCGTCACGACCAATCAATCTATTGTTTCTTACTGTATACAAACCATCAATATGTCTCATAGCACGACCCAAGTTTGACAGGGGTGTTTGGATCAATAAATGAAAATGGTTCCTCATTAAACAGTAAGCATGGACTTTAATTTGGTATCGGTTGTGAGATTCTTCTAACACATCAAGGAATAGCTGATAACTTTTATCATTATGAAATATTGTTTGCTTCGCCAAACCACGGTTCATTACGTGGTACCATGCTCCCGGATATTCAACCCTCAACGGTCTAGCCATATATTCCCGTCTAAAAGTATTATCTTATAGAAAAGTACTTCTATAAAACAATCCGCTGTTTAACGGATCAAAGAATTTAGGTTTGATTAATTGGGGAAGAATTGCTTCGTTATTTCTGGGATTGAATTGTCCAATGTCCAGACTTGACACCATCCTCGATCTAGAGCAATTTTCAAAATAATAAGATTATTTATGTCCGCTATTTTTAAATTTAATTGTCAGGGTTTTTTAAAATTTCACTACATTTAATATCCCTTCTTGTACAAAAAAGGCAAACGGGGCGAAATATTCTATTAAAATTGGCAAATGTTCTTAAAAATAATTTGTCCAACAAATATTCTGAGCAATCAGCATATTTTTTAGCGTATTTCAACTCTTCCCTTAATTCTTCTTTCATCATCATGCTTTTGACAATCTTTCTATCTTCTAGTTCATTTGGCTCTTTAGTTTTATTTTTTATTTCGACTCGCATTCGCATAACCGTGTTATATCTTAACTCAAACAATGTAAGGTGCGCCGCTAATTGACTATCAACATAAATAACCCTTGCTAGTGATGTGGAAAATTGCTCGGATAATTCGGGGAGTTTCCATAATATCCAGAGGGTGCGATCAGACTTCTTTCCTTCGTCAAGATCCTTGTTCTCATAAACCTTATCGATTTCTTCAAAAGCTCCCAAAAATACTATTAGAATCCTATACAACAGGGTTGCAGCAATATTTTCATCACGTCTTCGTGCTGCAAATGCGACTAATAATGCGGTTAATAAAGAGAAAAAACCACTTAAAAAAACCGCAAGAAATGTTTGCCATTTAAAAATTAAATCAACCATTAAAACTCCTGGAACCAAACAAAAAAATCCTCATTAGATCATGTTAATTGCCGAATTAAACGAAAAATAGTGCTTATTGATTAGGTATTATTCCAATAATATACATATTGCTTCTGCTCCTAATCAAACTCCTGAAATGATTCTGCTTCGGGATGAAATCTGGGCTTCTCATCAAATGCGGCTATATTCGCTATACCAAGCTGTACCTTAGAATATAGCTGTTTTTTTCCTTTTATTGTTATAGAGAGATTGGATAAAAGTATATCTTCAGATACAATTTTCATTTCACTTATTGGCAAAGGTCCCGAATATTCCTCTATCTCAGGTGGTTTCTCTAAAAATAATTTGTAATGGCTTCCTTTCTCATTCCTTAAATAAGACACGAACTCTTTGTCACCCAACTTGAACCATCCAAATAGTATTTTAAATACTTCATCTATTTTTTCTAAAATCCCTGTAATTTTATTGCTATTTTCAATGTAATTAAGCATTTGATCGCTTGATTTGAGGTAGTGTAACGGGCTTTCTGTAAATTCAAAATCGAGTCTATTAGCTTGGATGCTAAATGAGGGGTCAAAGGGTTACCTTATGTGTGCAAACAACGTAAGGAGAGAACCAATGACCCGTCCACCCAATAGTAACCGATTCAATGAGGCCATGGAATTACTGATAGCAAATGGATTTAGTGAAATAGGCCAAGCTTTAACAATTCTCTTTGATACCGCGATGCTGGTAGAGCGTGAGCGGTATCTAAAAGCCGGCCATTATGAACGCACAGAGGATCGAGAAGGCTATGCCAATGGGTTTAAGAAAAAGACCATAAAAACGCGCGTAGGCGCTCTGTCGCTATCTGTTCCTCAAACGCGAGATGGCCAATTTTATCCTCAAAGTCTAGAAAAAGGGATCCGCTCTGAGCGGGCTTTAAAGTTGGCGCTGGCAGAAATGTACGTGAATGGGGTATCGACTCGGAAGGTAGCCAGGATCACCGAAGAGATGTGTGGTTTTGAAGTGAGCAGCCAAGAAGTGAGTCGGGCATCAGCATTATTAGACGAAGAATTACAAAGCTGGAGAACTCGAGGATTGGGTTGTTTTCCCTACGTATACCTAGATGCGCGTTATGAAAAAGTGCGCCAAGGTGGACACGTTTTGGATGCTGCGGTACTGATTGCCGTTGGAGTTGATGAATTAGGGGTCCGTCATATATTAGGGGTATCGGTAAAATTATCTGAACACGAGGTGCATTGGCGCGATTTTCTAAAAAGCTTACAAGCCCGCGGATTGCATGGAATGTTATTGTTTACCAGTGATGCCCATTCTGGCCTAAGGGCAGCTTTAAGAGCGGTTTTCCCGAGTGTTCCATGGCAACGTTGTCAGTTTCACCTGCAACAGAATGCGCAGAGTTATGTGCCAAAACAAGAGTGGAAGACCGAGGTTGCTAGAGATATTCGACATATTTTTACAGCGGCTACATTAGCAGAAGCCCAACGATTGTTGGGTTTGGCTATTGAGCGATGGAAAGAAAAAGCGCCGCAGTTGACAAGTTGGATGGAACAAAATATTCCAGAAGGGTTAACGACATTTCAATTTCCTGAAGAGCATCGTAAAAAGCTCAGGACAAGCAATGTTGTAGAGCGAATTAATAAAGAAATTAAGCGTCGTACTCGTGTAGCCTGTATTTTTGCTAATGAGGCTTCTTGTTTACGACTGGTGACTGCAATTGTCTTAGAGATATCGGATGATTGGGGCAGTGGAAGAAGGTGTCTCCCATTAGCAAGCCCATAGGCGATTTGTAAATAGCATGATGGTGATTTTAAGGGATTTTATAGTTCCTTAGAGAACTATTGTTATTTTTTTAATGCACGCGATATTTTTCTGTGCGCTGCAAAAAAACCGATTGACATTTTTAAAAATCGGGGTAGGATTGAAGTTGTTAATTGAAAAATGTATTTTGGTATTTAACTTGACACAAACAGGTAACCAATTTACAGAATAAAAGTTACTTTATCTGATTTGAAATCCCCCTCTCCTATTATTGGAATAATTTTTTCAATTAAATATGCAAGACACATATGTCTTTGAATCAAATAAAAATCATTCAATAATTCTTTTAGCTGAGTATCTATTGCCAACTTGTTAGGAGGTGGCGTTGTTCTATATTCAGCTAACATTTCTAAGCAAAAAGAGTTAAAGTTCATAATGTCTTTATCAAATTTAAATAACCATTGATAAATTTTATATCCTTTTTCTTTAAAAAGAGTAATAAATATTTCTCTTTCCGAAGATAGGTACACGGAGCTATTTTTTACCTGCAATAGCAAGTTATCCAACATTTTTATAGTGGATTCACTTCCTTTCTTCATATTTTTAATATCATTATTAATAAAATTGATTGCCGTAATAAAATGACTATAATTTTTTGTAGAGATGCCAATAGAATCATTGAGGTGTTTAAGCACACTCAACAATGATCCCTCATAATATATTTTTTGGATTCTTGCAGCCCTTTGTTGAGTATGGAAATTATGGATAGCAAAAATTGAGGCTGTAACTGCTATAAGAGCCGTGGTCGCCATTGAGGCTCCTCCGAGCACACCAGACACCAATACTATAATCAAGCCAACAACATAATTTGCAAGATTAGGCTTTACATATTCTACCCAAGCTTTGTTGGCACAGCCCTTCAATAGATTACTGCAACACCCTGCGCTATCTTTCTGCATAGATTTTTTGTCCATATAAGCTCCGATCAATTGAAGTGGGTGTCACTGGACATTGGGTAAAACATGTCCGAATATTTTTTTCAAATTTTGAAAGATCATTATGGATGAAAATATTCATTTTTTGACATTTACTAAATAATCCTAATTTGTCCAATGTCCAGACTTGACACCCTCTGTTTACAGCCAATACACTAAAGTAAATAAGAGGAGCCATATCACGTCAACAAAATGCCAATACCAGGCCGTGGCTTCAAAGGCGAAATGTTTTTCCGGGGTGAAATGCCCGTTTAAGCAGCGCAGGAAAATGACAATCAACATGAGGGTGCCGATGGTGACGTGTGCGCCGTGAAATCCGGTTAACATAAAGAAGGTAGTGCCATAGATTCCAGAATTTAATTTCAGCCCCAATTCGGTGTAGGCATGATAGTACTCATAAATTTGAAATCCTAAGAAAGTAGCACCCAACGCGATGGTTGCAAATAAACCTAGGGCCAATTGTATTCTGTGATTCTGTTTTAGGGCTAAATGAGCCCAAGTGACGGTAGCGCCGGAGGATAAGAGTATTAAAGTATTGAGCGCTGGAATACCCCAGGCCCCCATCGCTTCCTTTGGAGCCGTAAATTTCGTTGGATCGGGGTTTTTTAAGAGCGGCCAAGCAGCCTGAAATTGATCCCAGAGTAATTCATGGGTAGAGACTTTTGCACCAATACCGCCTAGCCAGGGGACGACGAGCTCTCTCACATAAAAAAGAACCCCAAAAAATCCGCCAAAGAACATTATTTCTGAAAAAATAAACCATACCATTCCTAAGCGAAATGAGTTGTCGAGTTGATTACTATATAATCCCTGGCGACTTTCTCGGATCACTGCGCTAAACCAGCCAAACATCATATAAGCAATGATTAAGGCGCCTGCTAAAAAGATATACCAGCCGTAGGGATTTGCGTGCAGGATATGGATGAGTCCCACTAATAGCGTAAAAAGTCCAATGGAACCTAGGATAGGCCAATAGCTTGATTTTGGTACATAGTAATGCTCATGAGGTTCTAAATGTCCGCCAGTCATGTTTCATTCTCCTTAACCAAGCCAGTGACATCAAATAAGGTATAAGAGAGCGTTAGTCTATGAATATCCTCTGGGATTTCTGGTTCCAACCAAAAGCGCAAAGGTAAAGACATGCTTTCTCCGGGTTGTAGCGTTTGTTGATTAAAACAAAAACACTCCAATTTTTTTAAATGTTTGGCAATGATACCAGGGGTTATGCTGGGGATGGCTTGAACAATTATTTTTTTGGAGGTTAAATTTTTTACATGATAAGAAGTGTGCGTAAGTTCGCCTGGCTTTACTTCAAGGGCAGGGTGTTCGGGTGAAAATTCCAAGAGCAATTCTCGATTGCGGTTGGTATCAAATTCTACAACAATGCGACGGGTAATTTCTTGTAGCGTTTTATCTTTATAACGGGTAAATTGCTCGGGATGTTGGATATCGACTTTGCCGTTTAATCCAGTAATTTGGCAAAATACATTATAGAGTGGAATTAATGCA
>Ga0207074_1007_pt2 | contig 21739 bp, 18 predicted proteins | sample Alteio_BWMinHeat_66_FD_153567 | JGI IMG/M metagenome (GOLD analysis project Ga0207074, IMG submission 153567) | Enriched cells from forest soil in Barre Woods Harvard Forest LTER site, Petersham, Massachusetts, United States -... | ecosystem: Environmental > Terrestrial > Soil > Temperate forest >...
AATAGATACAAACCTGAATATGATCCTCTTCTTGCAACAATATATATGCATTTAAATGATCATAATGCTGCGAAAAAATATGCTGAAAAATATTTGAACGCCAATGAAGGAATATGGGCTCCAGAGCTTTTAACCATTTTAAGGAATATTTACAAGCAAGAAGGCAATACAGAAAAAGCAACATTTTATAGTAATCAATTAGCAGAAAAAGCGACTTGGTATGCACAACAATCTTAAATTGAAAACAAAAACTTCAAATAATAAATAATTTAAGCATTAAGGTGATTTGAATAAAACCACCTTAATGCTAGTATAAATTAAAAATCTCCCAAATACTTGTGCTAAACTACGCATAATTTGTTTTTGAGTCTGCATTATAATATGTCCAGTTTATGGTTTTAATTATTAGGCAGAAAAATGAAAAGCTATTTGGCATGATGAATCAATTCATGAGTTACAATGGCAATTTCCAGTAATTTTTTAAGATTCAAGGATGCAAGAGAAGTTAATTGGAAAAGCTGCTATAAAAAAATAAGATGGGTTATTGCCAATGAATCAGCCATTTGATGATAGCAAATATTGATTTTGCAATTTTCAAATTAATTGCTATATTGATATTAAATGTAAAATATTAAATGCACAATTTGGAGGACTTTCATATGTCACTAAAAAAATTAAGCTTTATTTCATTAACACTCCTTGGACTCAATAGCTATGCAATGCAAGAGCCAACTGAGAAACCCGTCGGAGACACTAACGAACGATCATCTCAAGAGCAAACTTCCAAACAAGCACCGGCAAAAAATCAAGAAATACAAACATTAAAATATGATTGTGCTAAACACATACTTATAAATCAACCAGGAATTATTGAAGAGTTAAATATAGATGAAGAATTTGCAAAAAATGTTCCTATGGAGCTTCAGGATTATTTAAAATATGTTCAAAAAAAAGAAGAATTAAACAAACATGAATTAGTTCCTATATTTAAAAAATATTTAGAACAATGCTTCGATAACTTATCACTTGACCAACTTCAAGAAATATTGAGCATCCTTGATAAAGCACCATCAGCTACATCCACAATTATGCAACGACTTATACCTAACATGAGTAAAAGTTTGTTTTGCGATGATTATCTTACAAAGATAATTCTGGTTTTACCATCCTATTGTAATGACATAGCCTTTATTGCAGGATTGAAAAAAACTCGAATAAATCATATTAAAAATGCCTTGTCTTGTTTAAACAATGACAATGAACTTGCACATAAGAAATTAAACCTTGCTCTTGCGATTTTGGATGATAATGTAGCAAAAATAAGAGAATTAGCATTTAATAACTATATTGATGCTATAGGACAATTATCACTTTTACAGTGTCAAGCAGATCCAAATCTTTTCGCAACTTTTTTTTGGGCTAACAGACTTATACAAAAAGATGCTCTGGATTATGTATCGGATCTTATAATTCTTAAGCTATCAATTTTACATAAATCACGAAATGAAATTTTAGAAGTCAAGGATTTTTATTATGAATTCTTTAATAATTTAATTATGCTTCTAACAGATGAAAATAAATATAAATCTGAATATGATTTATGCCTTGCATTAATGTATGCCTTTCTAAATGATAATAGTAATACAAAAAAATATGCTGAAAAATATTTAAATGATAATGAGGGAATACTTTTTATGCCGCTGCTAACGATTTTAATGGATATTTACACCGAAGAAGGCGAAACAGAAAAAGCAGAATTTTATGCTAATTTATTAGCAAAAGAAACAGCATTTATACAAGCAAATAACAATCAATAAACAGTATTCATAAAATTCTTTAAGATTTCTAAGGTGGTCAGAAACTGGCCACCTTTATGTTTATAATTAAATTTGTTTAAATGTAATCGCTTTAAAAAAATTTACCAAGTTATTGTCTGGATAATGTCAAACCAAAGTTAAAATATCTGGTTAAAAAATAAAAATGCTTATGGTAAAATTCATGTAACAGCTGCTTTATTGTTTAGGTAAGAGAAAATGAAAAAACTTCCAATAGGAATAAGCGATTATAAAAAGCTTATTGAGAATGATTATTATTATGTAGATAAAACGTTATTCATAAAAGAATTTTGGGAAGAATCTGGTGAAGTAATACTCATTCCACGGCCTCGTAGATTTGGAAAAACATTAAATCTCTCGATGTTGCGTTATTTTTTTGAGCATACAAATACAGGTAATAGCCATCTGTTCACTCACACTGCGATTTGGCAGGATTTGCCAGCTCGCAAATTACAAGGACAATTTCCAGTAATTTTTTTAACATTTAAAGATGTAAAAGAAGATAATTGGGAAAGTTGTTATGAAAAAATAAAGAAAGTAATTGCCAATGAATTTGAGCGACATTTTCATAATTTTGAGCAAACGCTTGCTCCATATAAGTTGGAACAATATGTCAGTTTGCTTAATACAACTGCCAAAGAAGTAGATTACGGTGTCTCATTACTTTTTTTAACTCAGTTATTACATGACCATTATAAAAAAAAAGTTATAGTTTTAATAGATGAATATGATGCACCTATTCACGAAGCATATATGTATGGTTATTATTCAAATGCCACCAGGTTTTTTAGATCACTTTTTGCTTCCGTATTTAAAGATAATTCTTATTTGGAACGCGGTGTAATGACGGACATATTAAGAGCAGCAAAAGAGGGTATCTTTTCAGGTCTTAATAATTTAGATGTATACAGCATTACTCATACTAAATTTCAAGATAAATTTGGATTTACTCAAAATGAAGTAAAGCAACTTTTAAATGACCAAAATCTTCCAAGTAAATTATCAGAAATACAAGAATGGTATAACGGCTATTTATTTGGTGAAACTACAATTTATAATCCCTGGTCACTCAATATGTATGCCAAGGAACGTGGCATACTGCTTTCTTATTGGGCCAATACAAGCGATAATCAACTTATTAAAAAACTGCTTATATATACGACCGAGGATGTAAAAAAAGATCTTGAAGCTTTACTCAATGGTCAAACTATTGAAACAGAGATCCATGAAGCAGTTATTTTTCCGGGCATTGAGCAAAACCCAATAGCTCTGTGGAGCTTACTTTTATTTACCGGATACCTTACCTATATTAAGAAAGAAATCATAAGATCTGAATTAATTTGTGTACTTACTATTCCAAATTTAGAAATTAAAATTTTATATGAAAAACTTATTCGAAATATAATCGAAGATACTTTTTCGGCATCTAACGCTAAAATACTTTTAACAGCTCTAATAACTGGCAATACTGAAGTATTTTCGGAATTATTACAAGAATTTATCAGTTCGAGTATGAGTGTTTTTGATCTGCCAAAAAATGAGCAAGAAAAGAGCTATCATCTTTTTATTTTGGGTTTGCTTGTTTATCTGATGGATACTTATGATGTAAAGTCAAATAGAGAAAGTGGATTTGGCAGATATGACATTATGCTTATTCCAAAAGATCCAAATAAGCTCGGAATTGTAATGGAATTTAAAAAAGCAAAAGATGATGAAACAATTGAGCAAGCTGCCCATAAAGCGCTTGAGCAAATCAAGCAAAAAAAATTATGCTCAAGAACTTAAAAATCGAAATATTCACCACATTAAGCTTATGGGCATAGCATTTTTAGGCAAAAAAGTAATGGTAATTTCTGACGATAGCAAATATTAAATTTGCAATTTTCAATTTAATTGCTATATTAACATTAAATGTAAAATTTGTAGGATTTAATATGTCACTAAAAAAATTGAGTTTTATATTATCAACACTTTTCATGCTCAATAGCTATGCAATGCAAGAACCAACTGAAAAACCAGTTGGAAATACTGATGAACAACCATCTCAAGAGCAAACTGCTAAAAAAACATTGGTCAAGTCTCCAGAAGTACAAACATTAAAATATTTCTGCGCTAAGCAAGTACTTATAAATCTTGAAGAGTTAAATACAGATGAAGAATTTGCAAAAAATATCCCTATGGAGCTTCAAGATTATTTAAAATATGTTCATAAAAAAGAAGAATTAAACCAACATAGATTAGTTCCTGTGTTCAAAAAATATCTAGAGAAATGCTTGGATAGTCTATCTTTTGAAGCAATTCAGGAAATATTGAGCATTATTACTAAAGTATATCAAAAATCCCATAAAAATTGCATAGAATTGCAGAACGCATTACCCACATATGACGGTAGATTTTACGATAATTATTTTTTAGAAATTATCAGGATTTTAAATAATATCGCAATCACTAACATAAACCTTAGAGAACTGATAGAAGAACTAAAAGAGAACAAGAAAAGACAGATTATAGATGCATTATCTAATTTAAGCCAAGAAGATAAACTTATACATGACAAATTAAATTTCACGCTTTTATATTTAGGCAGTTCGCCAAACCCAGACAATGACAAGCTATATGAATTAGCAAATAATGGCCATATACCTGCGATACACGCATTAGCAGCTATGAAATTTGGATTAAATTTACATCAAGAAGGCCTATCATGGGCTGAAAAACTTATGCACAAAGATGCATTGGATTATGCAGCGCACCTTATCCTTAGTGTGCTAACATATTCATTTTCTTTAAAATTGAGAGGTATAAATAACCAAAATATTTTAGGATGCAATGATTTTCGTGAATTTATCAATAAGTTAATTATGCAGCTAACGGATAAAAATAAATATAAACCAGAATATGATCATGTCCTTACACTGATATACGCCTACTTAAATGACACTACTAATGCAAAAAAATATGCCGAGAAATACTGGGAAGATAATCCGGAAATACTAAATGGAACCTTAGCACAGATTTTAAGGGTTATTTATAAACTCGAAGGCAATTCAGAAAAAGAAGCATTTTGTAATGCCAAATTAGCAGAAGTAAGAGCATTTAGATCAAATGTCAATTTATAGAATATAACGTCTAAGCAATAATCAATAATTTATATTAATTTTAAATATACAATTTGGAGGACTTTCATATGTCACTAAAAAAATTAAGCTTTATATCATTAGCATTTCTTAGTATCAACAGCTTTGCAATGCAAGAGCCAACCGAAAAGCCAGTCGGAGATACTAATGAGCAAACTAATGAACACCCATCTCAAAAGCAAACTGCCAAACAAACATTTGCGAAGTCACAAGAAGTACATTTATTAAAATACTATTGTGCTAAACAAATACTTATAAATCAGCCAGAAATTATTGAAAAGTTAAATAGAGATAAAGAATTTGCAAAAAATATCCCTCTAGAGCTTCAAGATTATTTAAAATTCGTTCAAAAAAAAGAAGAATTAAACAAATATAATCTAACACATAAATTAAAAACTCATTTAGAGAATTGTCTAGAAAGGCTATCATTTGTAGCAATTAAGACAATACTGGAAACTGTTAATTTTCTTTATGATGAAGATCCAAGGTACTATATTCCTTTTCAATATTACCTATCAAGCATACATGAAGCTGATTTGTGCGATGATTATAAGCGTAATCAACTTATATGCCAAAAATTTATGAAATATTTCCCAAATGACATCAATAGGCATTAAAAACATATTAGTTGCTCTTGAAAATAACGGGTAAAAAATTTGAGGTTTTAAATCTAAATTGTTATTATTAAATCTCAATATGTAATTTGGAGGACTTTTACATGTCACTAAAAAAATTAAGTTTTATTTTATTGATGCTTCTTAGCTACAATAGCTATACAATGGAGGAACCAAATCATAGCCAGAAAAAAATAAAATTTGATGAAGCAGATAAGCAAACCAATAATGAAATTAATAACCAACCTTCTATTATAAAACCAACAAAGGTTAAAAAGTTAAAATTTTATTGTGCTAAGCTTATTTTTGAAAATAAAATATCTACTGAAAATTTATATCCAGAGCTTCAAGATTATTTAAAATATTTTGATAAAAAAGAAGAGCTTGGCAAATATGCATTAATTCCTATATTCAAAAAATATCTTAGAGGATGCTTCGATAATCTATCTCTTGAAGAACTCAAGGAAATATTAAATATTTTTTATGTGGTCTATAAAATATCCCCTCGTAAATGCACATTTCTTCAAAGGCATCTGCCTAATTTGATTAAAATTATATTTTGTGATAATTATTTAGTAACAATACTTAAACACTCAAAAATAAATTTATCCCAAAGAGAATTTTCAAAACTCATAGAAGATAAAAAAAAGCAAATTGAAGATATAAAAGCAAATTTAAGCGCTAAAGATCAAGAGACATGTAATAGGCTAAACCTTATGCTCTTGAATCTAGAAAATCCAATAATTACACAAAATTCTCCAATAATAGAAGGATACATTGCTTTATATAAAAACAATAGATATGTACCTGCGCTATATAGATTGGGCCTTATACAAAATAACATAAATTTAACGAGTGCCAGCATAATATCTGCAAAGGAACTTATGAAAGTAGATGCACTTAATTATGCTGTAGGCCTAGCAGCACAATTATGCATAAATACAATAACAAAACAGCACTTTTCAAATCCTATATTTTTTTTAGAAAATATAGACTTTTGTAATTTTCTCAATGAAATTATCAAGCTCATTACAAATCCTAGAATCTACAAATCTGAATACGATTTTCCATTGACAATAATGTATAATTATCTGGGCGACATCATTAATACAAAAACGCATGCTGAAAAATATTTGAAGGAAAATGAAGGAATATTCAATCCTAGCATTCTAGTTTTCTTAGTACAAATTTACAAAAAAGAAGGCGATAGCGAAAAAGAAAAATTTTATAATGACTTACTAAAAAAAGATCGGGAATATTATAATCAAGCTTATAAATAATCCATGAAGCGCATTACAGCTTTTAAGTAGTATCGAGTGTAATTCTTTATAGTTCTACTTACCATTCATCCTGGTGTTAAAAATATCTGATATTCTGGCGACGTAGAATAGATCTCTTCTGAAACCTAAAATTTCTTTAATGTGAACCGCTCGTATCCTTCAACTACGCTCAGGACGAGCGCTTTTTTGCAAATCTTTTGTTGGATTTATATTTTAATTTTGTCCATTAATGTAGTTTCAGAAGAAGTCTAATAAAAGCTTATGATTTTTAGATCGGAAAAGCTTTACCTTGATTTTTATACATATAGCTCCTAAAATTAGTCTGATTTCTATACATGAAAGAAATTTTTATGAAGAGAATAATAGATTATAATTTGCTAGAATGGAAAAATAAGGTAAATAGAAAACCACTTTTATTGCGTGGTGTTCGTCAAGTTGGTAAAACTCATGCTGTTAGACAATTGGGCAAAAGCTTTTCTAATTTTATAGAAATAAATTTAGAAACAAATGATGCTGCTCGTAAAATTATTGAAACAGATTTAGATATAGAGCGCATTATTTTACAGCTCTCGGAATTATTGCAAAAAAAGATTGAAGCTGGTTCAACACTTCTTTTTTTTGATGAGATTCAAAATGTTCCAAAAGCTATTATTTCATTGAGGTACTTTTACGAAATAGTACCGGAATTACATGTAATTGCTGCCGGATCTCTTCTTGATTTTGCAATTGAACAAGTGGTATTCCAGTAGGCAGGATTTCTACCTTGGCAACATTTGTAAATAAGGGTCAATTAGTAGAGGCTTTTGTTGGTCAAGAACTTTTAGCATATTCAGATCCTATTAACAAACCTCGATTAATCATTACATAAAAACAATATCATTAGTTCTTGAAATTTGATTAAGATTTATACTATAGTTTCTCAAACAAAGGAACTATATATAAATCGATAAGTCAATTATGAAAAAAACATACTTAATATTGTTATTCAATTTTGTTGCTGCAACTTTACTTTGCATTTTATGCCTCGGCCTTTTTGCCAAAAATTTTTCATCATTAAATTTTGCTAAATTTGGCTCAAATAAATTAAATAGAACCTTGCCTATAACAGGCTTTTGCTCACAAGGTTTTGAAGATTTTGATATAGCAATCAATCAATTTTTAACAGATAGAGGTTTCGATGGTGCAGAATTATCTGTCATTAAAGATGGGAAATTTCTAATTAAGCGCGGCTATGGCTGGTCTGATAAAAATAAAACCAAAATCCTATCTCCTGATGACTTTTTACGCATCGCAAGTTTAACCAAAATATTCACAATAATAGCTATAAAAAAATTAATTCAAGCAAACAAAATATCTTATGATACTCCAGCTATCAATTTCCTTGGCATAACTAAAGATATTCTTGATGAAAACATTAATAAAATCAATATAGCAAATTTATTGCTTCATCAAGGCGGTTGGAATACTAATCAATCTTTAGATCCATTATTTTCTTTAGGTCTAGTAACTACTAAATTAAACAAAGAATCATCAAATATCACACCTAATGATATATTACGATATGTGGTTGAAAATACAAAACTAGATTTTATTCCTGGAACTAACACTCAATATAGTAATATAGGCTTTACGATTTTAGGAAGAATATTAGAAAAAGCTACTAAAACAAATTACATTCAACTTATTAATAATTTAATTTGCAAACCCGAAAATATTAAGGTAGAACTGGGTCCTGTTAAATTATCTGATAAAAGCCCAACCGAAATAGAATTTTATAAATCTAATGACCTAAATCTTAATAATGATTCAATCTCATTAAAAGCTGCCGATTCTACTTTTGGACTGATAACGTCAGCTCCATTTTTATGCAAAATTCTTGATAAATATTGGATAGATGGTGACAAAAAAAATTCAGGCGAACAACGGCAACTTCTACAAGCAGGTACCCTACCCGGGGTCATGGCACTTGCACGACAAAGATATAGCGGTGCATCGATTGTAATACTCATTAACAGCAGAGATAATAATAACCTTGAACTTGACAATATAGCCCTTCAGCAATTAATCGATAATATGTCCAATAAATGTGGTATTTAAAGTAAATTTGATGAAAAAAAGGGTTTTTGTATTTTTTTTAAAGCAAAAAACAAGCATTCTTTTCATTCGCTAATTAAATGCCAAATGTGCTATTATTTACCACCTAATTACGCCACTTATATTACAAAAAGAAACATTTTCACTCCAGCACGCTAAAAAACAAGTATTATTTATTGCCAATATAGAAAAATATGCTATTATTTTAAATAGACAGTCATGAAATTAATAATATATTAAAACAAGGAAATTAAACAATGGGAATCAAAAATGTGCTATTTATACTTCTAGCAATATCCATTATAGAATTACCATATATTTTGGCGATGGAACAACCAACTGGTGAACAAATAACTAAAATTCGGCGAAGAATACATCCTTCAGATTTATATGTAACACTTCTTATGGGACACAATGATCAAGAATCCTCATTGTATAACATACCTCTAGAATTAATAGAAATGATTATAAAACATATTAACTATCAGCTTAATGAAACCAGCGAATCCCTATTACCTGCAATTAAATTCTGTGATATTAACAAAATAGAACAATTATTAACCATCCCTTACATTGATGTAAATAGAAAAGATAAAGATGGCAATACACCTTTAATCCTTTCTGCACAAAAAAATTATTCAAGAATAGTAACAAAGCTACTTGATCTTGGTGCTAATATAAATGCACAAAATACCAATGGAAATGCTGCTTTATATGTGACCATATGCCAACAGAGAAAAGAAATCATAGAAATTCTACTTAACCATAATGCCGATCCAAATATACAAAATAATGACGGTAATACAGCTTTAATGTGGCTCGTAACTAAAAAAGGCCAAATAGTAGCATCATTAGTAGAAATGTTACTAAACCATAATGCCGATCCAAATATACAAAATAAGAGAGGGAATACAGCTTTAATGCATGCTGTAATAAGTAACGGACCAAAAATAATAGAGATTTTACTTAAGCGAAATGCTGATAGAGATAAACAAGATAATTTAGGGCAAACTGCCTTAATTCACGCAGTGTCCTCAAGGAATGCACAAATCGTACAAATGTTACTTGATGCCCAGGTTGATAAAAATAAACAAGATAATTCAGGAAATACTGCTTTAATCAATGCAATAATACGAAATAATTCAGAAATAGTGAGGATTTTGCTTGCTGCTAATGCTGATAGAAATAAACGAAATCATTCAGGGCAAACTGCTTTTCAATATGCAGCAAGTAATTTAGAAATAATGGAAATGCTAAATGAGCAATGAAGTGTATCCTAACCTAAAAGCCCGTACTATCACGCGTAATTCTTCATAGCCACGTCCTTCGGAGCTTTCCAATTCTTCGCAACTTTCTATAGATTGCACATTTTAAAAAACGACTAAAAGTATACCGATGCAAAACGTTTGATTGGTCTGATTCTAAATATTATGTTTATAGCTTATGAAAAGCGCTCGTACTGATGGTTCGTCCTTCGACCCTTCGACAAGCTCAGGGCTCAGGATCACCACGAAAGGCCAGCCTGCCTACAGCGACTTCAGTGAAGGCGCTCGTACTGATGGCTCGACGTTGCTCGCCACTAAAGGCTAGCTTGACCATGTGACTTTAACTAAGGCGCTCGTACTGAGCTTGTCGAAGTATACGAGCGAGATTCGATCAATCTTTAATCTTGCTTTTTCAAAGCTTTCCAACTATTAAAATTTCTTTTTTCATTCTGGACCATCCTTTAATTTTATGTTCTACTATAAATGCTGCATCCCTTGTGTAAAATAGTTCTCTATAAACTAATTTAACTGGTAATCTGGTTGATGTATAACCATCAAATTTACCTATGTTATGTTCGGCTAATCTTTTCTGCAGATCGTCTGTGTGGACTGTATAATATGATCCATCTGAACATTGTAAAATATATAAATAAAATTCATTCATCAAAAATTGTCTCTAATTATTGCGCTCGTATACTTCGACAAGCTCAGTACGAGCGCTTTTTTTAAAGTATTTATGCAATCCATATTTATTATTTGCAATTTTTTATTTAATAATGTTATACTAATGTAAATAATAGAATTATTTTATATAAAATAAGAAGCAATTAAGATTGTGAGGTTAATTATGAAAAACATGAAATTACTTTTTGTAATAATTAGTATTGTGAGCACATTGCCCATTATAGGAATGGAAGATCCAAACTTAGAACGTAACCTGAACTTAGAACGTAACCTGAATTTATTACGCGAACAACAAAATATATTAAAAAAAATGAAAGAAGAAGAAAAAGAACGGCGCTTATGGGAAGAGCGGCATTTACCACAAGAGCAAAAAGAACTTTCAGAGGAAGAAATAGAATTACTATCACAATTCTTACCAAAAGAAGAACCACTAACTCGCAAATACCGCAAAAGAAAAATTCAATCATCAATTAAATTCTCATTACCCGAAGAAGCTGAATTAAATGAACGCAAATTATTACAATCAGCTAAAAAAGGGGACACAAATAAAGTACAACAATTAATACAATCAGGTACTAATGTAAATATACAAAACAACGAAGGCGATACCCCTTTAATTATTGCAGTACAAAATGATGATTTAGCAACAGTAAAAACATTACTCAATGCAAACGCTAATGTAAATACACAAAATAATGATGGAAATACAGCCTTAATTTGGGCAGCAATAAACGAGAATGAACAAATAGCAGAAATATTACTAGAAAACGGTGCTGATCCTAATATACTTCCTAAGGGTGGCTATACAGCTTTAATGGGGGCATTAATAAACAATAATACCCCAATAGCAACAATGTTACTTGAAAAGGGTGCTAATCCAAATCTACAATATATAAATCAAACACCAGCTTTAATATTGGCAATAAAACAGCATAATCCAGAAATAGTACGAATGTTACTTGAAAACAACGCTGATGCAAATATAAAGTTTGAGGGAGATAATAATGTTACGCCTTTAATTTTAGCAGTCCAAAAAAACTATCCTGAAATTGTAGAAATGCTACTTAGTCACCGTTATAATGCCTTCTACGGTATAGATGAATCTGATAGTGCTGGATATACTGCTTTAATGTGGGCAGTAATACAATGTAATACAATATTAGTGCAAATGTTACTTGACGCTGATGCTTCAGTAAATATAGGAGTCACAAACAATCAAGGTTTCCTAGATGGTACAATTTTAACATTAGCATTGAAACAACCTTGCCCTGAAATAATAGCTGAAGCAATAGTAACAGCATTGCTTGCAAAAGGTGCCAATGAATTAATAAACGAGCCAGATGCCGATGAAAATACTCCTTTAATTCTAGCAATAGAACGCGGTAATCCTCGAATAGTAAGTTTGTTACTCCGGCAACCAAATATTAATGCATACATAGCAAATGCTGAAGGGGAAACACCTTTGGTTGTAGCAATACGAGTTGGTAATCCACAAATAATAGACATGTTACGTAAGCTGTGGCTGAAAAATATTCCAGGTCAATCAGCTCAATAAGAATAAAAGGCTTAATTATAATTAAGTATTTTAGAAAAATAGGCTAGGTAAGAACTTTAAAAGGTTCTTACCTATTTCTTTTTATCTCTAATCACAAAAGCATTATTGCCAAAAAAATAAAATAAATTCTGACCTAATAATTGCATTATTTAGAGGAAATATATTAAATTTAAATAAAGAAATGTAAATAAAACTAACTAAATGGAGATTAAATTATGAAAACCAAAAATATTCTGCATATTTTTTTAGGTATAAACATTGCATCAGCATCAAACATTTTTACTATGGAGAAACCCGTAACTTCACAAAGAGTATGTCTTTCAGAGTTAACTATCCCTGTCACACAAGCAATGTTTTCTTCAGGATTGCCTCTGGAATTAAGATTACAAATTGTCGAAATTATGCAACGAGAGTTTAATAGAAATAATGCATCTTTATTAAATGCAATAAGAAGCAGTGTAAAAGATGTTAATGAGAATGAAATACAAGAATTACTAAATCAATGTTATATCAATGTTAATATAAAAGATCATAGTGGCAATACACCTTTAACCCTAGCAATAAAAAATAATAATCCAAAAATAGTCAAAATGTTACTTGATGCTCATGCTAATCCAGATATACAAGATAGTTTAGATGAAACCCCTTTAATATTAGCAGTAAAAAAGAATGATCTAGAAATCGTACAGATGTTACTCTATGCTAATGTTGAGTTAAATATGCGAGATAGTACAAGCAGAAGCACAGCTTTAATATGGGCAGTAACAAAAAATAATCCAGAAATAGTACGTATATTACTTAATGCTGGGGCCGACAGAACATTTAAAAATTCATATGGGAAAACAGCTTTGGATATTGCACAGCATAGAATTTTTAACATATATGGGAATAAAGCAGCTTTAGATAGGCAAGAAAATAACCGTCAAGAAATAATTAGGTTGCTGAAGCATAAGCCATATAATTTTTAACTTTGACTGTCATAGATTTTTTCTTTAATAATTGGTATATTGAATTGGAATAAACATTAAATCTTATCTAATAACTCTGATAAATGAGCAAAATTATACTTTATTATAAATACATTACCATTAGCGACCTTGAGGCTATGGTTACATGGCAAAGAGAGCTGTGCCAAAATTTAAATCTCAAGGGAAGAATACTCATAGCTAAAGAAGGCATCAACGGAACATTAGGTGGCAGCATCGAATCAATAGATCAGTATAAGCTCTGTATGCTCAATCATGAATTATTTAATGATATAGATTTTAAAGAGAGCTATGGTAGCAATGAACATTTCCCAAAGCTAAAAGTCATAGCAAAAAAAGAAATAGTCAAATTAGGTTTAGATCCGGAAATAATCAAGGCTGAAAATGGTGGTACACATTTAACACCATATCAGGTTCATGAATTAATAAAAGAAAACTTATATAATGATAATTTAGTACTGCTAGATACACGCAACGATTACGAATCTAAGATAGGAACATTTGTTAACTCGGTCCAATGCAATACAAAAACATTTAGGGAATTTCCAGAATTCATAGACCAAAATTTGGGCAAATTTAAAAATAAAAAAGTTGTTATGTTCTGCACTGGTGGTGTTAGATGTGAACGAGCATCGGCATACTTAAAATTCAAAAATATTACCCAAGAAGTATATCAAATTAAGGGAGGCATACATCGCTATGTTGAAGCTTATCCTAATGGATTTTTCAAGGGTAAAAATTATGTTTTCGATGGAAGAATTGCAATGCAGATAACTAATGATGTTTTAGCTCAATGTGAACATTGCCATATAGTATATGATGATTATACAAACTGTTTTAATGCAGAATGCAATAGACAAATTATAGTATGCCCTTCATGTATCGAAATTTACCATAATACTTGCAGTGAGCAGTGCAAAGAACTGGTTTTAAATTTAAAAGTAAATGTACGCAAAAAACCTAGATAAATTTTTCTTAAGCCAATTAATTCATTTGAATGAAAATTAAAGATCTAAATAACATATCGCGCTCGATGCTATCATTGCTGTTTTTACTAACATTTTATTTAAGCTGCCTAGCTATGGTTAAAAATGATATGATCGATCAGCATGAGGATATGTCAGACCAAGAGCAAACACAAAATCTAGAAACTGAAATTGAATTAGAAAATACAATTAAAACAGTCAGCTTAAAAAAATTAGCCGCTATAAAAATTGTAGAATTGATCGATAACAACATCATAAATCATGACATATTGCAACAAGTACTACCAAAGGATTTAATTGCATATATATCAACATTTACTTATATAGAAACTTTACATCCAAAAAGCCCAAAGAAGTGTTTATTACCTCCCGGCATTAAAACAAATCTTGCTTTTTTAAAAAGCCTATATTCAATCGATGAATACTCTAGAGCATTTGATAATTTGCCCTTGTTAGTTGAAGGTCTTAGAGGAATAGATCTTTCCAAAGAATACTATATAAACATAACCCCAAATTTCACTCATTTTGGGCAACCAAAAATAGATCCGATCAATACAATAACTAAAATGCTAATTTCGCAAGAAAAAGATAACCCAATAATCAAAACAAACAATTCTATAGAATTTGATCAATTAATTGAATATTGCATTAAATTCGACAATCATTCACTTCTTACATTTCTAGATTCAATTCAAGAAATACCTATATATTTAAACCGTAATAAGCTTTTTAAATTTCTCAACTCAACAATTGATCTAGCATGTATATCTCCTGAAAATAATGCTGAAACAATTAAATTTTTAATCGAGAATATTGAAAGGCGAAGAAATTTTACTGAAAAAGAAGATATTAGCGCTAATCAATTAATCGAATGGCCTAATATTGTTTCAAATGAAGCAATTTTATTGGGCATAATATCGAACTATCCACAAAAAAGAAATTATCTAATAAATCTAGCCAAATGCTTAAAAATTAACCCCTATAATTCAAATGTTTGCACAAGACTTGGATATCCACCAATTATTTTATGTATAATAGGGGGCTATAAAGAATCCTTTGAATTTTTTATTGATCAGCTCATTCCGCACCTAACAGAAACGGACTCACAGAAAAGTTACATCCTAAATAAAAAGCAACTAAAAATATGGTATAGAGATATCTTAAACCAATTATATAATATGATGCAACTTTCAAACGAAAATTCCCCAGCACAATTTATAACCAATCTATTGGCAATGTTGCATATTTTAAAAAAACATTTAAAGCAATATAATTCTAAATTTGCCAAACGAAAAAGGACTATTATAAATACAATGGAAAATACACTACAAAAATTACAAATAAAATTACATGGAAAAACTCGTAATGATTAACAAAATACCCGCTATAAAAATTGAAAGTTTAAGCAAAATTTTCAAAACTAAAGCTGCACCGGTATATGCAGTAAAAGATATCAGCATGAGTGTAGAAAAAGGACAAATTTTTGGATTGTTAGGACCTAATGGTGCCGGAAAGACGACCACCATGCAAATGCTTACAACGTTATTAAAACCCACCAGTGGTAAAGTTACCATAGCTGGTTATGATCTATTAAAAGAACCTAATAAAGTAAGAGAAAGCATTGGTTATATAAGCCAAATAGGTGGTTTAGAAAATGAGGCTACTGCCCTAGAGAATTTAATTCTACAAGCTAGATTATATGGGATGAGTAAAGTACAGGCCATTTCTAGAGCTCATGACCTAATTAAACAATTTGAGCTTGAATCATTTGCTCATCGTCTTGTAAAAACTTATTCCGGAGGACAAAGACGGCTTGTTGATTTAGCTTTAGGCATAATACATAAGCCCGCAGTATTATTTTTAGATGAACCTACATTAGGGCTAGATCCTCAAAATCGTGCTCATCTATGGCATCAAATTAAATTATTAAGAGACCATGGAACAACCGTACTTTTGACCACTCATTATCTTGATGAAGCAGATGCATTATGCGATCAATTGGCAATAGTTGATCATGGTACATTAATAATACAAGGCTCCCCAGGTGAATTAAAAAAACATGTTGCAGGAGATTCAGTTACTTTAGAAGTTGGAGCAGAAGATCAAGCTACTTGTTTTAAAATTCTTAAAGAAGAACCTTTTGTTAAAGATATAACTGTAATCAATAATAAAATTAGGTTATATGTAGAATCTGGCGAAAAAGCATTACCATTAATTTTAAAAGTGCTAGATGGATCAAATATTACAATGAAAACAGTATCGTTAGCATCACCTACTTTAGATGATGTATTTTTGAGTTTTACCGGCCGATTATTAAAAGATTAAAGAGATAAATATGAAATTTTTTAAATTTATTCATGATACTTTGTTAATTTTCTCCAGAACTTTATTAATATTATTAAGAAATCCTTTCCGAATAATCATTTTTGGACTTTTTCAACCAATTTGTTTTCTATTTTTATTTGCTCCATTGTTAGATAGTTTAGTTAAAGTACCTGAATTTCCACCTGGTGGATCGCTTATGGTATTCACTCCGGGATTACTTATTATGATGGGAATTTATAGCTCAGCTTTTGTTGGATTTGGATTAATTAGCGATATTAGAAATGGTGTAATCAACAGAATGAGAGTAACTCCCATAAGCCGATTAGCTTTATTATTGGGTCGCTCATTAACAGATATGTTTATTTTAGTTACACAATCCATAATTTTAATAAGTATTGCATCGCTATTTGGACTGAAGCTATATTTTCCAGGAATAATTTTAACATTAATTTTAGTAATGCTTGTAGGCTTAACAATCTCATCTTTCTCTTATACAATAGCTCTTTTAACCAAGAATGAATATATGCTAGCGCCAACCATGAATCTTTTTTTAATACCGTTACAACTTAACTCCGGTATAACATTGCCACTGAGCTTAGCACCTAAATGGATTAATACCTTAGCAATCTTTAACCCACTAGCATATGCAGTTAATGGAGCACGAGAACTATTTCTTGGCAATTTATTCAACAATACAGTAATTACAAGTTTGGGGGTATTAACTATTGTGGCTTGCATTGCTGTATATTTAGCATCAAAAACATTTAAAAATTTAAATGCTTAAAACTTTTAATTACAATTTTTCAAATTTGATATATTGCAAATATTATGTAATAATAAATAGTATATAATTAGACAAAAAATAAAAATTTATTATACAAACTTAAGACAAAGCAAATTCGATAAAAAAATTTTATATCTTGTAATGATTATAGATATGCTAAGCTAAATGAGCAAACTAAAGCATAATCAAAATCATTTAGAAAATTTAACGTAATATGCAATACTTTTAATTTAGTGCTAATTTACTGTCAAACTAAATAAAAATCTATAAAAATTGAGGTTATTAATGTCGCCAAAAAATCTTTTTTTAATTTTTTTACTTTCAGCACATTTACCAATTAACAATTCGATAAAAGCAATGGAGAATCCATGCAAAAAAATAAGATCGAATAATTACCAGCGCGATTTAGAATTTGGACAAGAAAATGAATATGGAGAAGAACCAACTTTTTCAACAGTTCATGAAATAGATATAAATGACCATTGTAAATTTTTAACGCAATTTAAAGAAAATAAAAAATTTGAATTTCTTGAGGTGACTGAAGAAAATTTAGGTATTTACCATAAATCGCTATTGAGTATGTTGAGCATGCAACATCCTGATTTAAATACCTTATTATTTATATTTCATCAATATTTCAGACATATACTTGCTTCATTTAAATTTAATAACCAATATAATAAGCACATAACATTAACAAGCATAAATGCATTATTATCGATATTAATTCAGCATTTTAATATAGAAAAAAATATTGATTCTTATATTGTTGCTTCAACAGAAGAGCAAGAATTTCTTGATCTAATCGTATATAATGCTATTAAAATAAAGCGTCGGAACAGAGATGTGGGCAATGCTTTACTTCGGCTTTTGATAAGAAATAATTTGATACCACCATTAGATCATATAATTGATGGCAAATATGTTTTAACGCTGCTTGTCATTAATGATATTAATATTGAGTTATTTCGTCATATTATCAATAAAGAGAAAGATAAAAATTACCCTTGGCATGACCTTTTTGGCAAACAGACTAATATGAAAGACAGAACAATATTGCACCATGCTGCTATGAAATCTAAAGAAATAGCTCAAATACTTTTAGATCTAATAAAAGAAAAAGATTTACCTTTAGATGATTTTCTTCTTATACCAGATGCTGCTGGTAATACCCCAGTTGATCTTGCATATAATCGAGCAGATTTTGAAATAGTTCAGCTATTCAATAATAAAGATATAGAAAGTGATGATGTAAATTCATTCAAATCTATAATCTCACTAGCAATTGGCAAACATAACTTAATAGATCAAATAGAATATTTACCACAAGAATTGCAAGAATATTGCAGGCCTGTTGCCAAAATCAGTCAATATTGCATTTTGCTAGAAGAATTAGTCAAAGAAAAAGGAAATGAATTTCCTAATTATGTACCACAATATTTACATGTTCACAAAAAATTGCTTTATAAGTTATGCAACAGCGAATATCATAATTTAGATTTAATATACAATATTTTTATCAGCGATCTTCAAGAGGCATGCGATAATGATAATCCTAAAATTTATATGTATAAAATTATATTCAATAATATCAATATCATATTAACAATGATCAATAATCACATAATGACGCAAAAAGGCATTGATAAAGTCAATGATAAAATAGAGGAAGTTATAATACGGAATATTCGTAAAAAAAGATATGCTGGTTTATTTTTGCTGTTAATATTAGGTGATCTATCTTCAAATTACATTTTTGATGAGCAAGACCTATTACAATTGACTATAGATGATAAATGTGATCCAAACATGACAATCTTACATGCTGCAGCTTTATATGGATCTACAAAAGTATTTAAAATTCTTTTAAGAATAATGACGGAAAAGCATTGTGACTTAAATTTTTTTCTTAATAAACGAGATAGCAAGGGCAATACTCCGCTTATGATAGCAGAATCTAAAGGTAAGGATAAAATAGTTAAATTACTACTAAAATTAAGCGGTTATTAGCAACTTAATCAATGATCTAAATTCTATATAAAAATCTATCTTTATTAAAGACTTTTACAAATTTAGCCCACGTCGAATTTGCATTACAGTCCATGTTACTTAAATGCAGTAATTACCAAATTATGATTAGTTTGATTAGCATTTTGCTCAATCTGGCTATAACTTAATTCCATTACTTTCCTTGAATGGTCATTATCCCTTAATTGATAACTTAATCTATAAGATTTGGAATTTTGCTTTTCTTCTTCGGAAAAATTTAAGGTTTCATTAACAAATAATCTTTTTAAACCTTTTAAGGTACTATCTATTGTTCGAGTTTCATTTGGCTCAATTATTATAGAATATCCTGAATTTGGATCTGAAACAAGAAGCCTCGTAATTCTATCATTTTTTATAGTACAAATAGCTGAGAATATTAAATTAACATTCAAAATCAGAATACTAAATAGTTTCCATTTCATGTTACTTATTACTCCTAAAAAATATGTTTACATGAGATATAGATTTATCTTTTACAAATCTAAAAATAAAGAAAACAAAATATAAATTTTAGATAATGCTTTTACGACCAATTGTTAATAAGGAATTTGCTAAATTTTAAAATCTATTTCTTTAATTATTTTTATAATGATAAATACTACCTATAAAGTACTAGGAATAGCAATATTTCATTAATTTTGTCAAAATTTAACTATGCGGTCTATCAAGCAACGTATTCTTTTTCTAAAATCTATGCCCGATTGAATTCTAGCCATACGCATTTTAATAGATTTAACATATGCAGCATCATCTAAAAACCTTGTTATTTTACTATTTATCTCCTTAAATCTATTAACAACATCCCCAATTTGATTTTTTTTAACAAATTCTACATTGAGAGTTTCCCACCAAACATTTCCGCTTGTTTGATCAATTAACACGGGAAGGCCTGATGCCATAGCTTCACAAATTGAGTTTGGACCAGCTTTCGTTATCAAAAGATCAGATACAAACATTAAATCTGAAATCCTATTCGTAAATCCAACTATCGATAACGTTATATGTGGCGGCAATGAAATACTATTAATTGATTCCCTTAATCGCTCATCACGCCCAATGCATGCAACCAAATGCATAGGCTTCTTTAAGCGTGCTAAAGCTTTTACATATCTATAGCAAACAAAAGAACCAGCTCCTCCCATTAAAATCATAACAACTTTCTTATTTTGTGGAATTTGAAAATCTTTTTTAATAAGAGCTCTATTTTTATTTTTATCATAAAATTCCGGTCTTAATGGAAAACCGGTAATAGTTACTTGCGCCTTAGGTATTCGTACTTCCCTAAATTTGTTAAAAATATCCCGATCGCTAAATGATACAGTATAATAAAATTTATTATAATCAATTGATGATATACCATTAATATAATTAGTGGTATCCAAATCATTAGTTACTACCAAAAAGGGGATCCCAAATTTTTTAGCAACATCTAATATCATAAAATTTACCACAGGAATTACGGAAATAATTAGATCCGGTTTATGAAGCATAATGAAATCATTTATCAATGGCTCAATAGATTGACTTTTTTGTATTATAGTCCAAGCACCAAATTTGGTAAAACCATTAATCAGAGATGTAAACCTATTTTGTAAACAAAAATTATAAACATCCTCACCAGACGCTTTACCAAATGTTAAATAACGAATCGTATCTACCGGAGACATAACATCTTCAAAAAAATTAGCAATGGTAATCTCATACCCATCTTCCAAATAATTTTTTAAAGCATTTGAAACTGAAATATGACCTCCACCACCCTTGCTCATAAAAATAAGAATTCTTTTTTTAGGTTTAATAGTATTGCTAATTACTTTTTTATGTGAGAAATTTGGTTTGGAAGAATCTATTTTTGAAGGCTTTTTTGCCTGAATATTACCCGATCCATTAATCGCTTTAGGAGTAGATCTACGCGATCTTCTTTTACCAGGAGCATAAATTTTTTTAGGACAAAGTTCAGTTGTTAAAGATAAATTACCTTGATTTATAGAAGCAGTATTTGCTGTTAATTCAGAGCAAGCTCCTAAAACAAGGTTTAAAATTAAAAAAAATATTAATTTTACCATAAGACTTTATATTACTTGTTAAATCGAGAATAATATTTTTGACACTTACATGGCCAAACAACCGCGGATTCTTGCCACA
>Ga0207074_1039_pt2 | contig 21631 bp, 21 predicted proteins | sample Alteio_BWMinHeat_66_FD_153567 | JGI IMG/M metagenome (GOLD analysis project Ga0207074, IMG submission 153567) | Enriched cells from forest soil in Barre Woods Harvard Forest LTER site, Petersham, Massachusetts, United States -... | ecosystem: Environmental > Terrestrial > Soil > Temperate forest >...
AGCTGGCCGGCAAATTGTCTATTAACATGGTGGACAAGATCCTCTTTAATTCGGGATCAGCCCGCCTCAATGCGGCCGGCGAAAAAGTTCTCATGCAGGTCGGCAAGGCGATTAAAAACGTTTCCGACAAGCGCATCTGGATCGGGGGCCATACCGATAATGTGCCCATCAGCCCATCCCTGCGCGACAAATTCGCGTCCAACTGGGAACTCTCGACCGCGCGGGCGACCGCCGTGGCGCGCTTTTTACAAGATAAGGCCGGGATCGCCGGGGACAAACTCATCGCCGCCGGATATGCCGACTTCCAACCCATCGCGGACAATTCGACAGCGGAAGGCCGCGAACAGAACCGGCGTATTGAAATCCTGCTGGTACCTCTGGAGTCTCCCGCGGCGAAAGCACCGAAGCCGGCGGCGGCCGCGCCTGCACCGGCGCCTGCTCCCGCCATGGTGCCTGCCACCGCTCCAGAAACTCCGCCCGCCAACCCCTGAACCGTGGACCTCAACGTCCTCATTCTCCCGGGTGACGGGATCGGCACCGAAGTCACGCGCGAAACCGTGCGCGTGCTGGAACGAGTTGCGTCGCGTTTTTCCCACATATTGAAGCGCCAGGAAGGACTCCTAGGCGGCGTGGCCATCCATAAAACAGGGTCCCCATTCCCCCCCCACACCGAACGCATGGCCAAGGAAGCCGATGCGACGTTGATGGGAGCTGTCGGCTTGCCTGAGTTCGATAATGCACCGCCAGAAAAGCGGCCGGAGAAGGGACTCTTAGCGATCCGTCAAGCCATGGGCGTCTACGCCAATTTGCGGCCGGTCCGTACCTACCCGTCGCTGATTGAATCGTCCCCCCTGAAGAATCATCTGGTGGAAGGCACGGATATGATCATCGTCCGTGAATTGACGGGAGGTCTCTATTATGGGACGCCAAGAGGCATCACTGGACAGGGTCCTCAGGAACGGGGAGTAAATACTATGGCCTATACCCGGGCCGAAATTGAGCGCGTTGCCCGCATGGCTTTCCAGTTGGCGCGCAAACGCCGCAAAAAACTCACCAGCGTTGATAAATCCAATGTGCTGGAAACTTCCCAGCTCTGGCGCCGGGTCGTGACCGATGTCGCCAAGGAGTTTTCCGACGTGGATCTAGACCATATGCTCGTGGATAACTGCGCTATGCAGCTGATTCTGAATCCGAAACGGTTTGATGTGGTCCTAATGGAGAATATGTTCGGGGATATCCTGAGCGATGAGGGGGCCGTGCTGGCCGGGTCCATCGGCATGCTGCCCTCGGCATCCTTAGGTGCTCAGAAAAAATCCGGCGCCTGGGTCGGCCTTTATGAACCCGTTCACGGTTCGGCCCCAGATATCGCCGGTCAAAACAAAGCTAATCCCCTGGGGGCCATTGGTTCGGTCGCCGCCATGTTGGAGTACAGTTTTGATTTGGCTAAGGAAGCGGCAGCAGTTAATGCGGCAATCGAAAAAGTCTTGAATAGCGGGAAAGTGACTGCGGATTTAAAACCCACCGGCCGTCCGGCCACCACCGAAGACGTCGGCAAAGCTGTCTGCGAGTTCCTCTAAAAACAATATTCCGCGAAGAAAGCCACCTGTTCGGCGGCTTGTGCGGCATCGGCTGGAAGGCCGGTCACATTCAGCCGGCAGCGGCCATCAGCGAATACCGGGTAGAGATGCGCGCCGTAAATCTCGCGCGCAGCTTCGGGCCTTGCTCGAGGATTTCGGAAGAGCCCGGCGTAGGCATCGGAAAATAACGTCTCGATCGGCGTGCCTTTTGCGCAGCGCTGCCACGTTGTCTCCGCTTCCGCGCAGCGCCGCAACGCGCCGGCATGTTCGGCCTCCAGCCGCGCTCGGTCTTTGACTATGGCCTTTACGAAAGCCCGGGTTACGAGATGCTCGAAGGATGAACCCCGCGCCCGGAGCAGGGCGGCCAGCTTAGGAGCTAGCGCAGCGGCTTTGCTCGCTTCCGGATGAAATACGAGCAAAAAGCCGCACGGGCGTAAGGAAAAGGTCACGAACGCCTTAGTGGGACTGATAGCGGCACAAAAGGGCACTCCCGCTTCAGCGAAGGGAAGCACCTGCGCGCGAAAACTTTCCTTCATGATCTCATCATAAGAACTGCCGCTGGCGAGCCGGCGCGCATACTCAAATCCAGAATAAGCGCGGTCCAGCACTACGACCTTTCCGGTCTTGGCGGCGGCTTCAGTACGCGCCTTGACAACGTCCCGTGATGGAACGCGGCCGGTGGTATTCATCGGCCCGGCTTGATAAAGGGGGATGAATCCGGTTCCTTCGGCGATCCCATCCGACGAAAATTCCTGATATTTTAATCGCAGGCTGGCGGCGATGGCTTTGTAGGCCGGCCATCCGAGTTCTTCCACCGCCAGCGTGGTCAGACCCTCTTGGAGCACGGCCGCCGCCTGGATGGCCACCTGAACAGCTCCGGTACCCGCGTCGGAGGGAAGCAGCAATTGGATATGGGGCCAGAGATTTTCCGGAACACCCTGCCAGCGCAGAACCGCTTCCTTAATCTCATTCTTGAAGGCGTCCGAATTCAGATAAATGCCGGAACCGCTCTCCCGCAATTCCCGATCGGCGTATTCGAGCAGGGTCGGGGACGAAGGCATGGGCTTGCCGTTGGCCCCGAGCAAAATCCCGATGCCGTAATTTTTCCCTTGCGGGTCTTTCTTGCAGAGCATTCCGGCAATCTGGTTGGCGTCCAAACCGCTTTCCCGCAGCCTTTGGGCTTCTGCCAGAATCTCATCCCCGAATGTCGTTTGTGTAGCCATGAAAGTAGGTGATTCTACCATGATTACCGGCTCTTCGTCGGTAAAATGAATAAATCGGGAGATTCCCACTCTAAGAGTACAAGGAGGTGGACTATGAGCCCACTCGATGAACAAGTTGAAGCCATCGCCGCGATACTCCGAGCCAATGGAGGTATCGTGGGGATCGATCCCGATGCGCCGGACTATGTGAAACGGGCGTTTTTGGAAATGATACTGGGATGTCCGGACTGCCGTCCCTTAGTGCTGGGAAAGCATGACGGAGCAGCCAATTAAGTATTTATCTTGCGGGTGGCCGGGGCGGGGTTCTGCGCGGCTTGGTAGGGGGTATGCAAATACAACCCATAAAGCCACATCCCATGCAACAATACGCCTTGTTTCCGATCCGAAATCCCTGGACTGTGGCCCACCGGGCCTTTTTCAGCTTACAATTCGGGCAGTTCTTCATGCGTCATTGTAGCATGAAGAAAGCCAACATCGACGGATTCAGATGCGGTATACTGTAAGTGATGAAGAATCCGCGTTTGGTTAAACCTCCAGATCATCCGGCTCTAATCCAGGAACTTCCCCAGCGACTCGCCGAACTAGAGGCCGAATTGCGTCGGCATAACGCACGAAAAACCGAAGACCGTCCGCTGCAGTCCATCGGCACGGTATCCGATGGCGTGATCGGTCCCGAAAAGGCGATCTTGTTCGCCATCGGCAAGAAACCTTATGCCGCGGGACACACGGATATCACTTATGCCCAATCCAACCATGCCCGGGGTGTCCGGCATATCCGGTTCTATGCGGCCGGAAAAGTGGTTTTCGACATCGAAGGAGACTTCGAAGATCAACAATTGGGGTCCAACTTTCGGTTTAAAAACATCGATCTCTACCTTCCGGGCCTGTGGGAAGCCGATTTTCTCAAGCTCACTGACGGTCTACGCCATCACACGGCCCAACGTAAAATCGCCTTCACTAAGAAGCGTACCGCCGAACAACGCCGCCGTAAATAAATCAATCGATCACGACGGCAGGTTTGGGGGAGCGGTAAAACGTCCAAACAAGACCCGCGGCCACCGAGTAATTCAGACGCTGTTTGAAAAGCGGGCTAGCCTCATTGGACGAGCCTGAATGAAGTAGCGTCTGAACGCCTGTGAAAAACCGAGTCCGCCGTCCCACCGGCAGAAGAACTCCCGTAAAAAGATCGGAACCGATATATCCCGCGCGAGCATCGTAAAACGGACGGTCCGGGCGGGCAAAGGCCGGCGCCACATCGTAAAAATAGGCGCAAATCTGCCGGTCACCGAAGTTCGTCGTGAGTTGAGCGATGGCAAAGCGATCTGTGCGGGAGCCCAATCGCCAACGGCCGTTTATTGCGGGCGTGAGCGTATAGCCGCGATGGCGAAAATAGCCCAGGTCTGTGGAAAAAACCGCGCGCAGAGGAATAAAAAGGCGCAACTTTCCTCTGCCGCCAAAATTGCACAACGTGAAACTTAAACGCGGGCCCAGCTCGAGTAAATAATCGAGATCCGGCATGCCTTCGCGCGCAGGATTATCTTTGGATCGCGTGGCAAAGGAGGCAGCAATCCCGAGATCAATTTCATAAAAACGCGTGCGCAAGAAGCTTGCCCGCGCGCCGTCGCGGTCCGCCCGCATGATCTTACCGCGATACACCAGGTACGGCGCCACAATCCATTTGGCCCGGCTGTGATCGGCTGCAGGATAATCCGGTAAATAGCTCCCCGCGCCGGCCAGTCCTGCCTCCCACAGGGCGCGATCCGAAGGACTGATCACCGCGGCCGCTGGCGGCGTTGACGAAGGCTCCTCGGCGCTCGCCGCCGCGCAGAGCAAAACCAGAATGAGAAACTTGGAGTGCTGTTTTCTCATGGGTTAGAACATACCAAATCACTGCGCAGGATCAACTCATGCGTAATTTTCTCATTGCAATCAGATCTTTTTCGAGGTATTCCTACCGCGAGGCATTATGGCGAAGATCTTGGTTGTGGATGACGACAAAAGTATTGTGGACCTCCTGCAGGCCCTGCTGACGAGCCATGGTCAAGAGGTTTTCGTCGCCATGGATGGCCGGGCCGGGCTGGCGACGGCCAAGCAGGAGAAACCCGATCTGATCATCCTGGACATCATGATGCCGGAAATGGACGGCTTTGCGGTGAGTGGGCTGCTCTTTCAGGACCCGGTCATGCGCATGATCCCCGTCCTGATCTTGACCGCTATGGCTCGCACGCAGAATAATTTCGATTTGGTTCCGAACATCCGCTTGTACATGACCAAACCTTTCGACCCCGCAGACTTGCTCTCCAAGGTTCAAACGCTGCTACAATCACAGTTCAAAGCCGCCTGAAGACAGTGTATCTGCAGAATCTCTATCCCTAACGCAAGGAGCGCCATTATGTCTGAAGTGTCTGAGTCGGAATATAAGGGAAATCCCATGATCGTGATTAAATCGACGCCCGAAGATAAGTTTCCGTTCCAGTTCGGCGTCAAAAAGGCGCGCCTTATCCTGGCGCATATCGAAGACATCAAAAAGTTCGTGGAAAAACACGAAAAATGACAGCCTGGGAACAATCCCCCCTCCGGTAACCTTTTACCGTCAACGATCTCTGACTTCTGCTATCTGCTTTCTGCTATGATGTGTCTGCGGGGTGGAGCAGCCTGGTAGCTCGTCGGGCTCATAACCCGAAGGTCGTAGGTTCAAATCCTACCCCCGCAATTGACCCCACGGATGAATGGCTTCAAACCCATTCGGACGTGGGGTCAACATTTGTGAGGGGAGCGGGACTTTGTAGAGCCAGTAGGTGGCGTGGATGCGGTTGGGGGAGTGCTCGACATTGACCTGGTGGATGAACTTCCGAAGTATTTCCTTGCGCTCATCATGTGTGAGGGCTTTGCCCCAGATGTGTTCGAAATTGTCTGCCAGGGCCAGCGCTTTTTCCGTGAGGATCTCAATGCTTTCGGATTCGCTTATACGGGATTCTGCTTCCGCCAATTCCTGACGGACGTTGTTACGCTCTGCTTCCAGCTTTTGGAGCGTCGCGCTTAATGCTTCAGAAAACCGCCCAGCCTGCACAGCTTCGACAATATTTTCGATCTTCCGATTAACGTCCGCCAAGCGCGCTTGCAAGCGTTTGATCTGGCTCTCGACGTTGGTGCCGAAATTGTCCTCAATGGCGGAGCGCAGCAATGGTTTTAAATTTTCGCGCCATGCAGGGTCGCTCAGGTGTCGGCGAATCGCCTGGACCGCTGTTCCTTCGAGATCGTCCGATAAGACGTTGAAACTCCGACAGACTGCACGCCCTCGCTGATGGTATCCGGTGCAGGTGTAAGTCAGGTAAGTATGGCCGTTGCCGTGCTTCGGCCAGCCCATCAGCTTATAGCCGCAGTGGGCGCAATTCGCTAACCCGCTTAAAAGATAGGGCCGGTGATGGCTACCGCCTTTGACGAAGGGACGAGTCTTAAATTTCGCCTGAACTCGCATGAATAAGTCCTTATCGATAATGGGCTCGTAAGCCTGTTCTTTGATGACCCATTGATCTTTTGGATTTTTAAGCGATCCTTTCTCTCCTCGACGGTAGGCTTTATAGGAGCTTTTGTTGTAAATGCACTCGCCCAGATACGTTCGGTTGCGAAGCAGATAATGGACCATTGTCTTTGACCAATGCCGACCACGCGGCGACGGCACGGAGCGGCGATTCAAATCTTCGGCGATCAAGTGAAGGCCCCGGCCTTTATCGTAAGCGTCGAATATGCCCTGAACCACGGGTTTTTCCACCGGAGATGGCTTCAGTATCACGCGCTGGAGTTTGCTTTCCTTCCACTCGCCTTTCGCAAGGACTTTGACTGGATTGCCGGTCGCGTCTATCAGGAGCCGGTCATACCCATACGGTGCTTTGCCTCCGGCGTGATGCCCCAATGCGGAATGACTCTTTGCGCCGCGTAAAGTCAGCTCCGAAAGTTTCATGCTGAACTGGTGGGCTTCGGAATGTTTGACGACCTTGGTGAGGATATCTCCGATGGAACCGTCGTTTTTAAAATCGTCCTTCACGTAAACAACTTGGATGCCACCCTGCTTCTTTAACCGGCGTTCCCAATAGATTTTGTCTTCCGGCTGCAACCGGCCAAACCGGCTCACATCATAAACCACGAGGTAGCGTATGCCGTGGTCGGCGGCCTCAGCTAGACGTACCATCTCTTTGAAGGAGGGGTCTTGATCGATGGTCAGTCCTGACCCCCAGCCTTTGACGGGCTCGAACTCGCGGACAATGTGCCAGCCCTGGCGGGCGGCGAACTCCTGACAATCTCGCCGCTGATCCGAGATGGACAACTCCTGCTTATCGGTTGACCGCCGGTAGAAAGCCCAGGCCTTTTCCATGATCTTGGTTTCCCTTGCGCTCCTGGATTAGAGCGCGAATAACACCTTGACAAAAGATTCGTAAAACATCGTCTTGGTCGGCTGGGTTCAGCGTTTTTTCAGCAATCTCAAACGTAGCTGAGAATTTCGCGTCCACTTTAGCTCTTTGGCGGTGGTGGGTCAAGGTTTCACTCGGTCGGCGAATTTTCCACCCCTGGAAGCTCAAAAGGAGCCCCAATAGGTGGCTTGTATTGCTCTGTTTGCGTGACTTGGCGTGACTCGGGAGAGGTATTGAACCGCTGCCGTTGTCTGCGTTTGCGCTCGGCTGCCAACGCTCGTTTCCTGGCCCCTTTGAGCGCCGCTTCCCGCAGGTCAAAGCGGGGTCCGGCCTGGACCACCAAATGAGGGTGACTCAGTACGACGATGCGGTAAGGGTAAGTTCTCCAGGCGAGTTCATAACGGCCTAGAAGCTTGCAGACATCACTGCAGTAAGGCCATAGCGAATCCGGGACATATGGGTCTACTACCCCGCAGGAAGGGCATGGCATGTCGTTGATGGCGGCCGGTTTTCTCATAGTACCCTCTCATATGGATAGAGCCACTTGTCCGAAATTTATTCCCGGTATTTAGTCCTATATAAAACAGGCATGATTATTGTGGTGATTGGATAGACGTTCCGAGTTCACTAGGGACAAGGATTTGGCGATGGTTTGGATGGGCTAAATGACGTATTTATAGGGCAGGCAGGGGGTGGCAGGATAGGCATTCGTGGCTACGAATGCGCCGCGCGGCCCTCTGGTTCGCGCTCTTCCTGCCCCATTTTTAATGCCTGATTGAGTCCGGCAAACGGCGCTCTATCCGCACTCTGCTTCGCTCCCCCCCTGGGTGGCTGGCCGCTCCGTTCGGATGAACGGCCCGCTCTAGGGGGTTCGTGCGTGGCCGGGTATCGCTCGCACGCACACTCCCAGAATCGGGGCGGATCCCGTATTAGGTTATCATCAAGAAAAGTACAATACCTACGGACCAACGGCCATGAAACCGAAACGTGATCGATATGATGTGTCAGACTTGCCGGAGGCGCAGTTTGAACCAGGGTCGCGCGGGATGGTGCTAAAGAATCTTGTGGGCGTCAAGCAAAAGCAGAAGATGGATGCGCTGGAGGGATCGGCGCAGGCTCGCGCGATGGAACGACTTTTCGGCCACTTCGATGTAAGTCATCGTTTCTCCGCCGCAGACATCCGTGAAATCCACAAGACTTGGCTGGGACGCCTTTACCCTTGGGCCGGCAAATACCGGCAGTTGAATGTTTCCAAAGGCGATTTCCCATTTGCCGCGGCGGCTCAAGTCCCGAGGCTGATGGAGGAATTTGAAAAGGGACCGTTGCGCGAGTTTACGCCCTGCCGGTTCAAATCTTTAGACGATATTGCCAAGGCTTTAGCTGTTGTCCATACCGAGTTCGTTCTGATCCACCCGTTTCGCGATGGCAACGGCAGGGCCGCGCGCATGCTGGCAGTGTTGATGGCTTCCCAGGCTGGTTTGCCGCCTTTGAATTTCGACCGGATTCAAGGACGGCTACGCCACTCATACTTCGCCGCGGTCAGAGCCGGACTGGCGAAAGATTATCAGCCGATGGAAAGAATATTCGAGCTTGTGATGGCTGGGACTACAGTGCGCGTCGGAAAGAAATAGGCCTGGGCAATGAACGGCTTCGGAAAGACTTCTGAAGCGCGGGGAGCAAACCTCGCACGCCTTCGATGGCTGCGGAACTGACAACGCTGGCGATGATAAAGGCCCGTCGCTTAGCACGGTTGCGCAAATAGGGGTTTGTCTGTAAAAGCGATTTCTGTTTCACGCCTATAGTTTAACATGGGAGACGGCGATTTCGCCAAGTCATTTTGCCTTCCTCACATCTTGATTTCATCCAAAACACCTTGTCATTTTGGGTCGATTTTTGGGCCCATGGTTTTGCGTCCACGAGGCCTAGCAAAAAATGAGCTATTTTGTAACGTTATTTTAACGTCTGCCTGATAAACTTATCCCGAACGCGCACGCGTTCGATAATTCATGTCAAAAATTCTCTTCCGCATCATAGCCTTCCTTCTGATTTCCTGCCTGATCGTGGACCCCGATATTACTGCCGTTTTGTCTCAGCAGTCGATTGTGAAACACAGCATTCTAACCCGAGCCTCTGCAGAGTTTTCTGCACAAGCTTTGGCTCCCCCAAGCGTCGTATTTCCCTTTTTGAGAAGGTTGTTGACTTCCGGTCAACCGATACGCCGGACGATCCGTCGATTTCTAACAGATCGCCATATCACAGTTGGCCTGCCGAGGATTGAATGGGAACCTATACCCGCACTTTCTACGAATTTCGGGGTTTTCATCGGTGGAGGGCGCAAGGTCCGGTGGCTGGCCTTACTGGGGATTCAGCTCTCAAAGAATGTTAACCCGCAATCCAGCGGTCAAAACTTTGGAGACGAAAAGGTAAAGGTCAAATTTGGGGATCGGCAAGTCGCGTTACCTGCTTATCTGACCATCGCCAAACACAGCGATTTCTACGGGCAATATGTGGGCTCAGTTTTGAATGTGCTTGAAGCCTTGGAAGAATCTATCCAAACCGAACCGAAACTGCGGAAATCAAGAAATGATGAGCTAACCAAAAAATACCACGTTCCCGCTGAAATGGGTTCTAATTTGGATGAAGTTGCAAGTTCTATGTCGGGTGGGGATCTACTTCGTCGTGGAGACAAATACGATCTAGGTGAAGGATTCTCGGATCAAGCCATTGGTTTGGTCAGTCACGGAATCAGCGATTTCCTGCCAGAGCACACGCATATCAACGAATCGTTCCTGATCTCTTACGAAATTGCGGCCACTGGTGTTGTGTCGGTCAATCGGCAGACAAAGAAAGTCATTGATGATGCCACTAAGCTCGTAACGATGGCTCTCGATCCAGAATCGAGCCTTCCTGCGACGTATTCAACTTTCATGCAATCCGAACACGCGACATTGACCCTAGCCGTTAAATGGCTGGCCAACGTTGCTGAAGCCGATGATCTTCATACATCCCCATTGGCGAAAGACTTTCTGACTTTTTTCGTCCATCAGACCCTGACCGATAATAAAGACGCACTGGAGGCATTCAGCGCGATGGTGTTTGCGCACACGAAACAGGCTCGGGACAAGTTCGGTTCGGGCCCCGGACATACCGCCGTAGAAATTGTTGTGATGATGAGCGGCGGAGAACCGTTGGGTTATTGGCTAAAAGCAAAAGCGGCGCAGCTTGGAGAACAAGCACCGATCAAGACCTTAATGCTCACCACCGCGATGGCTCAAAAGATTCCTCATTACCTTGATTTTGACACGGTCTTCCTTAAACCAGAAGGGGTCAAGATGCTGACCAACTACTTGTGGGCCAATGAGGTTGCTATTCCCCATGTCCGGCACGTCGTTTTCGTGGATACGGGTTTCGGCGGTTCGATCAACCGCTATTTTTTTCAGCTACTCACTCACTTTTTGAACATGAGCGAGGATTACCTCATTCTCGCCCATGCCTCGTCTGGTCTTGGGCAGAGTTATCTCGCGCATGGACTCAACGATGAACCCAAATGGAAAGGCACCGAAAAGCGACTCAAAAGGATTGCCGAAATTTTGGACGAAGTATTTGAACACTCGATACTGTCATCGCGTTCAATGGAAGGCAAGCCAACTCCTACATTCCGCCCCTGGTTCGCTCAGACGGTGAAGCAGGAAATAGAGAATCTGGCGACACAAGATATCCTCAGTCCTCGCAATCGCTTTCCTGGAGCAAGCGGCCTTGTTGTTTTCATTGCGTTGGTTGGATCGTTGGCTTCTGGACAAATTTCGGTTATTCGAGAAGCGTTAGCCGCTATTCAAATGAGAACGCATGAAATTCGCATTGAGCGATCCCTCAGTCCTCCAACCCTCCAAGCCGCCTGAATTGATTTTCAATACACCTATACAGGTGCGGATTTAAAGGTCCTTCTTTATCGCGTTGCCACGCGGTCGGCCTAGTGTTTCGCAAATCCTACTTCGCTATTGCTCGTAAATTCCCGTAATGGACATATGGTCGTTTTAAATTGTATCCCTGAGGAGTAAGCCAGTGAATTAGGCGCGGATTTGGTTTTCCCGTGGGGTCAAACGCCGGCCCCCGCAACCATTTGAAGATCGAAAGCCGTGGTTTTTTCAACTTGTTTGAAAGACCACGGCTTTTTGTCGCCCGCAATAGATGTGATAATGTTTTACCACTTATGCCAAAGCCGGACTTCAAGGAGACTACATCATGAGGCTTGAGAACAAGGTCGCTTTAAACACGGGTGGGGGCCGGTTATAATACCCTTATGTCGAAAGTTCGAGTGGCAGCGTTTTCACTTTCCTTAGATGGGTTTGGTGCGGGTCCTCAACAGGACTTGCAAAACCCGCTAGGCGTTCGCGGCCCAGAAATCTTTCAGTGGTTTTTCCCGACAGATGTTTTTCTCAAGATGCATGGCCAGCCAGGGGGATCCAAGGGCGGCTCTAAAGGTGTGGATAACGATATGGCGTTGAAGTCGTTTGAGAACGTTGGCGCTTGGATCATGGGTCGGAATATGTTCGGCCCGATCCGAGGATCTTGGCCAGATGAAACCTGGAAAGGCTGGTGGGGGGAGGAACCCCCTTATCACGTACCGGTGTTCGTGCTCACCCATCACGCCCGGGCGCCACTCACGATGAAAGGCGGTACGACGTTTTATTTCGTCACCGAAGGCCCGGACGCTGCGTTAAAGAAAGCGAAAGACGCCGCGAAGGGAAAGGATGTCCGAATCGGGGGCGGCGTCGCAACTATCCGTCAGTACCTCACAGCAGGCCAGATTTACGAATTGCATTTGGCTCTTACGCCCGTTCTCATGGGCGAAGGGGAAGCACTTTTCTCCGGCTTAAATCTTTCCAAACTCGGCTACGTCCCGATCCAAACCCTCCCTGGCGAAAACGCTACGCACATCATTCTAAAGAAGAATTAGAACCCTCCTTACGCAGCCGTTACGACCAGATGACGCTGAAAACGGAGAAAATTGGGTCTTGTAGATTAAGTCGCCGGACCAATAAGCTTGTACTAAAGCCGAATTCGTGCCAACAAGCGCCAGCAGGGGAGTGGCGCGGCAGGTTCAGCTGGGGGGACTTGTGGTCATAACCCTATCCGGCTGGATGATTGTGAAACGCCATGCCTATTCCCTTATGGTCGGCATTGTCTTCGGCTTTGTATTTTTCGCCGTCGGGACTGCGATTAATTGGTTTATGAATATCCCCATCGTATTCGATAGGTCCAGAGGTCTTTTTTTGAAACAGTGCCGAAAACCAGATCAAGATCCAACGCAAGTTCCTGCCCCCGGCGCGGGCATTTCCCTCAATCAAATCCATGCCATACAACTATTGACTAAGCGCGTGCTGTCGCATGGTGTACAAGGGCGCGGTGATTGAGCCCCCCAGGCCTATCCCTTCAGTCTGTAATGATGGACGACTAGTTCTGGAATAAGCTCTTCGGGAATCTGAGGAGTTCGCCGCGACGTATCCTTTAAGGACAAAACGGACCCCCGCAAATTTGGGGCAAAGCAGAAAGCAGGGAGCAGACGGCTGAAAAGCTGGATGCTCCCTGCACTATTTTCGCCCCATTTGAATCGCCATCCCATTCGCTTTTTGAACGGGACCTACTCAAGCCATTTTTTCTTCAGTTCTTCGGTGATCGAGTCGGATATTTCCGGTGGCATCCGGGCGGGACGCGATTGGGGAGCCGCCTTCTCTTTGAGGAATTCTTTGGTCGACATCCATTTTGCGCCCGTGCCTCGGATGTCAGACCGGATCCCTTGATCGTTTGAAACCACAACATAGCTGCGGGCATTCGGGACTTCCCGCACGCGCCGGGCGATCCAGTCATCCGCTGTTTCGCCAGCTGTAAAAATAATCTCGATGGCTCCTCTTTCCATGCGATCGCCCGAACCTGCCCGGCTGTCAAAAATTATGGTAAGCCGGTTATGGCCTTGTGGCTTGGAGGATAAGAGCAGTTCGATCAATACGTCGCGCTTGCTGGGCCAGGGGCCCGGAGGAATTTCGGGCAAGGCATAAAGCATGTTATATCCGTCGACGAGGTAGTGCATTCGTTAGCATATCTTATATTGAATAGAATAGAAGCGTGAAGATCGCGACCTTTAACGCTAACTCGATCCGGATGCGCCTGCCGATTATTCTCGATTGGTTGAGCGCTCAGCGGCCGGACATTCTTTGCCTTCAGGAAACCAAAGTGCAGGATTCGGAATTTCCGAAGGATGCTTTCGCTGGCACCGGCTATCACGTCCATTTCCGGGGCATGAAGGCTTATAACGGCGTAGCCTTGCTAAGCCGGAAAGAACCGGACAAAGTAACTTACGGTCTGGCGGATCGGCCGGAACCGGTCCTCAAGCTCACCGGAGCGTCCTATGCCGAAGCGGACGAGACGCGTTTTTGCCATGCGGTTTTCGGCGATTTGCATCTTCTCAATACCTACGTACCTCAGGGATATCAGATTGATTCTCCGAAATATGAATTCAAGCTGGCCTGGTTCAGGCGTTTGCGGACTTATTTCGAAACCCAATTCCGGACGGACCAACGCGTACTTTGGTGCGGCGATCTCAATGTCGCGCCGCGCGAGATGGACGTACACAGTCCGGAAAAGCATCTAAAGCATGTCTGTTTCCATGAAGATGTGCGGAAGGCTTACGCGGAAGCCGTCGCCTGGGGCTTTGAAGACGTCTTTGTAAAACTTTATCCCGACAAGCCGCAGTATACGTTCTTCGATTACCGCAAATTTCCCCCGCCTGACGGGAAAGGACGCTGGTTGAGCGCACTGGAAACGAACAAAGGCTGGCGGATCGATCATATCCTCGCCACTGTCCCTCTGGCCAAATGTTGCCAGCTCGTCGAAGTGGACCTTGAACCGCGCCGGAATGCGCAGGCATCCGACCACACCATCCTCTGGGCTGATTTTAGCCTTTAAAATCTCATCTCCATATCGATGCATTTCTGTCGATGTTAATTCGTCTTAACTTTACGATTGACAAAAATTAACAATGGGGATAAACACACCCTGGAAGGGGAGCTTCAGTGAACTACCGTAAAACGCTCATCAGAAGCTTGATCATTTCGGCCTTATTGCCGGCCTGGACTCTAGCGAACCTGTCTGACCGGCAAGCAGGCCTGCCACATTTTCAGCGCGATCCGGGCTACGAAGAGAACTTACGCTATGAAGCGAGTGCCGACCATACCATTACACCTGCCAAAGTATTCCGATGGATTATGGGATTGCGGGGTAATTCCGTACCGCCTCCCTCAGCGGCCGAATTCGAGCCGATTCTCAACGTGCACGATTCCCACGTTCGCATCATCGCCGCCATCGCCATAAAGTTCTAGCTATAATAAGCGACCTCAATGCTTCTCCTGCAGCGGCCCGCGAGGGCATGAAAAAAACTATCCCCCTTCTTTTCCTGGCCGTTCTGGCCTGCCTCATCGCGGCGGAACGATGGCACACCTATCGCGAACCTTTGCAAGGCGATATTACCTTTTACGCTCTGCTGGGCCATGAGCTGCGTCTCCATCGCACACTGTATGACGACCTGATTGATCACAAACCTCCGGCAATTTACGCCACCTACGCCATATCCGAAGGCCTGACGCGTGCCGGACCGGGGTCGGTCCTGCTGGCCAATATCGCGGCAGCGCTTGTGACTCTCTGCGGAGTTTACTGGGCCGCCTATCTGCCGAGGCGGAGTTTTTATTCCGGTCTTTGGGCAGCTGCCCTTTGGGCGACTGTCTGTGGCGACCTGACGCTGGAGGCCAATCAGCCGAATGCCGAAGTATTTATCAATGCCTGCTTGATCTGGGCCTTCGTCCCGCTGCTCCAGCCACAAAAGCTCCGCGGGCCTCGAACATTCTACGCAGGCATTCTCTTAGCCCTCAGCACGCTTTTTTGGCAAGCGGCCCTTCCGATTGCTCTTTGTCTGCTGGCGGCGCATTCGGCTTTCTCTCCCTCTGAAAACCGTCGGGACAGGATCGCCGAATCCTTAGCGATGGGGGCCACGGTTGCAGGAGCCTGGGTTTTAACGACCTTATATTTTGTGCTCACCCGGCGAGGGCAGGATTTCTATGACCTTTTATTCGCATACAATCGCTTCTACACCACCCACAACGGCTCGCTTTTTTCTCATGTGCTGAGATCATTTCACCCGACAACCGTTCCGATCGATGTCTTTGTTGGGACAGGGTTGTTGTGGGGTCCGCTTGTTCTACTCTGCCTGACGGGTCTAGGCCTGGGCACCACAGAAAAGTCGCGGCCCGCCTGGTTGCGCTGGCTGGCTTATGCCGCGGGCGTTCAACTCACGATCATCCTCTCGGCGAATTTCTTTTCACACTACTATCAGCTCTGGTTGCCGGTGCTGGCCGTCGGGTCGGGCTGGGCCATTGAGGAGATCGAACAGAAGGCTCACAGGACTTGGGCTGGAACAACGGCTGGCATTCTCGCTCTGGGATCGCTGCTGGCCTACGAGATTCCTTTCTATCGTTTGTCGCCTGTCGAATGGTCGATACGGAAGTACGGCGCGGAATTTCTCGTCACGCAGAAGCTGGGCGAAGACTTGCGAAGTCTGCTCAAACCGGAAGAGTCTTTTTACGAATGGGGGATGCAAACCGGCCTGTATTACTGGAGCGGCCATCTCCCTCCGACGGGCGCTTTTTACAATTATTTTTTGATGACGGGCCCCCTGGCCGAACGGCTATCGCGCCGTGTATTAACTGAGCTCGATCGGGATCCGCCGGATCTCTTTATCGCGATTCACTGGATGTGGCCGGGAGCGCAGAGGTATGAAACCCACCCGGTTTACCAATGGGCACGGCAGCATTATCGACCGTTTGAATGGGAAGCGCACCGGGGTTCGTTTATCTTTTATGCGCTGCGGGGCGGCTCCTTGGAAGCACGAATCCTTCGGGGCGAAGCACCGGCTCACTTCCTCGACAAACGCTGAGAAAGATTTTGCAACATTTCCGTTGATTCCGGGGTAAGAACCTTGAGCCGTTGATAGACCTTGCGGGCCTGCGATAATTTTTCCAATTCAAGATAAGCGGCGCATTGGTTGTAGAGCGCATGGACGTCGTCCGGCTTTTCCTGAAGCGCACGCGAGGACCATAATAGCGCTTCTTGAGGATGATGCGCTTGCAGATTAATCCACGCCAGGTTGTTCATCGCCGAAAATCGCAAATCCGGCGAGGGCGTGTTCCTGAGAGCCGCTTTATAATGCTCGGCGGCTTCCACATAATCGCTGAGCGATTCCGCGTAACAAACCTGCGCGAACGCATTGGTGGGTTCCTGGCGAACGGCATTGCGCCATAACCGCGTCTCATCGCGCCAGGGAAATGCCGCCGCTACGGTAAGGCCGCCGAGCATCACCAGCCAGAATCTCAAGAGCCATCGCCGGCGCGCATATTTTTCGAAGCCCCACCCGGCCAGCAAGGCAAAACCCATCATCGGGAAGTAGAGAAAGCGTTCGGCCACGAAAGCCCGGATCGGCACGATTTGCAGAACGGGCGCGAGCCCCACAAGAATCCAGGCCAAGCTGCGACCGACTAGAGGCCAGCGCTGCCAGCTCCAGATCATGGTTCCGCCATAGACTGCCGAAATCCCAATTGCCCAGACCAGTTTAGACGTCGTGACCATGGGATACTGATAACTGACCCTCAAAGCTAGTGGCAGCAGCATCTTGCCTAGATAAACTGGGAAGGCCATGAGACCCAGCGTAGCATCCGCCCAGAGAATGCGCGGCGACTCTGGCATCTGAGACAAGTGATGCAGCAGTTTCTGACGCACGATCAGATATCCTCCGCTGATGAAAAGAAGGCCGCCCGCGTTCCTCAGGTCAGCGCGTCTAGACGATTTGTCGGCGGATTTACGCCACTGCAGGGATTCCAGCAGGAACCAGACCACCGGCAGCACGATGACCGATTCCTTCACAAAGAGCGCGGCCGCATAAGTTGCCCACCCCGCGAACGTTTTCAGAAAAGGCTTCTCTTCCGGCCAAAGCAGGCACGCCAGCGCCGTCAGAAATCCAGCGCCGCTCAGGACATTCGATCGCTCGGCAATCCAAGCAACACTCTGGACCTGGACCGGGTGGAGGAGAAAAACGGATGCCCCAAACAGCGCGGCATCATTTCGAGTCAGAATTTTCCTCATAAGGAACCAGAGAAGAAAGCCGTTGATCCCATGCCAGAAGAGATTTTCCATATGGTAGGGCCAGGTCGCGAGCTTCCAGGCATGAAAATCACAGGCAAAAGAAAGAGTGAGCAGCGGACGATAGATGTCAGAGGCCAGACCGGAGCCCGCCACCGCGACGGTCTCCGGATGAGCGAAAAAAGAGAAAAGATGGATGGATCGGATGGCGGGGTTGCGAACGACAAGCCAAAGATCATCGTAGACAAACTGACCGTGCCACGCGGGAAAATACAACAACCCCATCAGAAGGATAACAAAGAACATTGCGCGGAACCCAAAAGTCATGGCCTAGGTGGGACTCGAACCCACACTCCCGTTACCAGGAACGCGATTTTAAGTCGCGGCTGTCTACCAATTCCAGCACTAGGCCAAAGAGCCATCACGCCCACAAATTCTAGTTAATTGGCGCAGCCTTTGCGCAAGCCGCCGATCAAGCGCGTTGGATTTCAATCGCCATCGCCAATTGCCCCAGGGCTGGCCGGGCACGTTCATACGGGCTTCCGATCCCAAACCGAGCAAATCCTGCATGGGAACGACCGCCGTTTGAGCTTTGGAATCCTCGCCAACTCGAATCAGAGCCCAATGAATCTCGCGCTCACGGCCGCCCAGCTTTTGAGCCAGCCACTCTCGTTGCTTGGTTGGCAATTTTCGATACCAGCCGACAATCGTGTCATTGTCATGGGTACCGGTATAAACCACACAATGGACCGGATTATGATCCGGCTTGAAGGCTTCGGTGTCTTTTCCCGGATGAATCTCAAACTGGAGCACGCGCATGCCCGGAAACCGGAATTGATCCCGCAGCGCTTCGACCTCCGGCGTAACCGAACCCAGGTCTTCGGCAATAAATGGGGCCGATCCCAGAGCCTTTTCGACCACGTCAAAAAAATGCGCGCCCGGCCCGGGCCGGTACTGTCCGTTTTGAGCGGTCCGGTTCCCCGCCGGCACTTCATAGCTCCGCACAAAACCAATAAAATGGTCAAGACGGAGACCATCGAAGCGGCGAAAACTCATCCGCAGCCGTTCGATCCACCATGCGTAGTTCTGCTGCTGCAACACATCCCAACGGTAAATGGGATTTCCCCACAATTGGCCGGTTTTCGAAAAATAATCCGGTGGGACGCCCGCCACCACCGTAGGTTTTCCGTCGGCATTGAGTTTAAACAGTTCCGGGTGCGCCCAGACGTCAACACTTTGGAGCGCGACAAACATGGGAAGATCCCCGATCAGGTCGATTTTTTTACGGGCCGCATAGGCTTTCAGCGCCTGCCACTGCAGTGCAAACTGCCACTGAATAAAGGTGTGTAAGCCCAGCTCTTCAGCCAGATCTGTTTTGGCACGAGCCAGCGCCGCCGGTTGGCGCGCCCGTAATTCCGGATTCCAGCGCGTCCAATCCGTTGTCCCAGCCTTTTCGCAAATCGCGAAAAACAAAGCAAAATCATTCAGCCAGGAAGACTCTGCCCGGATAAAAGCCTCTAAAGCGGTTTGGGGTTTTTTGTCACGGGCGCCCTGAAATCGGACGTAGGCTTTTTTCAGCCACTGCATTTTCCAACGCCATACCCTCCGGTAATTGATGTTGCCCGACGAGCGTCCAAGAGGCTCGATATCGCCGCGGTTCAGCCATGCTTGCTCGAAGAGCATTTCTGGGCTGATCAGGAGCGGGCTGCCGGCGAAAGCCGACATCGCATGATACGGAGAATGGCCATCGCCCGGCGGACCGACGGGCAGCATTTGCCACCATCGCTGCCCGCTTTGCGCCAGAAAATCAATAAAGGCATACGCCGCTGGACCTAAATCACCGATGGGAAAGCGGTTATGCAAAGAGGTGGGGTGCAACAAAACACCAGAACAGCGCTCATCCAGCATGTTTCCATAGTACCAAACGGCGCTAAATGGCGAATAATTCGAGCTGAGGTCCGGAAGGACGTCGGAAATATTCTGTAGTCAGCGAAGAGTGGGTTTCCGGATAACCGGCCTTACGGCGGGCGACCTTAAACAGACGCGCGATCTGTTCGGCATAACGGCCTTCGCCTCGTCCGCGCAAGCCCCATCGCGAGTCATACAGTTTGCCGCCACGCATCTCGCGGATGCGGTGCAGGACTTTGGTTTTCGATTCTGGAAAGTGCACCTCCAGCCAGCGCTCAAAGAGAGGCGCCACGGCATACGGCAGCCGCAGCATAACCCAGCCGGCCCATTGCGCGCCGGCCTCACGGCCGGCCTTTAAAATCGCCGGCATCTCATAATCCGTCAGACCAGGAACAATCGGGGCCACGTTTATTCCCACAGGTATTCCTGCTTTGGCTAAAGCTTCAACCGCTTTTAGCCTCGCCACGGGCAGCGAAGCACGCGGTTCCATCGTCTGGGCAAGCTCACCGCGCAGGGTCGTCACCGAAACAGTCACACCTACGCATTGGTAACGCCCAAGCGCCTGGAAGATATCGATATCCCGCGTGATAAGCTGATTCTTCGTAATTAGTCCTACTGGGTTTCGAAATTCGGACAGGACCTCGAGGCAGCGCCGGGTGATTTTGAGACGGCGTTCGACCGGCTGATAGCAGTCGGTCACGCCGCTGAGCATGAGCACTTGAGGTTTCCAGCTTTTCGCGGAGAGTTCCTTACGCAGAAGTTCCGGCGCATCCATTTTGACCAGAATCTTGGATTCAAAGTCCAGGCCGGCGGACATTCCGGCATACTCATGCGTAGGCCGGGCATAGCAATAGATGCAGCCATGCTCGCACCCTCGGTACGGATTAAAGCTCGCGCTGAACCCCAGATCGGGACTGTCGTTGTAAGTGATGATGCTGCGGGAGTTGTCCTTTAAAAATTGAGTCGTTGGCGCCGGATCATCCGCATCTGTCCATTCCTCTTCGCGCTCAAAGCGGATCTTCTCGAAACGGTTCGGCGGATTGACCGGGGCGCCGCGTCCTTTATAGGGCATTCGTGGATCAACCATCGCGTTGTACCATACAGATGTATTATAACGATCGGCGGCAGGCTTTAGCAATCGGTTATAATAAGGTTACCTTCCGTACACCATGAGCCAAAATAAGAAAAAATACACGATCGGCATTGATATCGGCGGGACCAAAATTTTGGCCGCATTATTTGATGACCGCTTTCAGATCATCTCTGAAATTAAGAGCAAAACGAAGCCGGAGAAAGGGGACGGCCATTTTCTCGGAATTCTGACGGATTCCATCAAATTTCTACTGCGCGATGGCCGGGTTTCGCGTTCCGAAATAGCTGGCATCGGGATGGGCTGCCCCGGATTCATCGATACGGCACGAGGGGTCGTCCTGGGATCGCCCAATATTCCCTTTTTGAAGTCATATCCTTTGGCGCGGAAGCTGGCCGGCCAGACCGATCTCCCCGTCGTGATTGGAAACGATGTCCAAACCGGACTGTACGGGGAGCATCAATTCGGCGCGGCGCGGGGTTATCAGCATGTGGTCGGTATTTTCATGGGCACAGGCATTGGCGGCGCGCTGATCCTCAATGGACAGCTTTACCGAGGGACCTCCGGCTCCGCCGGAGAAGTGGGCCATGTTTTATTTGATTCAAACGGTCCTTTTTGCGGCTGCGGCCAACGCGGATGCGTCGAAGCCTTTGCGGGCCGTATGACGATCGCCGCGGAAGCGGCCGTGGCGGTAACCCGGCAGATGGCCCCCCATCTCGCGCAGAAGGCCGGAACCGATATCCGCGATATTAAAAGCGGGGCTCTCGCCAAGGCGATACAAGCTGGAGACCAGGCCATTGCCGCAATCATGAAAACCAAAGCCCAAGTGGTCGGGACCCTCATGGCCAACCTGGTGACAATTTTGAATCCGCAGCTGGTCGTTCTTGGAGGAGGAGTCGTCGAGGCCATGCCTGGGCTGATTGTTCGTGAAGCCGAGCAGGTCATGCGCCGGCTCGCCCTCGGTACGTCGTCGCGCCATGTGCGTGTAGCAGCGGCCAAGCTGCAGGACCATTCCGTCGTGATGGGCGCGGCCAAACAAGCTTTCGACCGTTTGATTGAACGCCGTAAGGGAGACCGCCGTGGTTGAAGCACCCATCAGCAAAGAAATCGTCGCCGTGATTGAAGTCGGCTCCAGCGCCATCCGGATGGTGGTCGCCGAAGTCGGCCCCAAGCTGGCCATTCATACACTAGAGAACCTGCAGAAACCGGTTTCCTTCGGCAAAGATGTCTTCACGACGGGTC
>Ga0207074_1041_pt1 | contig 21353 bp, 22 predicted proteins | sample Alteio_BWMinHeat_66_FD_153567 | JGI IMG/M metagenome (GOLD analysis project Ga0207074, IMG submission 153567) | Enriched cells from forest soil in Barre Woods Harvard Forest LTER site, Petersham, Massachusetts, United States -... | ecosystem: Environmental > Terrestrial > Soil > Temperate forest >...
CTCTATACTTCAGCGCGGGCTGCAGGCGGCGATCTGAAACTGGCTTGCCCGAACTCGCGCGTACAGCATGTGCTGGAGATCACCCGGCTGCTGACCATCCTCTCGGTGTATGCGAGCGAAGAGCAAGCCATCGCGGACCTGCGCAAGAAGGCGGCAGCGGTCAAGTAGATCAGCGCGCTTCGACCAGCTCTTCCTTCCTGTTCTTTTCTTTTGCAAGCTTGGCCAGACGCTCGAGTTCTTCCTCGCTGTACATACTGCCGCGGCAGTTCTTCGCGCCGCAGGTGCAGAGACAGGGGTCGTCGTCTCCGTCATACAGGTTGTAGTCGTATGACAGTTCCTCGCCCACTTTGATGTTTCGGACGGCAATGATCCACACGTGGCCGTCGATCTCATCGGTCTCACAGTTCGCGTCACAGGAATGGTTGATGAAAGCGGCGATCCCGTTGCCGTCAATGATGTTCACGCCATCGTCCAGCCCGAATAAATAAGTGTAGGGATAACCGTCATAGAGCTGGTCAGCCTTCTCCCGGCTGATGCGCGGGCCCGTGTACTCGACAACGTGTGTGCCTTTTTTGATAGGGGCAGTGGTGTAAACGCCGGCGGCGTGAATGCCCGAGGAACGAACGATTAGACCCATGACCGTCATAGATGCAGAGCGTGAAAAAACTTTTGCCTCACTTCGAGTATAGCTTGAGTGAAATAAAAAGAAGGCGGAAGAAGACCCCGCCTTCATAAATTTTTCGTTGAAATAGTTTTTACTCGGTCTGGTTCAACCAATTCTCGTAGGCCTTGAAGTTGTAAGGACGGCCCAAGAATTTCGTTACAACTTCCGCCGCGGGCTGAGAAGCGCCAGGTTCCAAGACGTCCTTGCGATACTTCATCGCCACCGCCGGATTCATCAGGCCATCTTTCTGGAACTCAGTGAGCAGGTCCTTGGCGATGACCAGCGACCACATGTAGGTGTAATAGATCGCTGAGTAGCCGTTGAGGTGGGTGAAGGCCGTCTGGAAGTGAGTGCCTTCCACATAAGGATAAGGCGTGTATTTCTCGGTGACGAACTTCACCATCTGGTCGCTATCCACGTCTTTGGGATCGCGATCATGCAGGTCAAGGCTCAGCGCGGCCAAGGACATCTGTCCGCGGACGCCCAGGCCCTTACCCACCTGGATCGAGCGCTTGAGCCGCTTTACCAGGTCGGTCGGGATGACTTCGCCGGTCTGGTAGTGCTTGGCGAAAAGCTGCAAGGTGGTGGGATTCTCCGTCCATTCTTCGAACATCTGTGAAGGCGCTTCGATGAAGTCCCACTGGTAGTTGTAGCCCGCCCACTTGGATTGTCCGGAGAAAAGCGAGTGCAGCGTGTGGCCGAACTCATGGAAGAAGGTGGTTACGTCACGCTGTTCCATTAGGGCTGGGCCCTTTGACGGGTCTGGGAAGTTGCAGACGAGCGCGGTCTCCTGCAGGTCAGAACCGGCGCGGCCTTGCGTGGCAAAGAAGTTCGCAGCATGGCTGTACTTGTTGGCGCGCGGGAACATGTCCAGATAAATGCGGCCAAGCAGTTTGCTGCCGTCCCAAACGTCATAAGCTTCAACGCTCGGATGCCAGACCTTTGCGTCCGCCACTTTCTTGATCTGGATGCCGTACATCTTGCTTACGATCCCGAACAGGCCGTCCTTCACCCGGTTGTACTCGAAATACGGACGCACGGATTGCGAATCGAAATTGTATTTCGTCGCGCGCAGGCGCTCGCTGTAATAGGAAGAGCTCCAGGGATCGATGTGCGTGGCGTTCGCATCGTCAGTCTTGGCGACTTCGAGCAATTCCGCATAGTCAGCTTTCATGCGGGCGTCCGCGGCCAGGGTGATCTTCTCGATGAAGTCCGCGGCGTTCTTGCCGCTGCCGATCATCTTGTTCTCAGTGACGTAGTCCGCCCAATCCTTGTAGCCCAGCAGCGTTGCCAGTTCATGGCGCTTTTCCAGCAACGACTTCAGCACGGCGATGTTTTCTGGATACGCGCGCTGGTTGTAAGCGATGTAGAAGCGGTGCCGCGCCTCGGCGTTCTTCGCATACTTCATGAACGGGCCGTAATTCGGATAAGTGGTCTCAAGCGTGATCTTGCCGTCCGCTCCTGCGGGGTGTGCTTTCTTGAAGTCGTCAGGCAGGCCATCGAGTTCGTCGGCGGTGAAGGTGGCCTTGCGCATGCCCTGCGAGATGTTGCGGTCAAAGTCCTGGCCGATCTTGGTGAGCTCGTCATTCAACTGCTGGACGCGGGCGCGGGTGGCGTCATCGCGGTCCACACCGGAGCGCTTGAACTCGCTCAGCGTCTGCTTCACGAGATATTTGGTCGCGGGATCGAGCTTGGAAACGTCGAGCCCTGCGACAGCGTCGTAAACCTCGCGGTCGAGAGAGATCTTGGTAGAGAGCGTCGAAGCGTCCTGCTCGCACTTTCCTCCGACATTGCGGAAGTTCTCATCCGGCTGGACCTGTTCGGCCAGGCCAGAACGGTAGCCGGCGTTGGTCAGGGCCAGGTTGGCGTCGTCCAGCGCCTTCAGCGCAGCCATGGTATTGCGCGGCTTGGGCATGGCCTTGAGCTTGGCGATGTCGGCCGTGGCCGTGTCCAGTTCCGTCTTGCAGTAGGCGGCGAACTGGTCAGCGTTGCCGGCGAGCAAAGCGCCGCCGGGGAACGCTGGCGTTGTCTTTGTAGGCTGGGTCTTTGTAGGCTGAGCCTGGGCGAATGAAAGTGATACGAAGAACAGAGATGCGGGGAGCAGAGTTGCGGCGAGAAGCCGTTTTAGCATGGATTAGTCTCCGGAGCGATGCCTTAGGTTAATGCATAGACGGTAGGGAGCAAAACGCGTTAGCACCGACCCCCTCCCCCTAGGTTTGCTAAGTTCGCCGTTTTCACGAACTTACGCTAAGTTCCTTAGATTTGATACTTTAGGAGCTCTCCGTTTGTTTTCAATACTTTGGGGGTATACCCACCCCCCTCCCCTCATTTTGACTTGGTATTTTGAAATCAGAGAGTTAAGAGGAAAAGTATACCCAAGGTATAGCCTAAAGTATGGGATCTACTGGACTTAAGTACTAAAGTATCACAAACAAATGACTTAGCTGGCTCGCTCGTCCCCTTCGGCATTCGGCTGCGAAAGCTCGACGCCCAAAAAAAGCCTCATGTTGTCAAAGAGCGCAATATCTTATTGATATTCTGTTGAGCGATTATATTTCTATCCTTTGCTCGTGTCAAGTCGCGGGCATACGTCTTGTCCGTTCGCCCACCCTTCGCAAAAAGACGCGAAGGATCGGTATCGCGCCGCAAGTAGATCGAAGCCCCAAAAGGGCGGTAAACGGGATACGAATCGATCATGAGTCTCAGTTTGCCGTCACAACAATGTCCTCGTCGTTACCTGTAATCTCCCTAACGTTTCGGAAGTGTATTGTTCTCTTTTGAATCGCAAGGTCGATCATCGGCTGTAAATCCGACCCATCGGGTTTGCAAGTTCCCGGTACAAGGCGGTAGCTCTTGAATTTTAGGTATTGCTGCTTGAAGATACCTAAATAAGGCGAGTTTGGCTCTGGGTTCATCCGGTGTATTCGGCTCATCGTCGTAAGGTAATCATTATCTGCAACGTGCAGACCTGCATTTTCATACCTCTTGAGGACATTCTTTAGATCGATACCTATATGAACCGAATAGCCTTTCTCCTTGCCTGGGATATCGCCTTCGATGATCGACACGCGAAGCTCTTCGTATAGGTCTACTTCTCCAAACCGCTGATTCCATTGTTTGAATATTCGTCTTGCCGATTCTGCGTCTTCGAATGCGAGTCCCATGAGCGGCGGACCCTTGTCGTTCCAAAGATAGAAAACCGCCTTCCACCGAGCCTTGTCCCAGAGCTCTAAATCGATCGGGCTCATGAGATACATAGCAACGTTGGTCTTTACCTGCCGTTTCGCCTTGCGACGAACACTTCCAAGCTTGGGTTTCTTTGCAGCCCCCCTATTCAACAGCCGTGCGTAGAGCTTTTCATACCCGTCATCACTTTCGACGCAATAGTGTGTTGTGCCCTGCAACGGAGTTGGGATGAACTCCTGATCTTGCGTCCGTCGCAGCACAGGAATGAATTTCGCATTCTTCCCCCCGGCGTTGTAGATATGCTGGTAGGTCAACGCGCTTTCCCAACGCACGCCGAGGCCTTTACCCTCAATCTCGTCTCCCATCACCCGGCGGTAATAGGTTCTTGTGCAAACCACGAGAACGATCTGACAATCTCTGACCTTCCGATCCATCCATTTCGGCCAGCCCTCGGGCGGTGAATCTTCGTATTGATCGACGATGGCATCGATACCGTCTGCCCTCAGACGATTGCAGAATTCAAGAGCCCAGGTGACGTGCTCCTTATCGTCCCAGCTGTAACTAATCAGTACTTCGCCAGAGGGTGCCTGGGTCTGTTGGTTATCGGTCATGGTCTAGTTACTCTTGGCCTACTACCTCGACGAGAGCGAGGCCACAAATCTCCCGATCTCATACAGGAAACATGCGCATACGAGTGCCCTTAATGCAATCTTCTCGCAAGTCGCACAAAAAACATCCACACGGCGCTCCAGATCGCGATTGTTTTTCATCGTCATGGTTGGGCCTACTTGCCTGAGAGTGGAGCGGGCGTTCGTAGCCCAGATGCAATCGATTGAACAAACTCAACTTTGCCCTTCATTCCCGCAGCTACCTGATGTGACACCTTGGCCATCTCGTCAATCAAGTCAGGTATCTGGTCGACAGCACGTGATCTTTTGTCGCGGGGGGCGTCTTTGAAGGCCCATATCTCGTGGGTGCCTTCGTCTTCATATTGTTCACTGCCTTTAAGGTATTCAATCGCGAATCCCCATCGACCAGAAGTCTTGCGGTACGAGAGGCGCCACAATTCGTAGTTCATGCCATCGTTGTTGCGCCATTCCTGGAAGTCAACGGACGCATCTACGCCGGCATTCAGGCGGTTGATGATCGCTTCAATCTCACCGACTTCTTTAGTGAGTTGATCTGACGCCTCGTTTAGGTGTTGAGCTGCAACGGATAACTGCTCAATGCTGGTGCGAAGTTTTTCAGGGGATGGAACGAGGACTTTAGTGCGGATTGCCATTGTAAGTTTCCATTTCTCAGGTTCGACAAACCTGCGGTTTCCCGGTGCACAACCGGAGTGGACTAATACCCCAAAGTTCCCCTCGGGGATCGACTTTCCAGTCGATTCGATAGCGACAAGGACCTTCCGATCCTGCTCAAATGGTAAGAGTTGGAAGGTCACGTGTCAACCGTCGCTGAATGCCTGTCTGCGTCCGGCGTGTCGCCCTCCGGACTGAATCGAGTGGCGTTTCACGAATAGGACGTTTGGGCCTCCCGCTCGCTGTCAATACGCACCCGAATACAGTTAGGAATCTGTCTTATCAATTTGATTCCTCTTCGGGAATCTCGCAACATTCCCATCTACGAAGTCGTCTAATTACTTAACTAAAGGAGAAATACGTCGATGATTCAAATAAGCGGACCGAGTAAACTGTTTTTGAATGATGAGCACGTTGCCGCCGTCAAATGCAACTTTCGAGAATCTGAATCGGGCGACCTACGGGGAACCGTGATACACGAGGAAGGTCATCCATATTGGAATCCGATTCTCGGAGTTCACCCACAGGGTCCTTACCGACTTATCATGAGCGACGGACACAAATTCAACGTGACCTTTGAAAACCTGCTCGGTGACGTGAGAGTTGAAGCCCAATGATGACGGCCACGTCAGCAACGGTGCTGAATCATATCTGATACCCTGCCGTGCTGCCCGCGCCGCTCCTGAAGTGCGGCGTGACGACGCCCCTCAGACAGGGTTAGGAATAAAATGGGAAATAGCCACGAGATCGCGAAACTTTTATGAACCGGCGGCACTCTCATAGGTCAACCGAAGTCATAAAAGGAGTCGAGATGAAGAAGTATTTTTCGCTAGTCCTCATGCTGCTGTTAGCCGGATGTTCACAGGCGCGCACCATCCCCGATCCGGTTGTGGACGCGCCGCTGGCCAAGGCCTCAGCGCAAGAGACCATCGTCTTCGCCGGCGGATGCTTTTGGGGAGTGCAGGCCGTTTTCGAGCACATCAAAGGTGTGAAGAGCGCAACCGCCGGCTACGCGGGCGGTGAGAAGAGCACGGCAGAATACGAGACCGTCAGCACCGGCGAGACCGGACACGCCGAGTCCGTGCAAGTGATCTACGATCCATCGCAGGTGACGCTGGGACAGTTGCTGAAGGTGTTTTTCTCCGTCGCCCACGATCCGACGGAATTGAATCGCCAAGGGCCGGACTCCGGCACGCAATACCGCTCGGCCATCTTCTATCGCACTGACGAGCAGAAACGGATCGCTGACGCTTACATCTCGCAGCTGAATGCAGCCAAAGTATTCTCAGGAAAGATCGTCACGCAGGTTGCCGGTGGCAAGCAGTTTTATCCGGCGGAGGAGTATCACCAGCACTACCTGGTGAACCATCCGACCAGCTTGTACATCGTGATCAATGACATTCCTAAGGTCCGGGCGCTGCAGAAGGAGTTTCCGCAGTTGTGGGTGGGGAAGGCGATCTAGGAACCCTTAACCGCCAAGTACACAAAAGAGCGCAAAGGTTTAAGGCGAAAGTAGGCGATCTAGCCGAACGCCCCAGGCGCAAAAATACGATTCTTTACATTTGCGATGCTGTTGGGCTCTGTCAGCCCGGGCATCTAAACCGGCATATTCGACCAAGGTCCAGCGTGGTGAGACTGAGGATCGTCCCACCTCTCGCGACCCTGAAAGGGAGGGTTGAAATGAAGAACCGTATGGGCTTGATCATTGTCCTGTGCTTGGCACTACCCGCATTCGCGCAACGACAGCGGGAGGAAAAGCGGCCTGAAGCAGCACGTCCTGCGGAAGCGCAGCACCAGGCGCCGCAGCGCAGTCCGGAAGTGCAGCGCGTGGAACAGGAACATATGCCGCGCGCCAACCAAGGCCACCTTCCGCCCCCGCCGGAAAAACGCCAGCCGACGGCCAGACCCGAACCAGACCGGCGTGACCCCATTCGTACGAACAACATGCCACACGTGGCCAACGACCGCTGGTACGGACATGACCGTCCGAATGACACGCGCTATCGCGTGGCGCGTCCGTACGACCGTGGCCGTTTTGAACACGTAGGACCAACATACGTCTATCGCGTGGAACGCTTTGACCCAGGTTTGCACCGCTTCTGGTTGCCCGGCAACGGATACTTTGATGTTGCTTCCTGGGACTGGCCGTTAGCGTCAGACTGGTGCTGGAGCTGTGGCGAAGACTACGTGGTCTACGACGACCCGGATCATCCAGGATGGTATTTGCTGTACAACATGCACACAGGCCAGTATGTCCACGCGATGTTTATGGGGATGTAAAAATGGCGGTGCTGTCATTCGTGATTGTGACTGAAGGGGCTGAGAGGCCCCTTTTTATTTGTCGTGCTCGACCAGAAACGCGAACTGCTCATCGGTCAGTGGCACAACTGATAGCCGCGATTGTCTGACTAGTGGCGATTCCTTGAAACGACTGTTGGCCTTCAGCTCCGCCAGCGTGTGCTGCTTCGCAAGCGCTTTGCCTGACTTGATGGTCACGCGCGGGTTTTTCGCGTCAGACGGATCGACCGATACGACCGAAGCGGTGCCGATGACGCTCTTCTCGTCACCGGTGTGGTAGATCACGAGCTTGTCGCCCGGGTTCATGCCGCGAAGGTTTTTCACGGCGACGGGATTGGAGACGCCGTCCCAAACGGTGGTGCCTTCTTTTTGCAGATCTGCGAATGAGTAGGTGGATGGTTCGGTCTTGAGCAAATAGGCGTTCGCCATGGCGGCACCTATGATACAAGTTCATTGTCATGTCAACCACCGGCGTCCAAAACCAGCTCGTGGCGGTGATAGGACTTCTTAATGAGATCGTCGCCGCGGGTCTGGACCGCGATGCCGTCTGCGAACTGGTGGCGCAACGCGCCATGGCGTTGACGGAGGCCAGCGGGGCCGCCATCGAGCTGGTAGACGGTCACGAAATGCTGACGCACCGCGCTTGTGGGTCGGCTTTGTCGGCAACTGGGATGCGATTGCCGCGGAAAAGCAGCTTGTCTGGGCGCTGCGTGGAGATGCAAATCCCGTTGATCTCTGACGACACGGAGAACGATTCCCAAGTGGACAAGGCAGCATGCCAGAGCGTGGGAGCTGCTTCGCTGGTGTGTGTTCCTTTGTTCCATCAGGACAAGGCGATCGGCGTGTTGGCGGTGGTTTCGCGAGAAAAGAAACATTTTGACGACGGTCACATGGGAACGCTGTCCCTGTTGGCCAGCGTTGTGGGCTCCTCGATGGCGAATGCTACAACGTTTTCCCAAGCGCAGCATGAGAGCTTGCATGATCCGTTGACCGGGCTTTGGAACCGCCGCGCATACGATCAGCAACTGACGTTGGAGTTTCAACGCGCCAAGAGATACGGCCATCCGCTGAGCCTGGCTTTGTTCGACCTTGACGGCTTCAAGACTCTCAATGACACGCAGGGACATCCGGCAGGGGACCAGGCTCTGCGCGATGTGGCGCAGGTGCTGCGAAAATGCCTGCGCACGGTGGATTCGCAATTCCGCATCGGCGGGGATGAGTTTGCCATCCTGCTGCCGGAGACGGCGGCCGCCGGCGCGAAGTTGGTGGTAGCCCGCATACAGAAGCAAGTAACCGCGCTGGGCAGCGGTATGGGAGTAACGGCGGGCCTGGTGCAAGCCAAAGGGTTCTCGACCCACGAGCAAGCGCATGCCTCGGCCGACGAGCGGCTGTACAAAGCAAAGGCCGCAAAGAAGAAGTCGGCAAAGAAGAAGACCGCAGAAAAGAAAGCTGGGCGCTAGTTCACGCCGCTTAAGAAGCCTCCCAGGTGCGCCGTCAGTCCGATCACTAAGACAGTGACGGCTTCGAGCGGAAGCCGCCATGCGGGGAGAGTCGTTTTTTCGCGATGCGAGCGAAGATGCAGTCGAGCTACGGTCGCGATGAGAACCGTTGCAGTAACGGCCGCCAAAAGATGCCAGAGCAGGATGCCCTTGAGACTGGCGCCTTCCAAAGCGAAATGCCAGGCGAGCAGGCCGGTAACAATGACGGGTATCGTGAAGACCGCCGCCCACGCGATGTTGTAGTACGCGGCGACCTGAAGCGCTGGATTCTTCGTCCGCGCAGCGATGAAGTCAAAGCACGCGCCCATGATGAAAAGCGCAATGGGGAAATGAATCAGGACAACATGCTGCGCGTGCTTTGCCAACAGAATCGACTTGGGATCGAAAGGATTCACATTCACTTCTTCTCTTCCACCACGATCTTGCCCACCATCTTGGGATGGAGGCCACAGAAGTATTGATAAGTGCCCACGGCGGTGAATGTGAAGCTGAATTTATCGTCTGTATCGAGCGGCTTGGATTTGAATTTCTGTTCTGAGCTGACGATGTTGTGCGGGATGTCGTCGTTGTTGACCCATGTGACAGTGGCGCCGACGGGTACCGTCAACGTAGCGGGAGTGAAACTGAAGTTGTCGATCTTCACCACGTAAGTGGCGGGTTGGGATTTGTTGTCCATGGGCATTGCGTGCGGCGCCGATTGGGCGCAGGCGATGGTCATCAGGTTCACGACCAAGAAAATGAATTGACGGGAAAATCTCTTCATAAAATAAATCTCTCCAAAGTTCGTAGTGGGCTTATCCAGCCAAGGTCGAGTCGATGACGGCGAGCGAATGTTTGCCGTGGATGCTGTTCACGTCGGTGATGCCAAGCAGTCCGCGCAGCTTGTCGTCGGGGACTTTCATCGGACCGGCGGATGGCGCTGTTCCGGGTGCGGGCTGCGGGAACGCAGTCGACATTGCGGTGTGGAACGTGACCTTGCCTTCGACCTTCTGCATGACCTGGTGGATGTGTCCGTTGAGAACGGTGACCGAGCCGAAGCGTTTGAGATAGGACAGTGCCTGTGCGCTGTCTTCGGTGCCCCAACCCCATTCGGGATAGACGGACCAGAGCGGGATGTGAGCGAAGAGGACGATCGGCGTGCTGCTCTTCAGATGCTTGACGTCGTCTTCCAACCATTCGAGCTGGTCATGCCCAAGGCTGCCGAGTCCACCGGCCTTCAGGTTCATGACGTTCACAAGACCGACAAAATGCGTGCCACTGTGATCGAAGCTGAACCAGCCGTCGCCCTTTGAGTCTTTGGAGAAGCGGTCACGGAATGTCTTGCCGTTATCGTCGAGTACGTCGTGCTCGCCGGGCACGTAGAGGATCCGCTCGGTCTTGATGTCTTTCAGGTTCTGCTCAAGGGTGTCAAACTCAGTCTCTTTGGAAAGGTGAGTAAGATCGCCTGTGTGCAGAACGAACGAGGGCGGGGTAGGCAATGCATTGATCTTGTCGATGGCGGCACGCAATGTACCAACCACGTCAGTGTTAGCCGGCTTGTTGAAGCCGATGTGGCTGTCACTGATCTGGACGAAGCTCAGTTCGCCCTTCATCTCGTGCATTGGCTTGTCGCCCAGCTCGCTGAGGGCAAACGACTTGACCGTTCCGCCGCTGACAACCAGAAGCGTTCCGGCGCCGGCCCAGGCCATGCATGTGAGAAATCCGCGACGGTCGATGCCGTCTTTACTGTGGTCGTGCTTGATGTGGTCGCCCATGAATCCTCCATTCGTTAGCAAGAACTACCCGGTGCCGGAAAAATTCCCCTTGGGCCGCAAAAAAATCTTTGCAGGACGGAATAAAAGGCGGATGCTGGAGTTAGGCTAATCACACGGTGACAGAATCGGGCCCGTCACGTCTGGAAGTAGAGTGAAAGAAGGCAGTCAACCCGAGGCATTCGCAGAGCTGGCGCTGCCGCTGATGCGTCCGCTCTACAACTTCGCCCACTGGCTCACGCGGGACACGCATGAGGCGGAGGACCTCGTCCAGGACGCCTATGTCCGAGCGCTTAAAGGCTTTTCCTCCTTCCAGCCGGGAACAAATTTCCGCGCTTGGATGTTTCGTATTCTGCGAAACGCGTTTCTGACGTCGCGCATGGGGACGAAGATGGTTCAGGTGCCGCTGGAAGACGAAGAGGGTCAAGAGATCGAGATGCCAGCCGTGAAGGACACCCCAGAGAGCGCCCTGATGGGCGCCCGCAGCCGCCAGCAGATCCAAGCGGCCCTGGAGCGCCTGCCGGTCAACTTCAGGGAAGTGATACTTCTCTGTGACGTGGAGGAGATGAAGTACCAGGAGATCGCAGACTTGCTGGATATCCCTTTGGGGACGGTGATGTCGAGGATCGCGCGAGGCCGCAAGTTGTTACGTGGAATGCTGGCTGAGGCGCAACTACGCAGATGAGGCCCAGGAGATGAAGATGGATTGCGAATTCTGGCAGGACAAAGTGGATGCATTCGTCGATGACGAGATGCCTTCCGCGCAGGTGCGCGATTTTGAATCGCATCTGCGGGAGTGTCCAGCCTGTTCCGCTGAGACCGTCGCGCGACAGCGGCTGAAGATCGAGACTCGGGCTGCGGGCCAGAGATTCATGCCTTCGGCAGCACTGCAGGAGAGGATCAGGGAGAAGATCGGCAGCCGCAAACAGGAGCGGTGGCAATGGTGGCCGACAGCGGTCGGAGTAGCCGCAGCGCTGGTGCTGGCAATCCTTGCCGGGCAGGCATGGAACCGCGCGCAAATGCGCAATGAACTCGCTGTCCAATTGGTAGACCAACATGTGGCCACGCTGGCGGCGGTGAATCCGGTGGACGTTGTCTCCACGGATTCGCATACCGTAAAGCCTTGGTTCGCAGGGAAGGTGCCGTTCAGCGTTGATCTGCCGAACCTGGAGAACACGCCGTACTCGCTGATCGGCGGAAAATTCGTGTACTTCCAGCAAGCGCCGGCAGCACAATTGCTCTTTGGCATCCGCAAACACAAGATCTCAGTCTTCATCTTCAGGGACCACGGGAATACATCGTCTCTAGGTGAAGAGAGTGCGCCGGTACGGCGAAATGGTTTTGTGACCCAAACCTGGTCAGAAGATGGCCTGCGTTACTTTGCTATCAGTGACGTGAACGGTGAGGATGTGCGCAAGCTGTGCGAGATGTTGAAGGCGGCGAGCTAGACGTCGAGGCGTTTTTCGTAATCCACGGTCTCGCCGTACTCCAAATGACGGCGCAGGACCCGCAAATACATGGCCCAGCAGAAACAGGAGACGCGCCAATGCTCGTTCTGCTCCGGCCAGCCGGTGTGGTAGAAGCGCACGCGGGTGACATTGTCCTTTTCTTCGTAAAGGTCACAACCGACACGCGTCTTCAGCCAATCCGGATGCGCCTGGGTCATTTGTAATTCAAAAGAAAACGGGGATTCGCGTTTCGTCACCTTCGCCTGCCAGTCGTACTTTGGGCCGAAGTAAAGACGAAACGTCTGCTCCGCACGATTCTCTGATGAGTCTTTAGTCCACCACTGGTTCAGGCCTTGAGAAGTAGAGAACATGCGAAAGACTTCGCGTTGAGGAGCTTTGACAGGGAACTCGTGGATGATGTCTGGCATTTTGGGCAAGAAGAGTATCCCAAAACAGACCAGAATGCAGAAAATCGGTGATTCATTTCAGTGGAGAGGAGTCGCCACGGCTCTGGTCGAGTGGCGAATTGTGCTATTTTCGTCAGGCGTGCGTAGCTGAGTCACGGACACAATGAATCGAGAGGGTCTATGAAAACCAATCCTGTCGAATTGGTGTTAGCTTTCATGGAGAAGATAAACGCCCATGACGTGCCGGGCCTTATCGCGCTGCTTTCTGAAGATTACGTCTTAGTGGACTCGCTGGGACATGAACTTAGCGGCCCGGATAGGTTAAAAAACGGGTGGCAAGCATACTTTCAAATGTGCCCCGATTATTGGGTATCGCACGAGGATGTCATCAGTTCCGGAGACGTCGTGGTAGTGATTGGATCAGCAGGGGGAACCATCAGCAAAAAGGGCGAATTGCTTCCCGCGAACAAGTGGCGCATCCCAGCCGCCTGGAAAGCGGCCGTCAAAGACGGCAAGCTCTCGCGGTGGCAGATCTACGCGGATAATAAGCCGGTGTACGACATTCTTGCGCGATTGAAGTGACCGGAAGAAATTGGTGGAGGAGGCGGGAGTTGTGAGCTATTCAGGCCATTGATATCACGTAAGTCATTGAATCAACAAAGTGCGAGAAGCGCCAAAAAGGCCCTCTGCCAGATCAGCTGTACAAAAACGGACAAATCAGCACAGAGCCTTCTTACCAGCTCGCCGTACTCAAGGTGTCTCCCAACCACCTCCAAGTGCCCTGTATATCTCCACGAAGGATTGCAACTCGCGCAGTTCCGCCTGGGCAAGGGAGAGTTGAGCGGAGAAATATCGGGTGTCGCTATCAAGCACTTCCAAATAACTGGTAGCACCGCCTTTGTATCTCATGTTTGACAACTTCGTGGCTTCTTCGGCTGAGTGCGTCAACTGTTCCTGCTGAACACGAAACTCCTGGTTCTTCCGGTACCCGACCAGCGAGTCTGACACATCCCGGAACGCCTCTTGCACCGTGCGTTGGTAAACCAGAGTCGCTTCTTGGGTCCGAGCGCGGGCAAGTCTCACCCGATTCTTGATCCGTCCGCCTTCAAACACCGGCTGAACCGCGCCGCCGCCGAGGGTCCACAAGCCGGCCGGACTCGCGAAAAGCCCGGTCAAAGCCGAACTTTGATAACCGCCGGCGGCTGTCAATGAAATATGGGGAAAATAATCAGCTTTGGCGACGCCGATCTGCGCGTTGGCTGCGATCAATTCTTGTTCGGCTTGGCGGACGTCTGGTCGACGCTCCAGAAGAGATGAAGGTAGTCCCGCTGGCACTTCCGGAGCATGAGGCTGATCTACAAGTTTCCTTCCGCGAGCGATGGCTTGAGGGTTCTCGCCCAGAAGAATGCTGAGGAAGTTCTCTTGCTGCTCGATGCGACGTTCGAGATCGGGGATGGAAGCTGCAGCGGCATACACCAGTTGTTCGGCTTGGCGCACGTCGAGCATTGAGGTTGCGCCGCCATCGGCAAGGATCTGTGTCAGGCGCAATGAATCTCTTCGAGTGGCCAAAGTCTGCCGCGAGATCTCCAATTCCAAATCCAGTTCACGCAACTGAAAATAAGCATTCGCAACATCACTGACGAGTGAACTCATGACTTGGCGCTGCGCCCACTCCTGTGCGAGAAGGCTTGCACGAGAGGATTCCGTGGCGCGACGGAATTTCCCCCAGAAGTCCAACTCCCACGCAGCGGAGAGCCCGACCTGACTTGCGCTTGTGTCGATGGCAGGCCGCCCTACCGCCTGAGGAGTGCGCTCATTGGCCGCTGATGCAGTACCCGAAACTGTAGGCAGCTGATCTGCCCTCGTGATTCCCAGCTGCGCTCGCGCTTCAAGGATCCTAGATGCGGCGATACGCAAGTCGTAGTTTTGCTTTAGCGCAGTCTGGATAAGGTCGCGAAGGGTCTCGTCTTGAAACGCGTCCGCCCACTTCTGGTCGCCGAAAGAAACAGCGGTGGATCTACCAGCTTGATCCGGTGACAGCCCGCGATATTCGGGAGGTGCGGGGACTGCAGGCTTCTTATAGTTCGGTCCTACCGTGCACCCAGATAAGAATGTGACAACGAGGCCAACAGAAAGGAGACTGCGTCCAGAACTCATTTCAGTCGTCTCCTTCCGCGGGAAGAGGCGATATCGCTGGAGGAGCAAGAGCCGGTCTATTCTGAGCAAACTTTTCCACGACCACGAAGAGCACAGGAATAATGAAAACGGCGATCAAAGTTGCAGCCAACATCCCGCCGATCACTGTTGTACCCATGATCTGGCGCGACACGCTACCCGCTCCACTGGCCGTCCAGAGAGGAACGCAACCGAGTACGAACGCGAATGAAGTCATCAGGATGGGACGTAGGCGAAGCTTTGCCGCGGCGAGAGCGGCTTCTGTCAGAGGCTGGCCCTTTTCGTATGCGTCCTTCGCGAATTCGACGATCAAGATAGCGTTTTTTGCTGCCAGCCCTATCAACATGACCAGACCAATCTGCGAATACACGTCATTCTCAATCTGAACCATATACGGCGGCAAGAAGAGCCCCAACACCACGCGACGGAGCCACAACACTGCAAAAGCTCCGAAGACCGCGACGGGCGTGCTTAGCAACACGCTAAATGGCAAGGACCAGCTCTCGTAAAGGGCCGCGAGTATCAGAAAAACCACTAAGAGTGAAAACCCAAAGATGAGCGACGGAGGGACGCCTTGTTGCGCCTTCTTCTCCTGGAATGACATGCCCATGTAGTCGTATCCCATTTCCGGAGGCATGGTCTCCGCAAAGACTTGTTCCAGTGCCGCCATCGCTTGCGCGGAACTGTAGCCTGGCGCGGCGCTGCCAATGACCTGCGCCGAACGATACAAGTTGTAACGCATTAAGAATTCCGGACCGGAACGCGACTCAAATCTCGTTAGCGAAGAAAGCGGCACCATTCCGCCTTCATTGTTGCGGACATAGAACTGCCCTACGTTCTCCGCACGGTTGCGGTACTCGCCTTCAGCTTCTACATAGACCTGCCACTGTCGCCCGAAGCGGTTGAAGTAGTTGACGAACGAGCCTCCCATGAACGTCTGGATCGTTCGATAGACATCATTGATGGCAACGCCTTCTTTGAGTGCCTTGTCCCTGTCCACAACGACAAACTGTTGCGGTACACGAGGCAGGAAAGTGGTGTTGACTGTGGCCAACTCCGGCCGCTTCCTCGCTGCGGCCAGAAATTTGGCGAGATTGTCGGCAAGAAAGTCCACATCTTTCCCCGACCGGTCCTCAAGCACGAATGTGAACCCGCCAGAAGTACCCACACCTGGAATGGACGGTGGAGAGAACGAGAACGCGATGCCTTGCGGCAATGCGGAGAGCTTTCGATTCACGCTCTGGCGAATGGACTGATACTGCTCTTCCCTGGTCTTGCGATCTTTCCACTCCTTCAACGTGACGAAGAAAAAGGCGTTGTAACTCGATCGAGTGAGGCTCAGCAAGCTGAACCCGATGACGCTGGTGGTCGATTCGACGCCGGGTGTTTCTGACAGGGTTTTCTCGATCTGACCAGCGGTGGCTTCCGTCCTCTGCAACGATGCCGCACTGGGCAGTTGCAGGTTCAGGTACATGTAGCCCTGGTCCTCGTCCGGCAGGAAGCTTGTGGGCACCTTCCTGCTGAAGAAACCGGCCAGTAGAGCACACACAATAAGCAACGCGAATGCAAATACGCTCTTCCGGATGAGAGCGCTGGCAACATATATATACCCGTCAGTCGCGCGAGCGAAGACGCGGTTGAACCAATCAAAGAACCGGCGAAGCAGGCCGCTGCTCTTCTCCCGCGGGCGCAGCAGCATAGCTGAGAGTGCCGGGCTCAAGGTCAGTGCATTGAAAGCAGAGATGATGACGGAGATCGCGATGGTGACCGCGAACTGCTGATACAGCCGCCCGGTGATGCCGGGAATGAACGCTGTGGGTATAAATACTGCAGACAGTACCAGAGCGATGCCTACGACAGGCCCGGAAATCTCTTCCATCGCCTTGAAGGTCGCATCTTTGGGCGACATGCCTTCTTCGATGTGGTGCTCGACGGCTTCTACCACCACGATGGCATCGTCAACCACCAGTCCAATCGCCAACACGAGTCCGAACAATGAAAGGGTATTGATGGAAAAACCGAATGCGGGAAAAAGGACAAAGGTGCCGACCAGTGAAACAGGAACGGCCAGCAGCGGGATGAGAGTCGCGCGCCAGCCCTGAAGGAAAACGTAGACGACGATGATCACCAACAAGATGGCGATCAGTAGCGTCTCGACGATCTCCTTGATCCCTTCTGAGACGGAGCGCGTCGTATCCAATGCGATCCGATAGTCAACGCCTTGTGGAAGGCGCTTTTTCTCTTCGGCGAGAAGTTTTTTGACTCCATCTGCGGCCTCAACCGCATTCGAACCCGGCAATTGATATACCGCTACGATCGCGCTCGGGTTTCCATTGAGATGGCTGATGACCGTGTAATCCTGCGCGCCGAGTTCCACACGTGCCACATCCTTAACGCGCACGATGCCGCCGTCCGGCGCCGCCCGAACGACAATCTGCTCAAATTCTTCTGGAGTGGTCAGTCGCCCTTGCGCGCGAACGGAGTAAGTGAATTCCTGTCCCTTGGGCACTGGCTCGCCGCCGATCGACCCAGCCGGGTTCACCGTGTTCTGCGACTGCAGCGCTGCAATGATCTCCGGGACTGTGATCGAGAGTTTCGCTAACTGGTCAGGCTTGACCCAAAGCCGCATTGCATATTTTCCCGCGCCGAAGACTTGTACGCTGCCAATGCCCGGTACGCGAGTCAACTGGTCATTCAAGTTTATGTAGGCATAATTCGCCAGGAATTTCGAATCGTAGATGCCCGTGGGCGAATAGAGACTGATCAACATCAATGGTGACGTGGTGGTCTTTTGCACGGTCACGCCGAAGTTCGTGACTTCGGGCGGAAGCTGTGAAGCGGCCTGGCTCTCGCGCAGCTGCGTCAATATCAAGTTTGTATTCGGGTCTGTGGCTACGTCGAAGTCGACGATCAAGCGGATCTCGCCGGTCGATGAGTTCACTGAATACATGTAGTTCGTGTTGTCCACGCCGCTCATCTGTTGCTCAATGGGCGTGGCAACGGACTGCTCAACGGTCTGAGCATCGGCTCCTACATATGTCGTTTGCACCTGGACTTCCGGCGGCGCTATTGCAGGAAATTGCGATACTGGAAGGGTGGCGATGGTGATGGCGCCGACGATCACGGTCAGGATCGATATCACAATGGCGACGATGGGTCGATTGATGAAGAATTTCGACATTGCCTAGCTTCCAGTCTTCGCGGACCCGGCGGAAACGACTTTTACAGAAGAACCGTCTCTCACCTTCATCAATCCTTCGACGACTACTCGCTCCCCTGTTTTCAAACCTTCAGTGACGATCCACATCTGGCCGACGCGCTCTCCGACCGTCACGGGACGAATGTTCACCTTATCGTCTGCCCCGACCACCGCGACTTGATGGCTGCCTTGCAGCTCGATCACCGCGCGTTGGGGGACCAGCAATGCGCCATTCTGCGTCTTCACAGATGTGCGGACCTTTCCATAGCCTCCGGGGCGCAACAGGTTATTGGGATTCGCGAAAACACCGGCGATTCGTATTGCTCCGGTCGAAGGATTCACTTCACGGTCTGCGAAGTAAACCGTGCCTGTCTTCTCATAGACGCTTCCGTCTGACAGTATCAGTTCCAGTGGCATGCGCCTTCGCTGCTCTTCCACGCTGGCTTCCGTGGGGAACCGGCGGTGGAAATCCGTGAACTCTTGCTCGCTTACCGTGAAGTAAGCTTTGATCGGGTCAACTTGAGACACAGAAGTAAGGACCGAGCTGGGTCCAACCAGGTTGCCGATCTGCACCTGTGCGATGCCGGCGATGCCGCTCACCAACGATGTGACTTTTGTCCACTCCATGTTGAGTTCAGCCTGCTCGACATTCGCTTTCGCAGCCTGGACCAGCGCCTCCGCGCCGAGCTTCGCCTGAATCTCAGTGTCGAGTTGGCTTTGCGCGATCGCCCGGGCTTGTGCCAACGGCGTATCGCGCTCAACATCGAGGCGTGCTTTGCCGAACTGTGCCTCGGCCTGGGCCAGTTGTGCCTTCGCTTGGTCGAGAGCTGCTTTGAAGGGTCGTGGGTCGATCTCAAAGAGAAAGTCTCCTCTTTTCACGACCGACCCTTCTTTATAGTTTTGCCGGATGATGTAGCCGGCGACACGCGGCTGAATCTGCGCATTCACATAACCGTCTAGCGTTGCTACCCATTCGCTGTAGATCGGCGTGTCCTGCTGCAAAACGGTGGCGACTTCCACGGCTGGTGGGGCGGCAGCGGGCGCCGCTTTGCTGCTGCTGCAGCCGTAAACGAGCAAGAGAGACGAAGCGAGTAGAAGATCCGCGGGAAGGAACCGGCGAGCGGAATTAGTGAATGACATTGTGTGGCCACCCTATCGCCAAGACTGACTCTTCTTCAGATCGGACGAAGTATGAGCTAGTGGCGTTTCCAACCAACTAAAGTAGATTCAAAAACCCTTTTTACGATTCAAATATGAACCAAGAGCGTAAGTTGATTGGCGATAATAGTCCTCGGCCCTTATATTGTCTAACACCCGGAGGAACGAATCTGGAGGTCATGCGATCTGCAAAAGAGCTGGCAATGCATGCCAAGATACGTCGGATAGTCCTGACAAATCCCGCAAGGCCTCCTCTCTCGCAGTTACGATGTCGCGGATACTGCAGCCCAGCAAGATCGCACACTCCCGATCTGAGTATCGTTCCAGCGCAGACATCACGAAGACGAAGCGGCGAAATGTTTTCATCCGCATCACAATGTCCAACCCCTTCGACGGTGGTCCTGGTCCTTCGATCTTGGACACTGTTCCGGCAGGAGATAAATCGGCATTTGGCGAGGGCCTGCCACGCTGAATCGCGCTCTTTATGATCGCGCGTCTCGCCCAGGAATGCGCTCGTTCGGGAAATACGAAACCAGACTCAAGGCAATCGTCCAAAGCAGATAAGAAACATGCCTCTGCATTTGTGTCATCGCCGGTCAAAAGATAGGCCAGAAGATACAAGGGGCCCATGTCCGCGCTGAATATCTCCCTGAATCGATCAGCGGTTGAGCGTTCTGTGATATGTGAATCGCGAAGGCGTTTCATCGTGCTCGAACCCCGGCGTGCTGTCAGCTTTAGATATATGAAACGCTGAGTGGTCGCAAAGAAATTGATATCGAGCTGCCGAAGGGGCGCCGCAAATAATTTTGCGACCTGGCGAGTTCTTCTGAATCTTAGGCTGCTGCAGGCAGGGGAGACTTAACTCAGTATGGAAACCAACCAGGCATTCGTCGCGTCAGCGACCCGGTCATGGCAACAGGTTGTGACACGGATCGGCAAACATTGTTCAACTCTCAGTGAAGATCAACTATTGACCGAGGTGTCTCCGGGGAAAAACCGTATCATCTACCTATGGGGGCACCTCACAGCGATTCACGATGCAATGATTCCTTTATTAGGATTCGGCGAGCGGCTGCATCCACAATTGGAGTCAGTTTTCGTCTCTCATCCCGACAGATCGTTGTCGCTTCCCAATAGCGGTGAAATCAAGAAGTTTTGGGAAGAGATCCACGCGGAGCTTTCTTCCCGATTTTTGACTTTGACACCGAATGAATGGTTGCAGCGACACAGCAACGTTTCTCCGGAAGACTTCAAACTCGACCCGACGCGCAATCGGCTGGCGATCTTACTGGGCCGGACGAACCATGCCTCTTATCACTTGGGGCAAATGATGCTGGCACAAAAAAAAGATTAGCGTAGGGTAAGAACAAGCTCGCTCGCAACCGCTAGGATGAACTTCAAGCCTTTCTCGTCTTCGTGGACGCACGGGCGACCAACTCGTCCAATCTTGAAAGCAAAAGTTTCAGGATGGGAGACCGGTTCGATTTTTTGTAGCCGAGGACCAGATCGACAGTTGGCGTAGCTCCCTTCAGAGGGCGACTCGTTACAGAGGAAGGGAGAAAGTTCTGTGCGTATGCCGGTAAGAGCCCCACGCCGCCTGTCGACGCGATCAAGGACATTCCCATGGCGAGATGGTCGGCCTCGTGAGCTGGCTTGATATTGATGCCGGAGCGCTTCAGGTAATTGTCGATGACGACACGCAGCACAGGAGCCGTATCCGACACTGTCACGAATGTCTCGCCTACTAGATCCTGAAGCCCGATTGCTTTAGATGCAGCGAGACGGTGGTTGCTAGGCAAGATCACCACCAAGGGTTCCTTGACGAGAAGGCGGAACGCCAAGTCCGGCGCCCCTTGTTCGCGGCGAAGAACGGCAGCGTCGATTGTTCCTTTCGAAAGGCCGTCCGCGAGCAGCGGCGAGTATTGACTTGAGATCATCACATCGATGTTAGGGAGTTCGCTGTGGAGGATCTGCAAAGCTTCGGGCATCCACGTCAATTCGTGTCCCGTAAGAAAACCCATCGTGAAGCATGGCTTCTTAGGATGAGTGACCCGGCGCGCGGCTTCGACCGCCGCTTCAGCCTGCGACAGCACTCCGCGGGCGTGATCGAGGAAGGCCCGACCGCCTTCTGTCAGTTCGATGCCGCGAGCGCTTCGTCCCAGCAGCCGAACGCCTATTTCGTCCTCAAGATCTCGAACCTGTCGACTCAGTGACGGTTGCGAGGTACGCAGTTTTCGCGCAGCTACTGTCAGGCTCCCCGCCTCCGC
>Ga0207074_1042_pt1 | contig 20512 bp, 20 predicted proteins | sample Alteio_BWMinHeat_66_FD_153567 | JGI IMG/M metagenome (GOLD analysis project Ga0207074, IMG submission 153567) | Enriched cells from forest soil in Barre Woods Harvard Forest LTER site, Petersham, Massachusetts, United States -... | ecosystem: Environmental > Terrestrial > Soil > Temperate forest >...
CAGTGTGAATGATCAAGCGCTTGCGGCTCTCCGCGGTTCGCTTCCGTGGCCGGCATGGGGAAAAGTGACGCAGAATTTTGGCCGCCAATATTCTTCAGATCTTAATCAGCTCGTGATTTCAAATGGGATCAAAATTGAGACCGGAGCCGGACATTCAGTGCGGGCGATTCAACCCGGCAAGGTGCTTTTTGCCAGCCCCTTTCGGCAATATGGCGAGCTGGTGATCATTCAACATAAGAGCGGCTTGACCTCCGTGTACGGTGGACTCGGCCAGATTCAAGTAAAAGAAGGCAATTTGCTGGCAGCATTGGAAGCCGTTGGGACTGTAGGAGAAAACGGCGCCTTCTATTTTGAATTAAGGCACGACGAACAACCGGTAAACCCGCTGGTCTACCTCGCCCCGAACCATCGATCTGAAATCAGCTTAAGCTTGCCCGCCGGCAGGCAGGGAGGAAGTAATCAATGAAACGTCGTAGCCTGGGAATCACCTTCACGCTCCTAATCAGTCTCCTTCTCTTTTCGCAGCCCCTCGTCCGCTCTGCGGCCGACCAGACTTATGAAGACATGAAAATGCTCGTCGAGGTTATGAATTTGATCAAAGACAATTATGTCCAAGACGTTGAAATCAAAAAACTGGTCTACGGCGCCGCTTCAGGGATGGTGCATGTCTTAGATCCGTTTTCTCAATTTTTGGAGCCTGATGCGCACAAGGAAATGAAAACCGAAACCGAAGGTGAATTCGGCGGCTTGGGCATCCGGATCGCGATTCGAGACAATATTCTTACGGTCATCACTCCGCTTCCCGGAACTCCGGCCTATAAGCAGGGCATTTTACCCGGGGATAAAATTATCAAGATCGACGGAGAAACTACCCAGGATATCACGATCGAGCAGGCTGTAAAAAAGTTGCGCGGCGCGCCGGGTTCAAAAGTAGTCATCACCATCGGTCGCGAAGGGGAAAAGGAACTCAAGGACTTCAATCTGACCCGGGAGCTCATCAAAATCGAGAGCATCAAATCGCAAATGCTGAACGATGGGATAGGCTATGTCCGGCTCACAGAGTTTACGCAGCGCTCCGCCCAGGACTTCGATGCCGCATTGAAATCGCTAAAATCAAAGGGCATGAAGAGCCTGATCGTCGATCTGCGGAACAACCCAGGCGGATTGTTGAATGTGGCCGTGGATACCTGCCGGTTGTTTATTGGCAACAATAAGCTGATTGTCTATACGGAAGGCCGCCGCCAACCGCGGCAGGAGTTTCGTGCGGATGCCAAGGCGGCGTATGGCGAACTTCCTATGGCCATCCTGGTTAACCATGGTTCAGCCTCGGGCAGTGAAATCTTTTCAGGCTGCATGCAGGATTACCACCGAGCGATTCTTCTGGGCACAGAAACCTTCGGCAAAGGCAGCGTGCAATCGGTGATCCCGCTGGCTGATGGAAGTGGACTGCGCCTGACCACCGCCAAGTATTACACGCCTTCCGGCCGGACGTTTCATCGGGATGAGAAAACGGGAAAGGGCGGCGTGACACCCGATGTCGTCATCGATGTGACACGGGAGGTGGAGATAAAGCTGCAGGCCCAGGAAGAGGAAATTTTCAGCCCGAAGCCAAAAACTGAGAAGGAAACGAAGGAAATGGTTCGGGATGACGCGCTGGAACGGGCCAAGGATATGCTGAAGGCGCGTGATATTTTCCTCAAGATGAATGCGTCCTGACGGCCGCCCTCCGCGCCTCGTCAACACTCACGGCAGCACCCGCCGTCTCATCCTCTTCGGGCTTGTCATTTTTGGGGCCTGGTATATGTATGCCCATTGGTGGCCTCGCCACAACTTGCGCATGCTCGGCGGACGGATCGAAAATAGCGTTAACCACCGGTTGGTCTCTCTAGGAATTACAGATACGCAAGTCATCTCAGAGGTTCACCACGAACGCTCTCGTTGGGGGCAGGTCTGGGTAGAGACGGAGCGAAAACTTCAATGGCCCCCGGGGCGGTCCCTCGTCCCCTTGCAGACCGAGTTGAAAGCTGTAGCAGAGGAACAGGATCTCCGTTTCACATCAATCGATCAACAGGGGTCGACGACCATCACTCTCGCGTGGGGACCCTTGGTTTTTCAGAGATTGATTCTGTTGCAGAAAACCCCGCTTTCGGTACCGCCGGCTGCCATCCCCGAAGTGGCTTTCGTGATCGATGATGTGGCCTACGATATGGAGACGATGGATCACTATGCCGCACTCGGTGTGCCCCTCACATTCGCGATTCTGCCGCGGGATAAGCATTCTAAATTGCTGGCTCAAAAAGCGACAGATATGAATTTCCCGGTCATCCTGCACTTACCAATGGAGCCCATCGATCTAGCGCATAATGATCCTGGCGGTGCGGCGCTGTATTTGCGGATGACGCCGCAGGAACTTCACGAGCAATTTGAGCGCGATGTCGCCAGCGTCCCGCACATCGTCGGCATTAATAACCACATGGGATCGGCCTTTACGGAAGATGAATCGAAAATGATTCTGGTGATGCGATGGGTCAAGGAGAAACATCTTTTCTTCCTGGATTCTAGAACATCTATGCATTCCATCGTGCCGCGGGTGGCGAAGCGAATGGGCGTTCCCTGTCTCGTCAATGAAACGTTTCTGGACAACAGCGATGACACGGAAGCCATTAAACATCAATTGGACCAGGTGCTGACGCTGGCCATGCGTCATGGTCGGACCATTGCGATCGGGCATTACCGGCGTAAGCATCTGACGGAAGCCCTGGCGCAAAAGATACCGGAATTCCGTGCTCGCGGCGTCCGCCTCGTAACTCTGCCCAGTCTCTATCCCGGCCGATGACCATCCTCGGTATTGAAACATCGTGTGATGAAACGGCCGCCGCTCTGGTGAAGGATGGCCGTCGCGTTCTCAAAAGTCTCGTCGCCTCCCAGCTTGAGGTGCATAAACCTTTTCGCGGCGTCGTTCCGGAATTGGCCAGCCGCGCACATGTGGAACGGATTAACGAAGTCATCGCCCGAACTTTAAAAGGGCATGGTTCCGCTGTTCACGCCATCGCGGTGACCACAGGTCCAGGCCTGGTTGGTTGTTTATTGGTTGGCGTCACAACGGCTCAAACCTGGGGGTGGGTCCGGCATCTTCCCGTCATCGGCGTGAATCACCTTGAAGGGCATTTATTTGCAGGATTGGTCGAACACCCGAATCTCAAGCCGCCTTTTTTAGGCTTGATTGTGTCAGGGGGGCACACCGAACTGGTGATTTTTTATGGCTATGGTCGCTACCGCCGGCTCGGAGCGACGAGAGATGATGCCGCCGGCGAAGCTTTTGATAAAGTTGCTAATTTGCTTGGGCTGCCGTTTCCGGGAGGTCCTGCCATTGATCGGACCGCATTGCGCGGCCGTCCCGATGCCGTCGCTTTTCCCCGTGCCTGGATTCCAGGAACATGGGATTTTTCATTCAGCGGAATTAAGACATCGGTAGCGAATTATTTGAAAGAAAGAAGGAGAAAGCGGGAGTCGACCGCTGATCTCTGTGCTTCGTTCCAGGAGGCCATCGTGGATGTTCTGGTTAAAAAAACAATGTCCGCCGCCGCGGCCTATCATCTGCGATCGATTGTGGTCGGTGGCGGCGTGGCCGCCAATAGTCGTCTGCGCGCGCGTTTCCTGCAGGCCGCGCACCGAGAAAATGTGAATGTATATTTGCCGGATCTTCATTTTTGTACGGACAATGCGGCCATGATTGCGGCTGCCGGGTTTTACAAATTCCGGCACAAGGTAGGGCTCCACAACTCTTTATCGGTGGACGCGAATCTTCCAATTCGAAGCTGGGTGAAGGCATGAGTTCCGTGATCACAACACTTTCTACTTCGTCTCGTCCGATCGCGTTGGGTCACCTGACTTTGCTGCACAACGTGATCCTGTCTCCGATGGTCGGAGTGACGGATGCCCCTTTCCGCCGCTTGTGTGCTCGCGGCGGTGCGGCGCTGATGTCCGGCGAAATGCTTTCGGCGCAGGCCATTAAATATCACAACCAGAAAACACTGAATATGCTGCGGTTTTATTCCGACGAGCGTCCGGTAAGTTCACAAATCATGGGCAGCGAACCGGTAATCATGGCGGAAGCCGCCAAGATCATTGCTGATCGGGGGGCGGATCTGGTGGATATCAATGCCGGGTGCCCCGTGCCCAAGATCACAAAGACCCGATCGGGAGCCGCTCTGTTAAGAGATGAAGACCGTTTTGCGGCGATTTTGTCGGCAGTGGTTAAGGCGGTGACTATTCCCGTGACTGTTAAAGTGCGCATTGGTGTTCGGGAAAACGAATACCTGGCGCCCGCCTTGGCCAAACTGGCACAGGAATGCGGAGTGGCGGCGGTCATTGTCCATGCCCGTCCCGTGTCGAGGCGCCACTCCGGACGTCCCGACTGGGAAGGACTACGGCAGGTTGTAGAAGCCGTCCGGATTCCAGTCATTGGGAATGGCGGGGTCAATGCTCCCCAAGATGCGATGGATTTCCTACGTATTTCGGGGTGCGCGGGTGTTTCCGTGGGTCGCGCGGCGATTGGTGACCCGGGAATATTTCAGCGAATTCGGCACTTTCTGATGACGGAGGAATTGCTCCCCGCTCCCTCGTATCGGGACAAACTGGAAACGTTGTCTCAGCATGTCTTGTGGGCGGCTGAATTCTTCGGCGAGCGGCAGGGACTTTTACGTTTACGAAAACTTGTTCCGTATTATGTGGCCGGTTTTCCCAATGCAACGCAATTCCGGGCAATGGCCAATCGAATTGGGACCATCAAAGAATGGACTGAACTCCTGAAAAGCAGTCGTGAAGCCCTCGCCATTTGACAATCTGGGTTTTGCTCGAACCGAACCAAACCGAATTCACCGCCAGGGTTTCCCTGAAGCTATTTATTGCCCCGGAAAGACCGAAGCCCAGATCTTGAAGATTTTTAGGAGTCTGTTGCGAGGACCCGGACCCGTGATAGCGACGCGAATCGATCCGAAAGTCGCCGCCAAGGTCGTGAAAAAGTATTCAAGGGCCATTCACTTTCCAATCGCTCGCATGGTGATTTCCAGCCCGAGGAAATCTGCCGGTCGACGCGTGGTTGTGGTGACAGGGGGAACCGCTGATTTGCCAGTCGCCGAGGAAGCAGCGCTGACCCTGGAGGCGTTGGGAAAGCCGACCGAACGACTTTATGATGTGGGTGTTGCAGGCCTGCATCGCTTGATGGAACATCGCGGTCTGTTCTCGAGGGCCGCGGCCGTGGTCGTTTGCGCCGGCATGGAAGGTGCGCTGGCCAGCGTGGTGGGAGGATTGGTTGCATGTCCCGTCATTGCCGTCCCGACCTCCATCGGCTACGGAGCCCATTTACAAGGAATTGCGCCGCTGTTAACGATGCTGAATTCCTGTGCCGCCAACGTGAGCGTCGTCAACATCGACAATGGCTTCGGAGCCGGCGTCATCGCTTCCCTGATAGCCCAATGAACATCTATATTGATTGCGGTTCGGGTGTCGCGGGCGATATGCTTTTGGGGGCTCTCATCGGTCTTGGACTTTCACCTCAGGACCTGGAAATGACGCTCCGGCAAGCGATCCCGATAAAGGGATGGAAGCTTCGCATTAAGCCGGTTGAGCGGCAGATGTGGCCTGCTTGGTCCGTTACAGTCCTTCGCGACCGTCCTTTCACCTCATCAGACCGGATGCTCGACTTGATTCGTCAGGCGCCCCTTCCGCAGATCGTTCGGCGCGGAACGTTGAATATCCTGTCTGACCTCCAAAAAGCAGAGCGTAAGGCGCATGGAGCAGATCATGGCAACTTCGACCCGAGAGGACTGGGCCGACTGGATACCCTGGTGGATGTTCTCGGCTGTTCCTGGGGATTCTGGAAATTGGGCATTTCTGAAGTCATCGCCTCCCCATTGAACACGGGCCGGATCGCTCCCGCCACAGCCCAGCTCCTCGCACGTGCTAAGATTCCGATTTTTTCAGACTCGCCTCGCCAAGAACTGGCGACTCCGACCGGGACGGCCATACTTGCGCGCATGGCTCGGCGATTCTCACATATAAAACAATCCTCGATTGAAAGAGCCGGTTATGGAGCGGGAACGCTCGAGCGCGATGGAAAACCTAATGTTCTTGCGATTTATCAAGTAAAGACCGCCCGAAAACTGCTTAAATAGTTGCTTCTAAATCCTATGTCCCTCTCTTTAAAAGACCAGCTGAAGGAAAAAGACCGCGAGATTGCCGTTCTGCATGAAATCGCGAAGGTCGTCAGCTCGAGCCCCGTTCTCGACGAATTGCTTCAAAAATTCTGTCTGATGATCACTGAGCAAATTAAAGCCGATTCCGTTCTCATTTATCTCCTTGATGAAAGAGGCGAGGAATTGATTCTGCGCGGTTCGGACAATCCCATGAGCGAAAACCTCGGCGCCATTAAATTGAAATTGGGGGAAGGAATTACGGGATGGGTAGCGGAAAAACGAAAAATTGTCGCGATCTCGCGTCATGCCAGCGATGATCCCCGCTTCAAGCCTTTCAACAAGTTGCAGGAAGACCGCTACGAAGCGTTCATGTCCGTTCCGATTACCTTAAAGGATGAACTGGTCGGTGTGATGAACATTCACCATCGCAAAGCTCATTCGCACACCCCTATGGAGATTAAACTGGCCGAGCGAATCGGCGAAGAAATTGCCGAGGCCATCGGACAGGCGCAATTACGCCAGCAGGCCCAGAAAAAAACCCGGCAGATCGAAACCCTGGCGCGCATGTCCCAGACGATCGCCCAGGGCGCTTATCTTCGGGAAATTCTTCAACTGATTGTCAGCATGACGGCAGAAATGATCGGCTCCAAAGTCTGTTCTCTGATGCTGCTCGATGATAAAGGCCGGGATTTGAAGATTGAAGCAACCCAAAGTCTCAGCGATGAGTACAAATCAAAACCCCCCGTTCCCTTGAAGCAAAGCGTTTCCGGGCGAGCGATTCAGGAAAAGCGCCCGGTGGTGGTGTCGGATGTTACCAAGGACCCTCAATACACTTACCCCGATATCGCGCGCAAGGAGAATCTGCGTTCATTGCTTGTGGTGCCTATGATGGTCAAGGAAAAACCCATCGGTGTATTGAATTGTTATACGGCCGATATTCACACCTTTACGCCGGAAGAAATTCAACTCGTCCAAGCCGTCGGCAATCAGGCCGGTGTCGCTATTGAGCACACACGAGCCATCGAGAAGGCCTTGGAGGCTCAGGAAGCGCTTGAAACCCGCAAGGTGATCGAACGTGCGAAAGGGATTCTCATGCGCCAGCAAGGATTTTCAGAAGAATCGGCCTTTCGCCTTATTCAGAGACAAGCCATGGACCGCCGCAAGTCTATGAAGGAAGTGGCGGAAGCCGTTATACTCTCCGAAGAAATCCAACAAAAGAAATAACGTGCATAAGTGCATATGGGCATAAGTGGCTTGGCAGATTTCGAACTTATGCACCTATGCACGTATGCACTCGATCGTTGATTTCATTCAACGCCTCTATCACTTTGACGAATTAATTCGTTGGGGCGGTCATTTCGTCCTCATTTCGATTGTGTTTGCAGAAACCGGCCTGATGGCCGGTTTTTTTCTACCAGGCGATTCGCTCTTGGTCACGGCTGGTCTTTTCGCCGCCGCGGGATATTTGAATATCTGGCTCTTAGTCCTTGAACTTTCCGTCGCCGCCATTCTTGGGGATTCCCTTAGTTACGCCATTGGTCGGCGAGTGGGACCGAGGATTTTCGCGCGCGAGGATTCGATTCTTTTTAACAAACGCCACCTTTTTCGGACGAAAGCTTTCTACGAGAGATATGGTGTCAAAACGATTGTTCTGGCCCGCTTCATTCCCGTAATCCGGACGTTTGCGCCCGTGGTGGCGGGCGTCGGAGAAATGAAATATTCGACCTTCTTGACGTTTAACATTTTGGGAGGCATCGGCTGGGTATTGCTGATGCTTCTGGCAGGTTTCTGGCTGGGCCGGCTGATTCCGAACGTTGACCAGCACATACACAATATCATTTTGGTCGTGATCGTTCTGTCGATCCTACCGATCCTCCGGGAATGGTGGAAGGAGCGGCATTCATGACCTCTTCGACCAAACGATGGCGTTTCCCGCTGCTGCTTTCAGGACTATTCCTGATGTCTCAGGGCAACTCGTTGCCCTCCCCGGTGCGGGATGCGGCGTTTCTTTCCTGGGTGCCCGGATTTCATATGCAGTTTCCCGTCTGGCATCTGATCTTTACGCCTTTCTGTAGCACGGCGGATTATCTGACCCTTTTGAGCCTTAAACAAGCAGAACTCTTTTGCGCCTATTTATTTATTCTGCTCTTTGTACTGCTGGCGATGCGCAGAGCCCTCATCGGGATAGGACTTTTCATGGTTTATGTCGCCTGGGCTATTCTCGTCCCGCGGCCGATGGGCCGATTGATGGCACAAGATCCCGACATCCTTTTAATCGATTTTCACTCGCATACCCAGTACTCGCACGATGGCCGTCCTTCCTTTACGCCGGCCGATAACATGCGTTGGCACCAGCGGCAGGGTTATAGCGCTTCGTTTATTACGGATCACAATGTCGTTGAGGCTTCCCGAATCGCCAAGGAAATTTCCCGTCAAAATTGGAAAGAGACGGGTTATCGATCGCTCGAAGGGGAAGAAGCCAGCCTCTACCGGACCCATCTCGTTGTCCTGGGCACTCACGAACGCGTCGATAACCGTCCTTACGACTCGGACCCTCGAAAAATTCCCGTCTTCGTGGCGGACATGCGTAAAAGGGGGTATCCCGTTATCGCCTCCATACCCGAGTATTGGTGGTATCACTGGCCAACCGCTCCTATCGGTGGTGATATTGATGACTTTGCACGTTGGGGGATGGAAGGTTTTGAGATCGTTAACAGCGCACCGAAAGCTCTCGATTTTCCTCTAGCCTATCGCGCGCGCGTGGTCCAATTATGCCGCACCAAGAACCTTTTCATGACCGGCATTTCGGATAATCATGGCTATGGTTATGCCACGGCGGCCTGGAATGCCATTCGGCTTCCGGATTGGCGGTCAATGGGTCCCGATGAACTGGAAAAAGCCGTCCTTAAACACCTGAAAACCCAGGGGTTCCAGGCCGTCCAAGTTTTGGAACGCATCAAATATTTCCCCAAATCTGCGTTTCAATTGATCTTCAGCCCACTAGCTAATGTATGGGTTTATTGGCGCTCCCTGCAGCTTTCCCAGACGTTTTCTTGGATCTGTTGGATTTGGCTCTTTGCCTTTGTCCAATCTAGCTGGCCTTCACGCATTAAAAACCGCTAAAATCTTTACATGCGGAACTGGCCCATAAAAATTTTCGTTCTCCCAACGATCCTGTTGGCTTTTTCCATACATCGACCCCTGATTGTGCTCGGCGGAAATTCAGCCAAAGCCGAATCCGCTAATTCCAGTCTCAAGATCGATCTACAGGTCGTGTCGGACGATAGCAAGCGCGTACGCAAAGACCGGCGGCTTCTGCGTGAGGCCTACGAAAGTTACGTGGAGGCCTTCAACAAGCATGGGCATGGAAGCAAACAAGCCATGGGCGCCGCCCGGAAAGTCATGACCATCCAGTCGGCGCTTCACGAGGACCTGGCCTATCAGAAGAATCGGCAAACCCGTCTCCATCCCGCGCAAACGGTGGCCGCCTCTTCCCCATCTGTTGTCGCTGCTCCGGAGACCGTGAAGACACCGGTAGACGAACCCCACGCCATTCTCCTGGATCCCACCCAGCTCAAGGATGAACCTTCGACGGCAAATACCGGCGCAGAAGACTACTACAATGAAGTGGTTAAACAATTTGGTGAAGATAGTCCCCAGGCTCAAGCCGTTAAAAATCAAATGAAATCCAACCCGTAGAGGAGGATTAATCGATGAAAACCCGAGGCATCCTTAATATTTCTGCTGTTGTATTTATGTCCGCTTTGATGGCTTACGCCGCTCCTATAGGAGACCCCGCCATTGGTCAAACAGCGCCGGATTTTACGGTCAAGGGAAGCGACGGCAAGAACTATCGTCTTGCGGATTATCGCGGCAAGTTTGTCGTTCTGGAGTGGTACAATCCCGGCTGCCCGTTTGTGCGGAAGCATTACGACACCGGTAACATGCAATCACTGCAGGATCGCTATACGAAAAAAGGAGTTGTCTGGCTTTCGATCGATTCCTCGGCCACAGGCATGGAGGGAAACCTCAGTGCACAGGAAGGGCAGGCCGACCGCGCACAAAATAAAGCGCATTCTACAGCGCTTTTGCTAGACCCTAACGGCACCGTAGGGCGTCTCTATGGCGCGAAAACCACACCCCATATGTTCGTGATTGATCCCAAAGGTGTGCTCGATTACAAAGGAGCAATCGATAACCGGCGTTCAACGGACCCAGAAGATATTGCCGGTGCAACAAATTACGTTGCACTGGCTCTTGATGAAGCCATGGCCGGCAAACCGGTCACGACGGTTTCCACGCGTTCTTACGGCTGCAGCGTGAAGTACAACCACGATTAAATGCGGATCCATTACCTTCAGCATGTCCCATTTGAGGGGCTCGGTCGAATAGAGGATTGGACCCATCAGGCTCGCCATACCGTCTCAGTCAGCCGCCTCTTCAAACGAGATTCCCTGCCTGCCATTGACGATGTTGATTTTCTAATCGTTATGGGCGGCCCCATGGGGGCCACAGATGATGCCCGCTTCCCATGGATGAGGGGCGAAAAAGTGTTCATCGAACAGATGATCCGTCGTGAAAAGAAGGTGCTGGGGATTTGCCTGGGAGCGCAACTGATGGCCGATGTACTGGGGGCGCGTGTTTACCGTAATCGGGACAAGGAGATCGGCTGGTTTCCAATTGAGCTTAATGCCAGCCAGGCCCGTCACACGGCCTTAAATACGCTGAACCAGCGAAGCGTGGTCTTCCACTGGCATGGCGATACGTTTGATTTGCCTTCCGGAGCGGCGCACCTGGCGCGCAGCCAGGCCTGCGAAAATCAAGCCTTTGCTTATGGAAAACATGCCATCGGCCTCCAGTTTCACCTGGAGACAGGGATCCCCCAAATGGAATCCCTGATTACCCACTGCGCCCAAGATCTGACGGATCTCCCCTATGTGCAAGATCCACGTGAAATGGCCGATCTGGCGCCGCGCTTTGCTCCCCCGCTCTATGGCTTGCTGAATCGGTTTCTCGATGCTTTCACGGCCGACCACAAAGTCCCCAACCCAGCCTGACCTGACCCACGTAGTATAATCCCGGCGTGTCAAATTCCTGGCGGGAATACGGATTCGCCGTTGCTGCGGTGGCCTTGTGCACGGTTGTTGCGTTTACAATGTACCGGCATTTCGAGCTCACCAATCTCGTGATGGTATACCTGGTGGGAACCCTGGTGGTGGCGGCAAGAGGTCAGCGTCGGCCCGCCGCTCTGTGTGCGTTCCTGAGCGTTCTCTGCTTTGATTTTTTCTTTGTCCCGCCGCGCTTCACCTTTGCGGTCGCGGATGCGCAGTATATCTGGACATTCGCAGTTATGTTTACTGTGGCGATGATCATCAGTCACCTCACGATTCGGCTGCGCGAAGAAGCCGAGGCGGCCCGGCAAGGCGAACAGCGATCCGCGTGGCTCATGGAAAAGGCCAAAAAAGCGGAAATTGACGCAGAAACGGAGCGCATGCGAAGCGCACTCCTGAGCTCCGTCTCCCATGATTTCCGTACGCCTTTGACGGCCATTGTGGGATCAGCCAGCGCGCTAGCGCAGAAAGCAGGAAAATCTCTCAGCCGCGAAGGCCGGGAACTTCTGGGGAATATTGAATCGGAGGCGGGACGGCTCTCACGCCTGGTTCAGAATCTCTTGGAGGTTACGCGCCTTGAATCAGGAGCCGTTCAGCTTCAGAAGGCCCAGTATCCTCTCGAAGAAGTTGTTGGCGCGGCTCTTGGGAGACTGGAGAAACTTTTGAAGAATAGGAATATCAAGACAGACCTGGCCGAAGATCTCCCGCTAGTGCCCATGGACCCTGTACTCATGGAGCAAGTGTTCATCAACCTTCTTGAAAACGGGGCTCGGCATACGCCGCCGGCCAGCCCGCTCGAAATCACGGCCAGAGCTGATGGCTCGGTGATCACCGTCGAAGCGCTGGACCGCGGTCCGGGATTAAGCCCGGAAGATCTGGAGCATGTCTTTGATAAGTTTTACCATGCTCGCTCCTCGCCCGGAGCGGGTTTGGGCCTTTCGATTTGCCGGGCGATTGTAAAGGCTCACGGAGGACGCATGGAAGCGGCGAATCGACCCGGCGGCGGGGCTATTTTTCGGATGACTTTACCGTTGGAGGTTCCCGCATGACGACCATTAAAAAACTTCTTGTGATCGAGGATGAGCAAGCCATCCTGAAGTTCTTGCGATCTTCTCTAGAGGATGCAGGCTGGGAACTGCTAGAAGCGACCACCGCTCGACTAGGGTTGGACTTGGCCGCCAAGCAAAAGCCGAGCGTCATCCTTTTGGATCTCGGGCTGCCTGACCAGGATGGTTTGGAAACGCTTAAAACGCTGCGGCAATGGACTTCCGCACCGATCATTATTATTTCGGCCCGGGGACAAGAGCGTGACAAAATCAAAGGTCTGGATACCGGAGCGGACGATTATCTCACCAAGCCGTTCGGTATTCCTGAGCTCATGGCCCGGTTGCGCGTGGTTACGCGCCGAGCAGAGCAGCGCCTTGAAGACGCGCCGCCTCTTTACGAGCATAAAGGGCTCAAGGTGGATTTAGTTGGCCGCCGGGTGTGGCTGAAGAAAAGAGAAATCCATTTGTCGCCACTGCAATACGATCTGCTGGCTATTCTGGTGCGCAATGCGGGCCGCGTGGTCAGTCAAAAGCAGCTTATGAAGGAAGTATGGGGAGAAGATCGCGCAGTGACACCCGAATCTCTGCGAATTTTTGTTTACCAGCTACGGCATAAGATCGAATCTGATCCCGTGCGGCCAAAATGTCTGAAAACGGAAGCAGGAGTAGGGTATCGATTGGAGGCGGGGGACGACTAATCCGATGTTCAGCCCATTCGCTGAATATCGTCGCGGCTGAGCCGGAAAGGGACCCAGTTCTTTAATCGTTTGGCATTCAGATGGTCCCAGAAACCAAAGGCGCCTTCGTTTGTCTGGAGGACTAGCCAGTCCATCCGGCCGCAATCACGGGTCTTGGCTTCTCTCAGGCAGCTACGGAACAACTCAAAGGCGACGTGACGTCCTCGGTAAGCCGGTAAAACGAAAAGATCGTCAATAAAAAGTGTCGGCCGCGCTTCGAAGGTGGAGTAAGCCTCAAAAATAGCGGCATAGCCCACCGGTTTTCCTTCCCATTCGGCCAGAATAAATTCTACGCGCTTACGCTCAAAGGCATCACGGAGAAGGCGCTCTTGAGCTTCTTTGTCTAAGCGAGGCATCTTGTCTGCGTCCGCCATCGCATTGACCATGTCGAGAATCGTCATTTTATCGTTGGGAATAGCCGCACGGATAAACAGACGTGGATCGTTCACGCTGTCATTAAATCATTTTAGGATTGGCTACGCCGATTGAAGGCTCAATCGGCAATTGAGTCGCAATTTCGCAGACGATGCGAGGACCACCAGTGCCCCGAATCCGCTCATCAACCATACGAGATCATGGTGCATGGACATCCAGTGGTTCAGCTCCATCGGGAATCGGGTGATTCCCGAAAACCGGTGAAGTAATGAAGAAACTCCCAGAAGCGGAATAAACGCAGCCAACGGGCTCGGCCGTTCATCCTGAGAGCCGAAGCCGTAAAGCGTTACGCGTTCTGGGTAATATTTCACTTCTATGGCATGCAGGAGACTCTGCATTATCCCCAATGCTTCAGGGTCATTATTCTGCAGGAGTAGGCTCGCAATCTCCGCCATGGGTTTGACTTTAACATCCCTCAGGATTTCTCCCACCAGAGTCATTCCATCCCTGCTCACCGCCTTGTCACCTGTTTCAAACGCTAGAATTGAGTGGAGCAGCAGAATCATCGGCTGACTTGGCGTCAAGGCACGCACGGCGTTGACTTCCCGGGTGGCCAACGCAAGATCGCCGGCATAATAGCTGGCAAGCGCCAGCGATAAATGATTACCCGAATTCGGAGCGAGATTGACAAGATGGTTAGCCGCATCTTGCGCCTTGTGATACTCGGGACGTGCCATAGCCACTCGGTATCGAATCCACCATCCAAGCTGCAACTCGGGATTGGCTTCAATGAGCCGATCGCTTTCCGCTTGGGCTTCATCAAGCCGGCCCTTATGGAGGAAGCTGCGACTCCAGGCCTCTTTGATATTAAGCTGGGTCTGTGCGAGATAGCCATATTCACCTCGTTCCATCTCGATCATGGCTTTCTGTTCATATACGGTAATCGCATCTTCGTATTGGTTATCCATCATCAGAGCAAGCCCGAGCCATTTCTTAATGCTCGTGCTCTTGGGATGCTCCGTCTCCAATTGTTTTAGGTAGTCAATCGCGTTCCGAGTTTCTTTTCGTTGCAGCATCGCTTTCGCAACCTCAATTTCCGGGTGACGTCTTGGCTTGTTTTCGCCCGAGGATTGGGGTCTCATGTTGGTCGACAAATACTTTCCCGGCAGGCCCGACTCATCGATTGGCTTCAAACGGTCTTCAAACATCAACCAGAGACGACTTTCTTCTTGACTCATCCATCGGCAAAGGAGTGCCGTGGCCATGGCAATACCCAGGGACATCGTCTTATGTCCCGCTCCTAGGTAATAAAGACTCGTCACGCCACCAGCGATTCCGGCTAAAGTCTTAAGAGAAAACGCCCATCCAGGATTCGGGCCGCGTTCCGGTGCAAATTGCTCTTCGATTGGTCGGCGCTGTTTCCAAGTTATCGCGCCTATCGCATGTAAGGCCCAAACGAGGGCCGGTGGAACAGCCTGTTCTTGAAACAGGAGGGGAAATGGGGGTGGCGCCGCAACAATATTGGCCGGAATGGGCGTGCTCGCCGCTATACAAGAGAGCAGCAGCAGAAGAGTCATGGCTCGAGACGGCGTTCTCATGAGTTTGGAACAGTCTAATTGATTCAGGGCATGGGTTGAATAGAGCAAGAGGCTAAAAAAGCGGTCCAAAAGGCCTACGATTTTGCCCGGCCCCCGAAAGAGGTTTTTGGTGCTCCAGATGCTATTACTGAACAGGGATTTTGGCTTTGGCGAGGGCCGCGTTGATGGACACGGTAAGCTCACTGCGGATTTTCGCGCGTTTGTCCGGATGATCGGTCCAGGCATGAAGCTCAAAGGTCAGCGCTCCCGAACCGAATTTCGCTAAGAGCGCTTGCGGCGGTGGGTTCTTCGATATCATGGGATGCGCCGAAGCTTCGCGCTCGAGCAAAGCGATCACTTCGCCGGGGTTGGCGCTGTAACCGACCGCGACCTGAAGTTCGATCGTGCGCTCGCGAGCGGAGCCGGTCCAGTTCGTGACACGGTTGGAGAGCAAGATGCCGTTGGGCACGATCACGCGCGAGCCGCTCGCCGTGCGGATCGTCGTGGCGCGGATCCCGATGGTCTCGACCTCTCCTTCAGCGTCGTCTACCTGAATCTCATCTCCCACCTTTATCGGGCGTTCAAACAGCAGGATCACGCCGGAAATGAAGTTGTTGACGATCGTCTGCATACCGAATCCCAACCCCACGCCAAAGGCTCCGGCCAATATCGTGAATTTGGTCATGTCCAGGCCCAGGGCTGCCGCCGCGGTCAGAAACCCCGCCAGGAGGATCAAGTAATGAAGCATCGTGGAGATCGCATAGGGAAGTCCCGTCGCCAGGTGGAAGCGCGGATAAACATCTTCCTCCAAGAGAAAGCGCACGAATCGCGAAAATAAAAACGCCGCCCAAACGGTCAGTCCGAACGCCAGCAGGTTCCCCAATGTAATCGAAATAGACCCCACACTCAGCGGTGTGGCCAGGATTTTGCCGGCCCATTCGATGGCCGGCGCGCGCAGGGCCAAGCGCTCGAGCGTGCCGAGCGCCCAAAGCGCCCAGGCCGCCCACCGTAACACTCGGCTGGCCCGCTGCCAGATCAACAATTGATTTTTTCGCACCGCGCTCAAGAGGGTCAAAGGGCGACAATGCAGCGCAGCCATTACCAGCACCTCAACAATTCGCACAAGCGCATATAGGAGCACCGCGGCATAGGCGCTCCCAAGGACCGCATCGCCCAACAGAAGCGCCAGGCTGACGTAACCGAGCAAATTGGCGACGAAAGCGAGGCTGAAAATCCCCAAGAGCATCCAAAAACCGGCGCGCCGAACGCGAGGGTGCCGGCTCTGGTAGAGGAGGAAAATCATTCCGCCGAAGAGTTCCGCGGCCAAAAGTGAGCGCGACAGAAGGGGAAGAGCCGCCGCGACGAGGCGCAGCTGATCGGCGAGATAAAGAATCACAAGTGCATTCAGGAATGGGAAAAGATCGGGATTGATGATCCTGCGCAGCATGCGGGTCGCCGGAATCAAGGCGATGGCTCCTAGAACGGCCCACCAAAGGCGCGGGGACTGCGGATAGATCCAGTGGGCCGTGAGAATGGATAGAACCAGTGCCATGCTCGTAGGCGATGCAAAAATGCGCGTGGAGGTCACAAGGTCCGGTTCGGCGGCTCCGAGCGCTTCAACCCCAGGCCGCATCCGGTGCAGCGCGACCAGGAGAAGAAGTACCCATAAGGCATGAAGAAGAAATCGTCCTTGCTCCCGCTGCGCATAAGCGGCGAGCCCCCGGAGCTGCGTTTCCAGCGAGCTCCGGGCTTCGGCGACCCAGCCCGGACCGCTTCGCTCCTCGGCGGGCGCATTCCAAAGGGATGGGCTGTCTCGATTAAGCAGCCGTGCCAGAAGCTGGCTGCGGGCCTGCTCCACCACGTCGAGAGCCGCATCCACGCGGCGGTCGGCCTCGGCCATCTGGTTCTGCAAACCGATAATGACGACGCGGCGCGCTTCCACCGCGGCTCGCGCATCCCGGACGGAGAATATGGAAGTCTGAATATTTTGCAACACCGAGGGCGGCGTATCCTGACTTTGCGCGGACGCCAGGGTCAGGCTCCAGCTCTGACCGAGCTGGTCAAGATGGTTGAGCTTTTTATCAAGCTGTTGAGCCCGTCGCGTGAGTTGGCGGTTCCAGCCATCGAGCGTTTTTGTCATTCGAACGAGACTTCGTTCCAGGTGGCGCAAGGTATCGAGCGAAGGACTCGGCCGGACGAGTTTGGCGGTCTCCTTGAGGCGTGAGTTCAGCTCCCGCAGAAATACAGGCCATTCTTTCTGAAGCGTTGATACGGTTGGATCGGAGGCCAGTTCCGCGGACAAATCATGCATTTCATCCGAGGTTGCTACGGCCTCCACGCTGACCTCATCGAGTGGAAAAGAGGCGGCCTGAACGGACATAAAGCTCGCCGTGGACGCGGAGGGAGGCTCCGCCGCCAGTCCCTTAGCGGGACAGAGCGCGCCAACCGCCATCGCGACCACAAAAGCGACGTCACGCAAGCTGATTTCCATCAATTTCATCTTACCACGAAAAAATGCGCTGATTTCGTCATGACATATGCCTGTAACATTGATTGGATATACTTTAGCGTATGAAAAGTGTGTGGACTCTTCCTTTGTTGGGCATCCTTCTGGGCTTAGTCGGCTGCGCCGATTTAGACCGTATCGGCACCAAAATTGACATGGCGGCCGAACATGTCGGCCCGGGCGGGAAACCTATATATGAAGGCCAACTGAAGTCCGTTGAGTCCGTTGGGGCGATGACCTCTTTGGCTTTTACGGATGGAAAAATGATGGATGTCAATGTGGCTCCGGCCCGGCTGGTACCAGGAGATGTCGTACGTATTTTCCAGACCGATAAAGGCTATGAAGCCCACCTGTGGCACAGCGCCGAAGGGGCGCTTCCCTCCCCCGAAACCAACGCCATCGCTCCTGCCGTTCAGCAAGGCTCGTAACCTGCTCCCACCATTTTCTTATAACCTACCAGTCCGCTGACGTGTCAAACCCAAAAAGGAGGACTATACTATGGCTTCTTCGTTCAGCAGAGATGTGGATTTGCTCGAATCACGGTGGCCCATGCTTGCCTTAATGGGGGTGGCCTCCATCATCCTTGGAAGCATTGCGATCTGGGCTTCGTTCGCGGCGACATTGGCGACGGTGTTTTTTCTAGGATGCCTGGTCCTGGCCGGCGCCGTAGTCCATTTGATCCAATCCTTCAGCACGCGGGGATGGGGCGGGGTATTTGGACATATTCTAGCGGCGGTTCTCTACGGCGTGGCAGGCTGGTACATGATCGTGAATCCGACAGTGAGTGCCGCGACGCTCACCCTGGTCATTGGCATGCTCTTGGCCGTGGGAGGGTTGTACCAGACTGTCACTTCGATTGGTATGCGGTATCGTAGCTGGGGATGGGCATTCCTGAATGGCCTCGTTACAGTGATCCTCGGGGTCCTCATCTTTGCCCAATGGCCCGTATCCGGCCTCTGGCTCATCGGCACGTTTGTGGGTATAGACCTTATGTTCCGTGGATGGGCTGCTCTCATGCTCGCCATGGCTGTGCGAGCGGGTGAAGAGGCGATTGTGGAACCCGTCCGCCAGCGTCGTATCGGCCGGAAGGATCGCCGGATGGTCGCCGCCTAGCCCAATCCCTGCCTTCAAAAGTACACGCCCCGAAACCAACAGTTCGCGGGGCGTGTTCTCATGCCCTCAGCCAGGGCCAATCTTGTACCATGTATCCCGGTCATGAATATCTGGATCCCCATCGTCGCTGCCGTCGCTGCTCTGGTGGTGGTGTATATGATTCTCAACCGTGTGCGGAGAAAGTATCAGACACGCATGGTCACTTGTGTGATTCGTCCCGAACAACTCAATGATGTCACAGCCGCCCTTAAGCGCGCCAATCTCATGGTCGGAATGACGGTGATGGATGTCCGCGGGTTTGGCCGGCAGCAGGGCGGGGAAGACTCATCCCGTAACCAAGAAATCCGGTTTCTTCCGAAGTTGCGTATCGAAATACTGGTAAGAAGCCTGGATGTCGAGGCGACCATGGAAGCAATTACCAAGGCATTGCATACCGGTCAAATCGGCGACGGCAAAATTGTCGTCTTTGAAGCCGTCAGCGCAATGCGCATCCGCACCGGCGAAAAAGGCATCTCCGCGCTGTAACCTCCCTCCTTCCCGTATTAACAATAAATTAACGCTTTATTAATGGCCCGCTTATGGCGGGTTGGGCTAACCTCAATGTGGGTGGTGAATATGGATATTGTTTACGTGAGCCTGATGTTTGGGCTGGTGCTGTTGTCCATCGGCCTGATCGTTCTCTGCGAGAAACTTTAAAGGGATACCCATGAATCCAATCTATGTCGTCGGTGGAGTGCTGTCCGTCTTGATCCTGGCGTATTTATTAGTTGCGTTGCTCAAGCCGGAGATCTTCTAAAGGTAAGACCATGAACAACTTCCTTCAATGTGCCATCTACATGGGGGTGCTGCTGCTCTCGGTGAAACCTCTGGGTTCCTATATGGCCCGGGTCTACGAGAACCAATCCACAGGACTGGGCAAAATCCTGGGGCCGATCGAGCGCTTGATTTATAAATTGTCCGGGGTCAATACGGCGGAAATGACCTGGAAAACCTACGCCGTGGCGATGATGCTGTTCAATATGGTGGGGATGCTGGTCGTCTATCTGCTCCAGCGGCTTCAGGTCCATTTACCATTGAACCCGATGGCCATGGCTCCCGTCTCGCCGGATTCTTCCTTTAATACGGCGGTGAGCTTCGCCACCAACACAAACTGGCAAGGTTATGGTGGGGAGACCACAATGAGCTACCTGACGCAGATGCTGGCGCTCACTGTCCAAAATTTCGCCTCCGCAGCATCCGGCATGGCCGTGCTGGTGGCCATGATCCGCGGTTTTATGCGCAAAAAGGCGGAGACCATCGGTAATTTCTGGGTCGACCTGGTCCGTACGACGCTCTATATTCTTTTGCCGATGTCGATTATCTTTACGCTGTTCCTCGTATGGCAGGGGGTGCCGCAGACCTTCAAGCCGAGCGTGACAGTTCCCTTGGTGCAGCCGACCACGGACTCGAACAAGAAGCCGGTGACCGAGCAAGTGATTGCGGTGGGTCCGGTGGCGTCCCAGGAAGCGATCAAAATGCTGGGGACCAATGGCGGCGGGTACTTTAATGTCAATTCGGCCCATCCTTATGAGAACCCGACGCCATTCAGCAATTTTATTGAGCTGGAGGCAATTCTCTTGATTGCAGCGGCGCTCTGCTACACCTTCGGCAAGATGGTCGGCAAGCCTCGCGAAGGCTGGACAATTCTGGCCGCCATGACCGTGATCTTCGTGCCGCTCCTTTGGCTCTGCGTCAACATGGAGCAGGGCGGGAATCCGGCCTTCGCCAAGCTCGGCATCAATCAGACCGCGTCGGCGCTGCAGCCGGGCGGTAATATGGAAGGCAAGGACGTGCGTTACGGTATTGCGACT